>WNFP01011300.1_pt1 | contig 12325 bp, 9 predicted proteins | sample 5400201 | NCBI WGS metagenome assembly WNFP01 (sample SAMN13153355, study PRJNA577476) | soil metagenome | isolation source: 115 cm saprolite under Madrone tree | place: USA:California | collected 2016-06-14
GCTACTGCCGTGAATGCCGGCGCCTTGGCAAGCTGCCGGAACGCAAACTTGAAATCCTGGATCATAAAAAACCTCGGTTTTCATTAAGATGCGTCAGTAGTGATTTTGGATTCAAAAAGTGCTCGCGAAGTCCAAATCCTTTGCCTGCCGATCGGGTGAAACATAAAATTTGCGCGAAGGAAAATTTCTTGCAGATGCCTAATCGCGCACAGTCCGCAGAATAAATGCGAATACCGGCGCCGTGGCTGACCTACTTCTTTTTGGAAAAGAATAGAGACCGACAATAAAGTCGCACCTATCGGCCGGCAACTATGCGACGATACAGCGCTTCGTACTGCGGGACAATGCGATCTGCTGAGAACCTTTCGAGCGCGCGATTGCGACTACGTTCACCTAGTTCTCGCGCTAGTTCCGGAGATTCAACCAACGCATCTAACCCAGCAGCAGATGCGCTTAGATCCCCGAAAGGATATAGGAGAGAAGGGTCACCTATAACTTCGGGAATACCGCCCACGCGAAAGGCGACGACCGGTTTACCATAAAATACCGTTTCAAGAATGCTCAGACCAAAGCTTTCGTATTCGGACGTGTAAAGTCCCCCGTCAGCCGCCGCCAGATACTCGTCCACCACAGCTGTGTTTTGGCGAACAATGACACGATCCTGAAGTCCCAATTCATCGAGCAGTGGTTCGTATAAATCAAAAGGGGCGCCTGCTAAAATTAACAATCGAAGGCGTGATCGGTTCTTCGCCATGGCAATCGTGCGCAATAGAAGGTCTACGCGTTTGACCGGTCGCAAATTCGACATGTGCAGCACAAGAAATTCGTCGGTCACGCCGAGATCGCGTCGAACTTCCTCGCGGCTTCTCTTCGGCTTATTTGGGGTGAAAAAATTCGGAATCACTTCAATCGGTCGTTTCAAACGAAAGATTTCCTGGGTTTGATTCCGAAGACTTTCCGAAACCGCCGTCAGCACATCGGAATGCACGAGCGCGTGCTCGATGGCGGTCCGGTAATCGGGATCTTGCCCCAGCAAAGTAGTGTCACTTCCATGCAAAGTTGTGACGATGCACGGGGCTGACGGTCCTACGATCTGCGACGCTAAACACGCGGCCAGTGCGTGTGGCACCGCGTAATGAACGTGAAAAACATCGAGCTGCTGGGAACGCGCCACTTCCGCCATTTTCACTGCGAGCGGCAGAGTGTAGTCGGGGCACGGAAACAAGGCGTTGTCCGCAAATTCGACTCGATGGAAATGAAGGCCCTCCTGCGGCAGGTCCAGCCGAACGGGTTGAGCATAACTGAAGAAATAAACTTCATGACCGCGCCGCGCCAGTTCCGACCCGAGGGCCGTCGCCAGAATTCCACTCCCGCCAATCAACGGAAAACATGCAATCCCAATTTTGAGCGGCCCCGATTCCATTACAGTTCCGTATAGGCTCTATCGAAATCAGAAATTTCGTCGCGCTCCATGAATTTCACCGTGGGATCATCTGCCTTGTTGATGTAGTGCTGCTCGCTCGCACCGGCGACGTAATGAGTGCATTGAATCACTGATTGCATCCAACGGAAACGCGTATCGCGGGTTGGGCTGATTTGCTTCGGACCGAATTCTCCTCCCGGAATCTCTAAAAACCGAGTGCCTCCTTTGTGCAGCAACAATTTCCCGTCACGGTAACGTGCGCGAACGATCTCTCCTTCATAAGGCTGATCGACGAAATAGTCTGAGACCGCCACAGCACGCGCTCTGAACTCGGGCGCGCTGGATCGCTCCACCCTCACACCTTCGAGCAACCCCATGCGCGTGTACATCTCGAGACAAAAGTCGGCGACATTCGAACATTTAGTCTCCGTGAAGTGTGCGACCAAAGGCGGCGGAACATAATTTGGAAGTTGGCGCGCGGTTTTTTCCTGCCATTCCGGAAGGACACCCTTGGCATACAGGGGCGAAAACCGTTTTTGAATCCGATTCTCGAATTGAAAGTTTAGGGCCACTTCCTGGTTGCTGCGTCGGTCTCGCAAAATGGTAATCGTCTCGCGCGGGTCATGATCACTGTCGTGGAAGAAAAAGACGATTTCTCCGCCAATCTCCTTTTGGAGGCGCCGGGCTGCGAGAATTTTAGCGAACAAAAACCGCTTGGGGAAAATTCCGCAGGGTTGCTGACCGAAACAAATAATCGGATGATTCATCGCCCAGAACTAGTTTCAAACCCCAGGAGGAGCTTCCGTCCCGCGAAAGATAGTTTGTTGCAGAACTGGCGCCAGGATTAGTACGGCCGCACATCCAATAAAATTATACCAGAGATAACCGATATTCGTCGTAGCGAACAAGACGAAGACAAGCGCTTGTGCAACGAGCGCCGCGAAAAACACGGCCGATCCGGTAACTCGACGGATAAAGAAAGCCGCCAGAAAGAGACCGAGGATGCTGCCATAGAACACCGAGCCCAGAATGTTGCCCGCTTCGATTAGATTTTCGACCAAACTGGCAAACGAAGCCACCCCAATGGCAACCAAACCCCACGCAGCGGTCAACGCTTTCGCCGCAACAACATAGTGATGGTCGGTAGCGTTGGTGCGAATCAACGGGCGATAGAAGTCGATCGTCGTGGTGGAACCGAGCGCGTTCAAAGTTGCTGCCACCGCTGACATGGTCGCGCACAGGATCACTGCGATCAGCAATCCGACAACTCCATGCGGCATCTGTTGAAGAATGAAAGTAATGAAAACGTAATCCGAATCCTTGTTTTTTGGATCCACGCCAGCCTGCTCGAGAACTGCCTTCGCTCGATCGCGCAATTCGCGCCCCTGGGCGTCAAGTTCGCGCAGCCTGGTCATCGCCACATCGCGCTGGTTTGGCGAAAGCTTCAAGGATGAACTGGAAACCGCGCGAATAAGAGCGCGCTTTTGCACGAAGACGTCATCGAATTGCGTTTGCAACGCCGCTAACTGCGGCGCATGGCCGTTCGCCACCGCTCGTTGGTACGCCGGCTGGTTGAAATACAGAGGTGGCTTTTCGAATTGGTAAAACATGAAAACAATCGCGCCAAGCAACAGAATGAAAAATTGCATCGGCACCTTCACGGCGGCGTTGAAGAGCAATCCGAGACGACTCTCTTTGAGCGAGCCTCCCGCGAGATATCGTTGCACCTGCGATTGGTCAGCGCCGAAATAGGAAAGCGCGAGAAAAAAGCCGCCAATTAAGCCCGACCAGAATGTATAGCGCTTGTGCGGATCGACGGAGAAGTCGACGGCCTCCAGTTTGCCCATTTTGCCAGCGACCGATAGCGTGTTATGAAACGATAGATCGGGCGATAGCCGGTAAACCGCCACCGCAAATGCAATCGCCATGCCGACCAAAATCACGATCATCTGGTACCGTTGGGTGATGCTTACAATCTTGGTCCCGCCCGCGACCGTGTAGACGATAACCAGTCCGCCCGCGAACCAGATGGTCAGATCCAAGCGCCACCCGAGCACGGCAGACAGAATAATGGCTGGCGCGTAGAGGGTGATTCCCGCAGCGATGCCTCGTTGCACAAGAAACAGGAAGGCGCCTAGTAGCTGCGTCTTCCGGTCGAACCGCTCGCCGAGGTACTGATAGGCCGTGTAAACCTTCAGCCGCTGATAGATCGGAACGAAAACCGCGCACACGACGATAAGCGCGACCGGCTGCCCAAAGTAATTCTGGATGAAACCTATGCCGCTCTCATAAGCCTGACCCGGCATGGAAAGAAACGTGATCGGTCCTGCTTGCGTCGCGAGCACGGAGAGCCCGATCGTAGCCCACCCAATGCTCGCATCGCCCCGGAGATACTGACGCAAAGAAGCGCTTCCGCGGGTTCGCCAGAGGCCATAGAGCGGGATCGCCAGAATTGTGGCCATGAGAACGAGATAATCCAGCCGGTTCACGAGAACCGGACGGTGAAGAGGTAGAGGAGCACTACCTCCACTGCAAAAAGGGAAAGCGCAAGGCTATACGCTATGCGCCAGGAACGCGCTTCTGACTTGGAGTCGGTTGCGTTCATTTTCCCAATGACAACATGTTCGCGAATAAACGATACCCTCCCGGGACGCCGGCGGGCAATTGCCGAAACCAGGAATAACTAGTGTAGATAAAAAAGCCTTTCCCTAATTTCGCGACCAGCAGGCCGCCATCCAGCGGCTTTTCCTTTGGGTCATTACACGAAAGGATCTGTGTCCAGGCAGGATCCCACTTGTTGGGAAAGTAAAGTCCGCGTTCCTGCACCCATCCTTCAAAATCTTTCGACGTGATTTTGTTTGGAGTGGTCATCAGCGGATGATTCGGCGCCAGAATGCGCATCTCCGCGTTTTCATCAGTGACGCGGTCACGTGAGATTTCCAATGGATACGGCCCTAGTTGCTCGGTCTTAAGCTCTGCCAGCGTGTTGTACTGTGCGATTACAACTCCGCCAGCCTTTACATAGGCAAATAGCTCCGGCAACCAGTTCGCAATTCGCTCCTGCGTGTTGTAGGCGCGGATTCCAAGCACGACAGCAGAGAACTGCGCGAGGTTCTTTGCCGTGATATCAGATTCGATCAGAATCTTCACTGAGTACCCAATCTGTTGGAGACTTTCTGGAACATCATCGCCAGCACCGGGAATGTAACCGATGCGATCGCCTTTTTTGCGAATGTCAGCCCGAACAAGCTTAACTTCTGCCGGCGGCATGAGCGTTTGGACGCCGATGTGCGGATAGGAAATCCGCACGCGCTCGAACGAATAGTCGCGCCCGTCGATCGAAATGATGGCTCGCAACATCCCTTCACTATTCTGATCTGGTGGCTTGACGGTAAACGTCGATACCGTCTCGGCATTGGCTCCCTTCAAATCTATAGGCACAGATGGCGGATCGACTCGCCATCCCGACGGCACAGCTAGTTTAAGTTCTCCTTTCACAGGACCAGTGGCCGCCGTGACATGAACTGCTACGGGTTTCGGTTGATTCGTCGGGAATACCAACGCGCCGTTCCCGATCTTGGTGAAAACGGGTGGCGCAATGACCAAGGGTCGTCGCAGCTCGCCTGCTACCGGGTCAACCGTGCGGTACTTCCCGTCGAGGGTGTAACGGAGTTCTTGTCCGTTGATCTGAAGGACAATCTCTACCGGAAGATTGGGCGGATTTTCCGGGAGACCGATAAGTTGTTGATCATCTACGGCGAAGGTACCAAGCGTTCCTGGTTTACGGAGCCAATAAGGCTGGGAATAAGGTGTGTTCTCCGGGATCCTGCAGGACAGATCCTTCGTTACGAGTTCGTTCGGTGGAAGCGCCGCATCAATTTTCATCGAGTCGCCGGTGAGCGGACAACGTGCTTCCTGCAGTGTGACTGGAATATCGCACCGGTTAATTGCCTCCAGCTTTATTGTTACCGTTTGCCCTGGCGTGACGGTTTCATTGGTTGTCGACGCTTCGACATGCAAGCCTAGACACGCGGCGATAATCTTATCCAACTCGGCTTTTTTCTCAGGGACCCAGGAGTCATCCTTAATTCCGCTCATCGCCTGCCTTAGCTTCAACAACTCGGGCACTGACGCTGCCGGATCGGCTGGACGGAACTGAGAAAGGATCTGACGAATTTCGTTAGCAACAGATCCTGAATTCGGGACACGCGACCAGGTCGTATCGATGCCCTCGAAAAGCGCAGTCCTCATGGGCTGACCTTCCAACAGTTTGAAATATTCTTTTCGCGCTCCACGTCGCGGCGTGCCACCCACGCCCTGACTCTTGTGCATACTGAGACTAGCCGCTGCGATCTCCGTGTAGGCCTTCCCTAATAGCGGATTGTAACCGCCGGCTTCCAAAGTTGTCAGGCCCGTTGGATCGAACGGCAGATTCCGGTTTGAGAAGAAAAATTGAGATGTGTTCCAAACGAGGCGCGTCGGGCGCCACGGTTTTACAAAAGCCAGTTGCTCTGGAAAACGATTTGCGTCGCTCGCAGCCGCGAACGCTTCCTGCGCCAGAATCGCCGAAGCAGTGTGATGTCCGTGAGTCAGGTGATCGTCCGGACTAAAACGAGTGACTACTACATCCGGCCGAAACTCTCGAATCACCCAAACCACGTCCGAAAGAATCTTATCCTGGTCCCAGATTCTCAAGGTCTCCTCCGCCGTCTTTGAAAATCCGAAATCGACCGCGCGTGAAAAAAATTGTTGGGCATGATCAAGCCTACGGGCGGCGAGCAATTCCTCCGTTCGAATAACTCCGAGGCGCTCGCGTAATTCCGGTCCGATTAAATTCTGCCCGCCATCTCCGCGCGTAATCGAGAGATAAGCTGTTTCGTAAAGTGAGCCGTTTGCCCAGAACGCCATAAGGTTTGTGTTTTCATCATCCGGATGGGCCGCGATGTACAGAACGCGGCCGAGCACATTGAGTTTCTGCAAGGCGAGTTGAATCTCGCTACCACTCATCGGTTCGGGAAATAATGGCGGCGCATCCGCCGCACTCGCCGCGCGAGATGCCGCGGCCATGCCAACAGCGACGGCTGTAAGCCAATTCCGCGAAATCCGCTGACGCATCCCTTGCAACATCAGGCTCCCGGCTATGATCGGGTGAGTCTGTGCGCCGCTATTTGTTAATGTCCTGCTTTGATTGCAGTCGATCGATCAGCGCTTTGATGCTTTGCTTCTGCGCATCGGTAGGAGCGGCATTTTGTGCCTCCGTCGCCTCCGCCGCAGCGCCTGTAAAGTCGCCAGCCGCGGACTTGATGCGGGCCTGAGCCAAATGTCCGTAAACAGTTTGCGGAAACCGCTTGGCGACCCCTTGGAAAACTTCCATTGCTTCCGCACCCTTCTTCTCACTCTGCAAGCGCCGCCCATAGGAATAAAGCTGTACCGGAGTAGCAATTTCGAGCGCATGATTCCAAGCGGCTTTTGCCTCATCCGGCCGGTTTAAGGCTTTGAGGATGTCCGCCTTGGTGCTGAGGTTATCGAATCTTTCCTCGTTCTGAACAGAGGCATCAGCCCAGCGCAACGCCTCGTCCAGATTGATCTTTCTGGTCAAACAAAATTGTGCGCCTTCATCCAAAGCCTGCCAGGTAAACTGGCCGCGGCCCTTTAATTGGGCCCGGATGTTCTGCAGCGTCTGGTCCGAGTCCTTGATCGAGACGGTGAAAGGGACACCCAGTCCGGCTTCAAATCTTCAAACTCGAATTCGAGCGCCTCCTTCCTCTCGGCTAGAGCGCGCGGTTTCACATTCACGCGCAGAGCATCTTCGTCCTGCTTATAACTGTAGCTGCCCCACCCTGTGTTGGTTTTTGAAAAGATTACGGTCCATGAATCCGGGTTCGGGATCATGTGCAGCCCATAAATTCCTTTGGCCAGCGGTTGTCCCTCCACCGAAACCGGATCGCTAAATTCAATTGTTGTGTTTTCATTCGCGCCCGCGCGCCAGACTTTGCCGTATGGCACAAGGCCGCCCCAAATCTTTCGTCCGTTCATTAGGGGCCGATGGTAGGTGATGGTAATGTCAGTAAGGGCAATGCGTTGCTTGACCTCGGCCGCTTGGCTGACATCGGGCAGGTTCAAATCGTTTTGAGCAAAAGCGGCCCCGGTCAATCCAAGAATGGCAATACAAAGAGCAAAAGGCTCAAGCGTGAGTGTTTTCATAATTTTGCGTGCGGCTGGGCGATTACACTTGTCAGATTTTCGGCACTTCGCTACCAGATAATTACAAGATTTTCTCTTCCGCTCCTCCGAGTCGAATTGACTTCCGATATGCTGCCATTCGGCTGCCTCTGGTACGGCGAGCCAAACGCAATCAACTACGCCACGTTTTTTCAGCCGCTCAGATCACGCTGTGATTCGCCTTTACGACGCAGTGGGAAACGCGATCAAGACGCAGTCGGGCGGCAATTGGAGGATAACTGGTTTCCAGCCTCGGCCGACAAGTATCTTGCCTATCGAGCCTTGCTTTGTTCGGCAGCCTAGAAGTCCGGCGGCCGAGTCAGACAGGATGTCTAATCTCCGAGGCGTTACGCCTGCGTGTGACGAGCGTAGTGAATCTCAACGCCTTTCGGGAGCAAACGCTTGCGACCGCGTTGCCGACGGCGCGCCAGCGTGGCACGGCCCGCCTTTGTCTTCATACGCGCACGAAATCCATGCTGGCGTTTGCGCGTTCGCTTCGATGGCTGGTAAGTCCGTTTCATAAAACCGAGAAATAATTTCGGCGCGTTTTGAGAGCGGTTACAGTAGGAATGGGCGCGGCATTGTCAATCGGGCACCGCCATGTGATTGTCGATCTTTCACTCCAGGATTGCCACCGCTCCAAATTTTTGAAATAAGCGATGCAAACAATGAGTGAAAACGTCGTGATCGAGCCAGCAACCGAGGCCGACTTGGACGAATTATCACAAATGCTCGGCGAATTGTTTGCTCAGGAGAGCGATTTTCGGCCTGACAAAGAGAAACAGCTCCGTGGCCTGCGCTTGATCTTCGAGCAACCGAGCCGCGGACGCGTTTTTGTACTGCGACGCGACGGAGCCATCGTTGGTATGATCAATTTGCTCTTTACAATCAGCACAGCCGAAGGCGGCTTCGTCATTCTGCTCGAAGACCTGGTTGTCCATAAACAATACCAGGGTCACGGTTACGGTTCAAAACTGCTGGAACACGCGATCGATTTTGCGCGGCAGAAAAATTTCCTCCGCATTACATTGCTCACCGATCGCCCGGAGAACCTGGCCCAGGAATTTTTCAGGCGCCACGGTTTCCACGAATCTTCAATGATACCGATGCGGTTACTGATTACACCAGAGGTCGAACAAGGCCAGACGAGAGCGTAGGATTCGCTCAGCTATTCGTGTTTGCGTTGATCATCGATCCCGGCACCTAGCTGATTCGCGAGCCGGCGTTTGAATTCAGCTCGAAACTCCACTTCGTCCACGGCTTTAGCCACTTCCTTCGCGCTTGTTGCAGGCAAATTCGTTTTTGCGTAAGCCTTTAATTCACCAGCACGTGATTGGTCCGAGAAGAAAGTGAACAGGCTTGGCGCATATCTGTTAACGCCCAACGCGTCGGTCTTCGCGAGCAGCGCTTGCATGTTCGCTTTAGCAAAATTCCACGCAAGATCAGGATGCTCACTGTCGCGGGCGACTTTTGCCACAAGAAAAACCGCGCGGCTCGTTGGTAATTCATCTGTCAGCGAAATTTGCAAAGTTTGGGCGGCGAGTTTGGGATCGCGCGCCGCAGCCAACGCATCGTAGTAATTTTGCTTTTCTTCGGTGCTCGTCGTTTTTAGGCCGAATTCATGCAATTTATTCCAAGTAGCATCGTCCGCATAGCGGCCGACGATCCGGAAAATGGATGGCCGCAAATCCGGCGCGATCGATGCAGGATCGGTAATGTACTTCTGAAACCGTTCGCGACAGCCGGGAACGATTTCCTGATCGTCCAGATCGCCAAGCGCGTCGATCAAGCTTGCACGCAGAAGCGCTGCGCGTGGCGTTTCATCTTTTTTTGGCTCCCAGCCAAGCTGGTCAAAAGTTGGCCGCAAAATTGAACGGGCATAACTTTGGAATTTTCCGCGCGTGGGATTTCCGACGAGTAACCGGCTGATATAATCGAACGCGTTGATTATTTGCTGGCGTTCGGCCAACTCGACTCCAGCGGGCAGTCTTTTGATTAGATCAAAATAGGATGAGAGAGGGGCGCGGTTCGCTTGCACAAAAGCCCACGCATCGCCCACCAGATTTACGCGATCCGCCACGCTTAACCTTGGCAACGCGTCGAGCAGGAGTTTCCATGACGGCTCGTCATATTCGACGCGATAATTTCCGGTGCCGTCTGCATTCACTTTAAGGGCACGATCGACTGGAATGTTTTGGAGCTTGTCAATCTTCTCTGTCATCAAGCGGCTTTGAGGTCTGGCGTCGCCCGCAACTCGATAGGTGAGCGGAATCTTCCATTGCAGCGCGGGCGCGTCTGGAAAATGAATGGTGAATCTTTCCTGCCTAAGCGAAACGTCCTCGCCGTCCCGTTTGACCTTGACCACCGGAAATCCGGGCTGCTCGGTCCAGGCCGCTGCAATTTCTCCAACCGGTTTGCCGGACGCATCGCTTAGCGCATTCCACAGATCTGCCGTGGTCGAATTCGAATATTTGTGCGCGGCGATATATCGACGAATGCCCTCGCGGAAAACATCTTCACCCAAAAAACTCTCGAGCATGAGCAGAAACGCCTGGCCTTTGCGGTAGGTGATGTCGTCAAAGGCGCTGTTTGCTTCTGCTTCGTTCGCGATCGGTTGCTGGATGGGGTGCGTTGTCGATCTTGCGTCGTCCTCCATTTCTAATTCTTTGGAAATGCCGGTGCGTCGCGTCGGGTCGCGAGGAATATTCTTCTCCAGCCAGACTTCCCATTGCGGATTGAAATGCGCCGTGCATTTGCTCCCCATCCAGGAAGCAAACCCTTCATTGAGCCAGAGATTGTCCCACCATGCCATTGTCACGAGATCGCCGAACCATTGATGGGCGGTCTCGTGCGCGATGACTTCGTAGATGCCCTGGCGCGTCGCGGCGGAAGATTTCTCGGGATCGAAAAGCAATCCCGTTTCGTAATAGGTAATTCCGCCCCAGTTTTCCATGGCGCCACCAAAACCGCCCGGGATGGCGATCTGATCCAGCTTCGGCAACGGATAGGCAACACCGAAATAATCGTTGTAATACTGGAGCATCTGCGCCGTGGCCTCGAGTGCGTACCGGCCAATTTCCGCTTTACCTTTCGTTGCGATGACACGGATTTGGGTAGGTCCACTTCGCGATTCGATGAGATCCAGTTCGCCCGCGACGAAAACATTAAGATAACTCGACATCGATGGCGTCATGGCGAAACGCACTTCTTTTCCGCCCAAGACCTTTTTCTCGCTCTCAATCGGCATGTTTGACACGGCAAGCCAGTTCTCCCGCACTACTGCCGTGAGTTGAAAACGCGCACGAAAACTGGGCTCGTCCCAACATGGAAAGAGACGTCGTGCGTCGGTGGCTTCGAATTGCGTGCCGAGAGCGATCTTTTTCGCGCCCGTGCCTTGTTCCTGATAGCACATGTAAAAAAGACCCTGACCTTGTTGATTGATCTTGCCTGAAAAGCTAAGCGCAAGTGTGTGATGGCCGTCTACAAGTTGGGATGGCAAGGCTAACGTGAGCAGCTCCTTCTTTTCGTCGATCTTCATCGCGGATTGCGGTAACGCTTTGCCATCAATAGACGCGCCTGTGATTTTGAGCTCGAGCGCATTCAGGATTAGCTGACGAACCGGTTTGTGCACGCTCAGCTCCACTGTTTCGCTTCCAGTGAACGTGAACTTGTCGATGTTCGGGACAAACCGAACGGAATATTCTATCGGGACAACCTCTTTCGGCAGTTTTCCTGGTGTTCTTGCAAACTCGAAGGGTTTTTCTGCGTGCATGAGCGGGACAAACATCAAAACGTGATAAAGAAAGAAAGGACGCAAGGCGCGCATGTTGTCACTAAACAAAGCCTAACGAACTTCGCATCCGCAAACAGGAAGGATTCTGCAATGGCAAGCGTGTCAGCTGCGCTGTTGTCCCAAGCAGGTGACAAGCCTGCCTGGATAGGAATGCCCCGCTCTCCCCTGCTACCGCTTACTGAACAACCAATACCAACAGCAGTTGTCCACTCCCAACCTGCGGACCTTTGATCACTAGCGGACTGCGCTTGCTCAATTTCGCGTCCGTTTCGAGCAGAAGCTCTTTCTCCTTGTACAGTTTCAGATTCAAAACATAACCAGCTTCGCTTTCGCCCCGTGCATCGACGTGTAGACCGAAAAATTTGCTGGTTGCGAGCCAGTCTTCCTGACCGGTCGTGAGCGTTTTGCGCGACTGGCCGATGACCTGAAATTGGTTGTAGCCGAAAAGTTCCTTCAGAAGCCGCTCGATCCGAGTCAACTCCGGCGGGATCGATTCCGGTTGCGCGACATTTTCTGCGATGACGAGTCCACTCCAAACGGTCTCCGCCGCGCGTAATCCCGGCGCGGTGTTCATGATCAGCGCAATAAAAGCGATGACGAACGGGAACCGGCGAACCATGAGACGTTATTTGGCTGCGTAATCCGCTGGCAACGACTGTAATCCCTCAGTCCAGAGCACCGTTACCCGGTCCCCTTTTGCCTCGAACATCGAAATGGTTGCATTTGGGCTAACGACTGGATCAACGCGCGCGTTTAGAATCTGCGAGAGGTATTGCGACTGCTCGGCCGGATTCTTCTCCCGCATAACGAAAACGGCGAAAACCAGAAAGAGAGCGAGCGAAGCCGTTCCCGTCCAAAACAGTCGGCGGATTGTCCACCAGATGGAA
>WNFP01013029.1_pt1 | contig 12320 bp, 9 predicted proteins | sample 5400201 | NCBI WGS metagenome assembly WNFP01 (sample SAMN13153355, study PRJNA577476) | soil metagenome | isolation source: 115 cm saprolite under Madrone tree | place: USA:California | collected 2016-06-14
CCCAGAAAATACTTCTGGAATCCCTGCCGCTGGTGCTGGCGGACACGGCCTTGCAGGGCCGCAAGAATCTGATTACCGGCGCCAACAGGGAAGACTACCATCTGAAGAACGTAACGCCTTTGCGGGACTTCCACCCCACGGAATGGGTTGATCTGCGCAATGCCGCGGCGGGTGAAGGCTGCCCCAATTGTGGCAGTCCGCTTGAAGTGGGCAGGTCCATGGAGATTGGACACATTTTCAAGCTGGGCCCAAAATACACAAAATCCATGGGCGCAACGGTCCTGGATAAAGACGGCAAAGAAGTAACCCCGGTCATGGGCTGCTATGGTATTGGCATTGAGCGGATTCTGACCGCCGCGATTGAGCAGAGCAATGATGCGGATGGTTTCTGGCTGCCGCTCTCCATTGCTCCTTTTGAAGTGGTGGTCACACCCACCAACGTCACGGATGCGGCGCTTCTGCGCACGGCGGAAGAGATCGCACAGAAACTGGAAGCGGCTGGTTTCAACGTGCTGCTGGACGACCGCGATGAGCGTCCGGGAGTGAAATTCAAGGATGCTGACCTAGTGGGAATACCCTACAGGATCAATGTTGGCAAGAAGGTTACGGAAGGGAAGGTCGAGCTGGTTTCCCGCTCGACACGCAAATCCCAGGATGCTAACATCGGCGAGATCGCGGCAACTTTTACGCAATTAGCGCGTGGTTGAAGGGAACTGCGTTTTGCAGCTATGGGAAAAATAAAAGCCCTGATCGGAATCATGATTGTCGTGGGCAGCTTTTATGCCGCCTGGAACTTGATTCCGCCTTATTGGAATAATACTCAGCTTCAGGACGATCTGGATGATATCGCCCGCCGCAACAGTTATACCTCGACGACCGAGGACGATATCAAGAAGATCGTCATCACAAAAGCAGCTACTGAAAATATTGTTTTAAAAGAAGATCAGATCGTGGTCACCCGGACAGCAATGGGAGTGGCAATTACAGTCACTTACAGGATCCACGTAGACATGGTTGTGCATCCGGTGGATTTGGATTTCACCACCAATTCCATTAACAAACGGATATAATAGACAACAGTCCGAACTTCTCAGCACCAGCGCAGGTAACGCTCTGGCCCGCCATGAGTCTGAGAGAATAAAGGGCGCACTTCGCCTGCTTGGAACATGGCAATTAAAATAAAAATTCCTCGTGCAAAAGGCTTCCGTGGCAGCCTCAGCAGTCCTTTCGTCCGCGCAGGGCTGGCTGCTTTTCTTATTGTCTCCATCTGCTTGTTCGGGGTTTTCTCGTACTACTACGTCAAGTACCAGAAGATCGTGGAAAAGAAGATGAGCGGGCAGATCTTTGCCAATACGGCCAAGATTTTTGCTCAACCGCGGGAGGTGCGCATTGGCCAAAAGGCCGACCCGCGCGAGCTCTCCAACTATCTGCGGCATGCCGGCTACACCGAAGCCGGAGAGCAGGGCAAATCGAAGCTCGGCGTATACAGGGTACTGAAGGACGCCGTGGAGATTAAACCCGGCCAGGAATCGTATTACAACGCTGAAGGCGCGGTGGTCCGCATCAAGGACGGCCACGTCGACAAGATTGCGTCTCTGGGAGCTGCCGGTGACGACCTGACAGCCTATGAACTGGAGCCGCAACTGGTCACCGGTTTGTTCGATGGCCAGCTGCGCAGCAAGCGCCGTCTGGTGAAGTATGATGACATCCCCAAGGTCCTGGTGGATGCCGTCACTTCCATTGAAGATCGGCGTTTTTTTCATCACAGCGGCGTGAATTACTGGCGTTTGATGCAGGCAGCGTGGGTGGACGTGCGACAAGGCGGCAACCGGCAAGGCGGATCAACCATCACCATGCAGGTGGCGCGCGGCTTCTTTCTTTCTCCGGAGAAGAAGCTGAAACGCAAACTGACGGAAATCCTGATATCCATTGAGCTGGAGCAGCGTTTCTCCAAAAAGCAGATTTTTGAGCTTTATGCCAATCAGGTGGATATGGGGCAACGCGGTTCTTTTACTATTACCGGATTTGGTGAAGCTGCCCAGGCTTATTTCAGCAAAGACCTGAAAGACATCACTCTGCCGGAAGCCGCGCTGCTGGCAGGATTGGTGCAGCGGCCCAGCTATTTGTCTCCGTACCGTCATCCGGAACGCGCCCAGGAGCGCAGAAACCTGGTGATGGAGGCCATGGTTGAGACGGGTTCAATTACGCGTGCCCAGGCCGACACGGCCAAGGCCACGCCTTTAAAGCTTGCTCCGCAAAATGTGGAAGCCAGCGACGCGCCTTATTTTGTCGATCTGATCCGGGAACAACTGGTCAACAAATATGGCGAAGAGGACCTGAACGGCGACGGATACCGAATCTATACCACGCTTGACCCCGCATTGCAGGAAGCTGCCGCGCAGTCCGTTGACCGGGGCCTGAAGGAAGTTGACGCGCAAGTGACGAAGCTGCGCACCAAGAGAGTGAAGACCGGCAAGAACAAGTTTGAGACCAAAGTTATGCCTGGTCCAATACCGCAAGTGGCCCTGGTAGCGCTTGATCCGCACACGGGGGAAGTATTGGCGCTGGTGGGTGGACGCAACTACGGCTTCAGCCAGCTGGACCATGCTGTGGCCAAGCGGCCTACCGGGTCAATCTTTAAACCATTTGTTTATGCCGCGGCCATCAACAACGCGGTTACCAATGAACAGCCGGTGTTGACTCCGGCCAGCCTGGTAGATGATTCGCCAACGGCGTTTATCAACGGCGACGATGTATACACCCCGCGCAACTATAAAGAGGAGTACCACGGCCAAGTCACCGCGCAGTTTGCTCTGGCGCACTCGCTCAATAACGCCACGGTGAAAGTGGCCGAGATGGTGGGATATGACAAAGTAGCCAACCTGGCCAGGATTGCCGGTATCTCCTCCGTTAAGGCCACTCCGGCCATGGCTTTGGGTGCGTATGACGCCACGCCCATGGAAATGGCTTCCGCGTATACAGTTTTCACGAATAATGGCCAGCGCATCACGCCGATTATGGTCCGGTCTGTCCGCGACGCGAACGGCGACGTAATCGACAACTTCCAGCCGCAAAAGACCCAGGTGCTTGACCCGCGTGTGGCCTACGTGGTGACGGACATGATGCAAGGCGTGATCAATAATGGGACCGCCGCCGGTCCTGCGGGCGTCCGGGCACGGAAATTTACCGCCCCAGCCGCAGGCAAAACCGGCAGCTCACATGATGGCTGGTTTGCTGGATTCACGTCCAATCTGCTCTGCATCATCTGGGTCGGATATGACGATTACAGTGATATCCACTTAAGCGGTTCGGCCATCGCCTTGCCTATCTGGACGGAATTTATGAAGCGGGCCGTGGATCTGCCTAACTATTCAGATACAAAGCCCTTTATGCCGCCTCAGGGCGTGGTGGAACTCAGTCTGGACAAGACCACGAACCAGATTGCCACGCCAACCTGCCCTGACGACTACACTACGGCCTTCATTGATGGCACGCAGCCCACGCAAACCTGTGAGCAGACTGCCCATGGAAACGTCTTTCAGCGGATTTTTGGGATTGAGCCCAAGCCGACTCCCACCCCTGTGGCGTCTAATGCGAATGTAAGCACCGGCAGTTCGGGCGGCAACCCTAACCCCGTCCAACCGGCGGCCAGAGTGCCCAACGATCCTTCCCAGCCGACTCCGGCAGATCAGGAGAAAGGCAAAAAGAAGGGTTTTTGGGGCCGAATATTTGGCGGTTCCAAAGATGACGATAAGAGCGATAATAAGGAGACCAAGCCTGCGGCCACGCCCAGCACGGGCATAAACCGGCCGCATTAAGGAGGCCCACAATGGGTCGCTTCAGCCGCTTGCTTCTGTCCTCGGCGCTTCTGGCGCTGTGCATGCCCCTGTGGGCGCAACAGCCGCTCGAAACAGATTCTAATGCTTCGGTGCGCATACCGCCTCCACCGGAAAATCTCACATCACCTGAACTGGAACAAAAAGCAGACCTGCTGCGGGCGCAAAAGGCCTACCTGGACGCAGTGGATTATTATCACGCGGCCATTAAGAAGTCCGAGAGCGCGGTCCTGCACAACAAAATGGGAATGTGTCTGCTGCAGATGCGGCGCAATGGGGAAGCAAAAAAAGAATTCCAGCGCGCCATCCGGGCAGACAAAAATTATGCCGAAGCCTACAACAACATGGGCGCTCTCTATTACAACCAACGGAAGTATGGCGCGGCCATTCACGAATACAAAAAAGCCATCCGGCTGCATGATGCCAGCGCCAGCTTTCACAGCAACCTGGGCGGAGCTTACTTTTCAGAGAAGGACTTTGACAGTGCCGTCAAAGAGTACCAGCGCGCCATTGCGCTTGACCCCGAGATTTTTCATCGGCAGTCCTCTGCTTCAGCCATATCCATACGTTTGGTGAGTTCGAATGATCTGGGCCACTTCCACTACGTCATGGCGCAGATGTATGGCCGGCATGGAGACGAAGAGCGTTGCCGCTATTATCTGAGCAAAGCCAATGAGGAAGGCTATCCGATCAAAAGCGCGCTGCACGATAACGAGTTCGCGGGTCTTAGAAAAGACCCGGGCTTTATTTCCTTTGTGCGTGCTTTAAAGTCGCCATCGGCCGATGCGAACTAATTTGTGATCGCACGAATGCTTAAGGAATTTGTGTGCGCCCGGCAACCTTTCCAGACGGGCTGCTTCTAAAGGTAAACAGCTGCCGTACCTGGCAGCGAACGAACAGAGCAGACCCGGCGGTTCGACGCGCAAGCGTCTTGGCAGGGAAACCGCCGGGCCTTCTCTTGTTCAGTCGACGGGCACTTTCTCCGATTTTTTGTATCGATTTACAGCAACACTTTTTATTGCTCTCTGACGGATGTTCTGGCGTAAATGTAAGCATCCACCACTTCTTCCAGAGTGCCTTGCGCTTCCAGTATGTACTCAACAGCGTCGCGTGCGGCGCCGTGCCCGCCGAGAGATGGCGTCTCATAGTGTGCGATTGCTTTCACCTGGGGACGCGCATTAGCCACCGCAATCGCCAGACCGCAGCGGCGCATAATGGGCAGATCAATCACGTCATCGCCTACGTAAGCGATTTGTTCTTCGCGATAGCCGCTTTCGGCAAGAATCTTGTCCAGGATTTCTGCTTTGTTCTGCGCACCCTGATAAAGGAAATCAATCTTGAGGTCGTGCGCCCGCAAGGCCACGGTTTCTGAGATCCGCTTGGTGACCATTCCGGTTTTGAGTCCGCCCAGGCGGGCCAGCGAAATGCCTGTGCCATCGTGTGCGTTGAAGCCTTTGGCCTCAATCATATTCTGGCTGATGATGCCAAAGCCCGGCAGGTCAGCATGTTTTTGTGCATGCGCATCAGTGCTGCGCGGGCCGGATGAGGATGCAGGGAAAAGCCAGATGGAACCGTCCGTAAGGACTCCATCCACATCGAACAAGATCACTTTGATTTTTGTAGCGCGATTGGTAGACATAAGAAATCTTTAGCCGTTGGCTCTTGGCCCCGAGCGTGCGGGCGATTTGCAGCTAAAAGGCCAAGAGCGAAAGGCTAACGGACGCCTCACACCATCTGTGTTCCCCACAGATCGTGCAGGTGGATAATTCCCGCCAGGTCGCCTTCTCCATCCACCACCACCAGAGACGTGATTTTTTTTTGCTCCATAATGTTCAGCGCGGTCATTGCGAACTCGTCCGGGTGGATGGTCTTGGGTTTTTCGGTGAGACAGTCGCCCGCGGTAAGGCTGAGTACATCTTTGCGTTTTTCGAGCAAACGGCGCAGGTCGCCATCGCTGATCACGCCCAGCAGCTTGTTGTTCTCCACCACGGTGGTGATGCCCAGTCCTTTGCGGGACATTTCATAAATCACGTCTGCCATTTTGGTGGAAAGCGAAACCCGTGGGACAGAATCGCCGCTGTGCATGAGCTGGGAGACGCGCGCCAGTTTCTTGCCCAGCTTGCCGCCGGGATGGAGATGGGCGAAGTCTTCTTCCTTGAATCCACGCTTTTCTGAGAGCGCCACCGCCAGCGCGTCACCCAGCGCTAGCATCGCGGTCGTCGATGCCGTTGGCGCCAATCCGAGTGAGCACGCCTCCTGGTCAATCGAGCAATCCAAAGCGACATCCGCCGCCTGGGCCAGCGTGGATGGCTTATGTGAATTTGATGAATACAGCTTGTCGCCGGTGATGGCGATCAGTTTGCTCCCGATCCGGCGAATGGTAACCAGCAACTGGAGGATCTCTTCCGTTTCGCCACTGGAGGAAAGCGCGAGCACCACGTCCCCCCGGACCAGCATGCCCAGGTCGCCATGGACGGCCTCCGCCGGATGAAGATACAGCGCGGGCGTGCCCGTAGAGCTGAGCGTGGCGGCAATCTTTCGTCCGATGAGCCCGCTCTTCCCCATGCCTGTGACCACGACGCGTCCACCGCAGGAATGCAGGCACTCGACCGCATGCTCGAAGGCCTGGGCCATGGGCCCGGCGATGCGGTCGGCCAGCGCGCGTAGCGCCTCCGCTTCAATCCGTACTACATTGGAGCCTGTTGATTTCACTTCGAGAATAATAGTAGCAGAGAAGAAATGGTCCCACGTTATAGCGGGCAACGGAGCGTTCTCTGGCTAATCAGATATCAAACACCCGGTATGGTTTTGGTGGGTCCTGGCCCATGAGCAGAGACAGCGCGAGTGCGCAGCATGGAAAGCGCCCGCTCCAGTTTGAGCGTCTCATCCAGACCGGCTTGCACAAAGGCCTTGACTTCTTTTTCTCCAAAAGCCGTCAGCACGCCTCGGCCAAAGCCGCCCAGAAAGCCTTTTGTGCCGGCAAATCCAATGCCGTCGCGTTCATAGCTGCTGCCATCCAGCACCTTGATGCCTTCGGTGCTCATCAATTTCATCAACTCTTGTTCCTGGCCGCTCTCATAGTCGTGATTGCCGAGCACGGCGATGATAGGTATGCGCAACCGCACCAGCGCGTTCAGCAGGGAGAGCATTTCTTCGGGCTTCCCGTAATTGGTCAGATCTCCGGCAATGACCAGCACATCCGCTTCATCGCGCACGTGCGCCAGCGGTTCGCGAATACGGTCATAACTCTGCGGAGAAAAATGAATGTCAGCGGTGGCGGCAATTCTCATAAGCTCAATCGTTCAGGCAGCGGCTTGCGGAACATCAGGCTGCCTCTTTTACCGGCTGTTGAATTAACTCAGCTTTTTCCCGCTGTTCTTCCAGAATATCTCTCTTGCCCCATTCCATCACGTCAATGGCGAACATCTTGTCGTCGATGAGGCTGCCGCGAAAATCTACTCCTGCGTTCGGGTGTGCCACCTCAACCTTAAAGCGGTCCAGTAGTTCGTCCCATATCTGGCGCGGCACGTAGTCAGTGTGCGCCGGATAGATATATTGGTACAGCACCAGACACCAGAACAGCATTTGCCAATGTTCGCCGACCAGGCTCAGCAGGCGCTGCCAGTCGAGGTTGCCGCGCGTGCCATAGATAACGTGGCAGATGTCCGCGCCGTCAAACCGTTCACGCCGCGTGACAAATATCTTGGAGGCAATCAATTCTGCGGGAGCCAGCACCCGCACGGACCGTCCAAAGACCTGGGCCCGGCTGGCTTGCCGGATCCATGAGTAATCCACCCGCAACACGGCATTGCTCATGCCCGTGATCAGGTCCACAAAAAAGCCGTCACGTCTGGCTTTGGCCAGCCATACCGCATCCACAACCTCTGTCTCAAATCCATCCTTTTCCAGTATCGCGAGAGCGTGGCCGACTTCCACTGTTGGCAGAAAGAGATCCAAATCTTTGGTGTCACGCCATATGCCAGTGTGTTCGTGCAGGGCAAATGCGCCGGAGATAACAAACGGCACCTGTTTGCTCTCCAGAAGATCAATGACCTCACGAAACAGGGATTCCTGTTCCTGGCAAAATGCCGGTGGTTGTGAGGAGCTTACTGGCAGCGACTTTTCCTGGTCGTCTGACATCTCGATTTAGATGGCAGATGCGTTTCCAATGTTGTTGACCCGCCCTGGAAAATAAACTCAGGGCCGGCAAATGGCGGACAACCGGGTACCCAAGAGCATCTAAGGTTTTGAGTGATGCTTACCATGTCTGTTTGGAGAAAGCCATGGCCAAAAATGAATCTGTGATCGAAGTGGATGGCCGCCAGATCAACCTTTCCAATCTGGATAAAGTTTTATATCCCCAAACGGGATTCACCAAGGGCAACTTGATTGACTACTACGTCCGCGTTGCCCCTGTGCTGCTGCCGCATCTTTCCGGACGCCCGCTGACGCTCAAGCGATATCCCAATGGCGTGGAAGGAATGTACTTTTATGAGAAGAACTGTCCCGTCCATCGTCCGGACTGGGTCAAGACGGCCAAGGTCTGGAGCGGCGGGAACAATCGCTTTATGCATTACTGCCTGGCGGAAGATGTGGCCACGCTGGTATGGCTGGCGAATCTGGCGGACATTGAACTTCATACTTCGCTTTCCCAGTCTCCGGAAATGCAGCGTCCCACCGTCATCGCATTTGATCTTGATCCCGGCCCCCCTGCCGATATTGTGCAGTGCTGCCAGGTGGGCATGTGGGTGCGGGAAATTTTTGCGCAGTTTGGATTGCAGTCGTTTGCCAAGACTTCAGGCTCCAAGGGCTTGCAGGTGTACGTGCCGCTGAACACTGCCGTGACCTATGACCAGACCAAGCCGTTTGCTAAAGCGGTGGCGCGGCTGCTGGAAGACCGCTACCCGGACCAGATCGTCTCCGATATGAAAAAAACGCTCCGCGTAAACAAGGTCCTGGTGGACTGGAGTCAGAATGACGATTTCAAAACTACCGTATGCGTCTATTCTCTGCGGGCCAAAGATCGCCCCACCGTTTCCACGCCGGTGAGTTGGGATGAAGTAGAGAAATGCCTGAAGAAGGGCGATCCTGAGTTGCTGGCTTTCACTTTTGACGAGCTCTTGAAGCGGGTTGATCAATTTGGAGATTTATTTCAGCCCGTGCTCCAGTTGAAACAGAAGCTCCCAGCTCTTGTAAAACTTGGCGACGGCAAAGAGGAAGCACCTGTTGTCGTTGAGCCCACCAAAACCGGGAAGGCAGTTGCGGCAAAACCCAAGCGCAAGAATTCGCCCGTCGCACAGAAACGCAAAAGCAGGACGATGTGAGTTCATTCGTGTTCCGTTCCAAAACTCTGGCTTGTTCGGATCAACTGGCTTTTTGCAAACTGCCTGAAGGCAGCCTTTACTCAGCGTCCTGAGACGCCCACCGGAGATTGTGTTGACGCGGAATGATGTGCTTTGGTCAAGGTTTCCAGGGCCGCGGTCACGCCGCCTGGCGTGTGCGGCACATCTGCCAGACGCAAGCCCATTTCCACGCCGCTCAGCGCACCCGCCAGCGTCAGGTCGTTGAAGTGTCCCAGATGTCCAATGCGAAATACTTTTCCCGCCAGCTTGGCGAGCCCTGTGCCCAGAGACATATCAAAATTTTCCAGGATGATTTCTCGCAGACGGTCGGCGCTGTGGTCCGGCGGCATCAACACAGCGGTGAGCGAACTGGAATAATCTTTGGGTTCCGCGCACCAGACCTCCAGGCCCCAGGCGCGCACCGCGGTGCGCGTGGCTTCCGCGTGGCGATCATGGCGGTGGAACACGTTGTCCAGGCCTTCCTCATGCAACATCATCAGCGCTTCACGCAGGCCCCAAAGCAGATTTGTGGCCGGGGTGTAGGGGAAAAAGCCTGCGCGGTTGGGTTTGAGCATCTCCTGCCAGTCCCAGTAGTAGCGTGACATCTTCGCGGTCTGGTTGGCGGCCAGGGCTTTTTCAGAAACGGCATTGAAGCTGAGGCCCGGCGGAAGCATGAGCCCCTTTTGCGATCCTCCAACCGTCACGTCTACGCCCCAATCGTCATGGCGATAATCCATCGACGCCAGCGAAGATATTGTGTCCACCATCAGTAAAGCGGGGTGGCGGGCACGGTCCATGGCCTGGCGAATCTCGCTGATCCTGCTGACGGCGCCGGTGGAAGTCTCATTGTGGACGACCATCACGGCTTTGATGGCGTGCTCGTTGTCGTCTTTGAGCCGCTGTTCGGCATCCGCCGGACGCGCGCCGCGACGCCAGTCGCCCGGCACATAATCGACGTTCAGGCCATGCCGCAACGCAATGTCACGCCAGAGATTGGAGAAGTGGCCGGTCTCAAACATCAACACGCGATCTCCGGGCGAGAGCGTGTTCACAATCGCCGCCTCCCATGCGCCCGAACCTGACGCGGGGTACATCACTACCGGGTTCTCGGTCTTGAATATGGACTTCAACCCTTCCAGCACTTCGACCGCTAATCTAGCGAACTCCGGACCGCGATGGTCAATCACGGGGCGGTCCATGGCACGCAGAACACGGTCGGGGACGTTGGTGGGTCCGGGAATCTGAAGGAAATGGCGGCCAGTATGAATCATGATTGCTCCAAGGGCATCAGTGTAAAACAATCCTGATGAAAAAAGATCAGAGAAAAAACGTTTTTGATCAGCGCGATCAAATCACTATTTTTGCCCGTTCTTTATTGCCCACCGCTTGCTGCACCAGCGGGTCTGTTTTACAGCCTTTCCACGATCCTTTGCAATTCCTTGGCAATCTCCTCGGGATCGGCGGAAGGCTCAAACTTCTCCGGCTCACCGATTCTCACCTGCACCGCATGCGCAGGGGCATAGTGTTTTTTCGCGGCCTTGAACGGGAACAGGCCGTCAATGCGCATGGGAATAATGGGCAGGTTGAGCTGCGTGGCCAGCAGGCCAATGCCGCTGCGGAAGGTAGCCATCTCCCCGGTCTCAGTGCGCCGCCCTTCAGGGAAGATCACTACACTGTATCCATTGTCGGCCAGTTCGCCTGCAAAGCGGAAGCTCTCACGATACTTGGCCCGCTGGGGCAGGGAAAAGACGTTGAATAATGCAGCGATCAGAGCGTACTGCATTTGCTGCCACCAGCGCTTCATAAAAAACCACTCTCGCGGCGGGTGGCGCATGCTTCTGAGTTGTTCGCCCTGCATGGCCACGCCCAGCCGGTTGCGTAGACGCATGGGCAGCGCGGCCATCAGGAATCCAATATCGATCTGGGCGACGTGGTTGGAGATAATCAGCGCTGGACCGCGAAGATGTTTTAAGCGCTCGCGGCCAATCACCCTGGGCCGAGCCATCAGCATGATGTAGGGAAGCGTCAAGGCATGATAGACGAGTACGCGAATCCAGCGCACCGGCCAGCTCTGCGCCCATCTGGAGTATGGATAATCTGCCGTCTTCGCGTCCTTCGCGGCATTCGTCTCCGGGGCCGACTTCTTCAGCAGGCTTTCCAGCTCCGCGACGGTGTTTGCCTTGAAAAATTCGCGATCGCCTAAGTCGATCTGGTAGCGGTTTTCAATGGCCGCCATCAGCTCAACCCGGTCCAGTGAGCTGAGATTGAGATCATTTTCCAGATGCGCTCCGGCTTGCAACTTCACCCGCCGGCCGGTAATGTTGCCGACCAATTCTTCCAGCGTTCCGGGTGTCGCGCTGGTGCTTTCTGCGGCGGATACATTCAGTGATGTGCCATTTATCTGCGCCTCGGCGGCGCGCCGTATGACCTCAAGCTTCGGCTTTTGCGTGGACGTGCGGGGAAAATCGTCATCCGGCCAGGCAAACCAGCGGCGTATCTTTTGAAAGTCCGCCAGTGACTGGTTCGCGCCTGCAATGGCGGAGCCGCCGGAGTCGCCGTTGTGCAAGAGCAGCACAGCGCAGGCTTCAGCATTTCCGCCCTGGGCCACGCCCACCACAACGCAATCGCGTACCTGTGGCTGCCTGCGCAACGCCTGCTCCAGGTCTTCCGGATAGACCTTCAACCCGGCCGGCGTAACAATCACATTCTTGCTGCGGCCCTTGAAATAGAGATTGCCTTCTTCGTCCATGGCGCCGAGATCGCCGGTGCGAAACCATCCTTCCGCGCCCGCCACCGGCTTTAGCTCTTTGCCCTGCCAATATTGACGCGCAACGTTTTCTCCGCGTACCAGGATTTCCCCGGTTTCAGGGTCAAGCTTCATCTCGCGGCCGGGCAGCACCTTGCCAATGGACCTGCGCCCAACTTTGAAAGGATGATTCAGGCTGATCAACGAACTGGTCTCAGTAAGTCCATAGCCTTGCACCACCACGTAGCCCAGGCGACGCCAGAATTCTTCCGTGTCCTGGTCCAGCGCCGCGCCGCCGGAGATGATGGCCCAGAACTTCCAGCCGAATTGGCGGCGAACCTGGCGAAACCGCCACCAGCGTTTTAAGAAGTGTTCTTTTTCAGCGTGGTCCCAGTT
>WNFP01004453.1_pt1 | contig 12318 bp, 10 predicted proteins | sample 5400201 | NCBI WGS metagenome assembly WNFP01 (sample SAMN13153355, study PRJNA577476) | soil metagenome | isolation source: 115 cm saprolite under Madrone tree | place: USA:California | collected 2016-06-14
TTGTTGGAGATTTCTTCCAGCGGCACCAGGATTGCAGCACCTACCAGCGGTCCGAACAACAGGCCGGCGCCGCCCAGCGCCGCCATGATCAGAATCTTCACGGAGATCAGGATGCCGAGCCCGGATTCCGGATCGACGAAGCCGAACATCATCGCGTAGAGCGCGCCGGCGACGCTGGTCAGCCCGGCGCTCAGCATGAAGGCGTAGAGCTTGGTGCGGCTTGCGGGAGCGCCGAGCGAGCGCGCCGCACGTTCGGAATCCTTGATGGCGCGGAGATAAAATCCCATCCGGCTGTTTGCCATCCACCAGGTGATGCCGAGCGTGATCACGAGAACCGCGAGGAACAGATAATAGTAGGGCAGCGCCGAGATGAAGGAGAGATCGAACACGTTGCGCGGCACGGTCGGCCCGCTGAGACCGACGGCGGCGCCGAGATATTCGGTGTTGGTGACGATCAGCCGCGCCAGCTCGGCGACCGCGATGGTTGCCATGCTGAAATAATGGCCGGACAGCCGCAGTGTCGGCACCCCGACCACTGCGGCGACGGCGACGGCAAAGACGATTCCGGCGGGAATGCCGACCAATGGCGACAGCGCGAAATGGTGGTAGGCACCCATCGCGGCATAGGCGCCGCAGCCGAAGAACACGACATGGCCGACCGACACCTGCCCCGCATAGCCACCAACGATGTTCCAGGCCGACGCCGCGATCGCATACAGCAACACCAGCGCGCCAAGACGTTGCTGGAACGGCGTCGAGAACAAGAACGGATAGGCGATCACGAGCGCGAGCGCTACCGAGAGCCAGATCAAGCGACGCATCACATCTTGCCCATCAGGCCCTGCGGCCTGAACCAGAGGAACCCGAGGAACAGCGTGTAGACGACGATGTCCTGGTAGACTGCGCCGATCAAATAGGCCGACAAGGACTCGATTACACCGATCAAGAGCCCCGCGACCAGCGCACCCGGCACGCTGCCGAAACCGCCGAGCGAGACCGTGACGAAGGCAACGATGGCGAGCGTCTCGCCCACGGTCGGCACGATGTAGAAGAAGGTCGCGATCAGCGCGCCGGCAAGCCCGGTCGCGCCGGCGGCAATCGCCCAGGCGATGGCCTGCATGGTGTCTGGACGGATCCCCATCAGTTGCGCTGCGGTGGAGTCTTCGGCGACGGCGAGCATCTTCGAGCCGAGCGAAGTGCGCGTGAGCAGAAGGTGCAGGCCGAGCGTCACCAGCAGTATATCGAAGGTGCCGCCGACGATGTTTTCGGGCAGCGTCAGGAAATTCGCGCCGAACCACCAGAACACTGAATAGCGCAACAACAACGCGAGCCCAAAGGTGCCGAGAATCTGGGCCAGCATCGGTCCCTTCATGATCGCGCGGATCAATCCGAAGTAGACGAGCACGCCAAGGGTTGCGAGCACCAGCACGGCGAGAGGCGCGCCCAGCAAAGGACCTGCGCCGAGCAGCGTATAGACCACGAACGCCACGTACATGCCGAGCATGACAAAATCGCCGTGGGCGAAATTGACGATGTTCATCATGCCCCAGACCAGGGTGAGGCCTGAGGAAAACAGCGCGTAAATGGCGCCCAGCAGAAGGCCGCCAACAATCACCTGAACGAGGGTAGTGGACATGCCAGCGCTAAACCTTGCGGGTTAAATCTCAAGGGAATTGCGATACGACAAAAGTTCAGAGGGCGGGGACCGCTCCCCGCCCTCGATATCTCACCAGCCTTTATAGGGCACGATCGGTGTTTTCTGGGCGTTGGCCTTCGGCCAGACGGCGACATAGTTTTCACCATCCTGCAACTGAATGATCACGCCGGCCGCGAGTATGTTCTGGCCCTTGTCGTCGAACTTGACGCCTTTGTAGCCCATCATCAGTTGATCTGGCTTCAGGTCGGTCGCCTTTAGCGCCGCCTGGATCTTGGCGGGATCGGTCGAACCGGCGCGATCGATCGCTTCCATCAGGACGAAGAAGCCCTGCATCTGGCGTGCGGCGGTATCGTCCATCTCGTCGCCGCTCTTCTTTTTATACATCTCGGCGATCAAGGCCGTCGGCGAGCCGGGAGGTCCGACGCTCCATGATGAACGATTGAACGCGCCAACCGAAATCTTGCCAACCGCCTTGATGAACGACGGATCGGAATATCCTGCGTCGTCGGCCAGCAGCATCGGCGGCTTGTAATCGAGCGCCTGCATGGTCTTGGAAAACAGGATCGCGTCCGACGTGTAGGTGATCATGATCACCACATCGGGTTTTTTCTCCTTGAGCTGCAGCACCTGGCTCTGCAGGTCGGTTGCATTGGCCGGGTAGGCAATATCGACGGGCGCACCCTGGCCGTTTTCCTTGAACACGCTGGTGATCACGGTCGCGACCGAGGTGCCGTATTCGGTATTATCGTGGACTATCGCGACACTGTCGGTTTTCACGCCGGCGGCTTTCATGTCCTTGAGAAACTCGTAATAGATCTTGGCGAAGTCGGAGGCCACAGGCGTGGTGCGGAAGAACCATTTGAAGCCGCGCTCGGTCAGGTTGGCGGCCACCGACTCGCCGTTGAGGAAGGGAATTCCATACTTTTCCGCGATCGCGCTCGCGGTCAGCGTGATGCCCGACTGATAGGCGCCGGTGAGCGCCACCACCTTCTCTTCAGTGATAAGTCGCAGCGTCTGGTTCTGGCCGGTGGCCGGGCTGCCCTGATTGTCCGCAAACACCACTTCGACCTTGGCGCCGCCGAGCCCGGCAAGTCCTGCGTTCTTCGCCAGCGGGAAATTGCCGAGTTCAGGGTGCGCGTTGTTGATGATGTCGATCGCAGTCTCGATTGCCGCCTTGGCGTGCACGCCGGCACTGGCGGCGTTGCCGCTCAAGGGAAAGATCGCGCCGATCTTGACGGTCTTGTCCTGGGCGGAAGCCGCACCCGCCAGCAAAACCGAAATCGAGGCGGCGCAAAGCAGCCCGAGGAGATGCTTAAATTTCATGTCATAGCTCCGAACGTTCCTACGCGATGCCAGACTCTGAACTTAAGGATGAGCAAGGACATAACCCCGCAACCTCCCATTATTATTGGCACTCTCAGCATTGCATGCCGGGTTGGCAGGGGCAAGTTGCCGCCGCTCACCGCGCGGTTTCGAATCCGGGGAGAGGCGCGGACCGCACGAAGACGCAGGCTTGGATTGCATAGTGGACAGGCAGACGGTGTCGCCTGCGCCGCACGGTCCGCAGACCGTCGAAGGTCGGCGGCCGAACTGCGATCGTGCCGGCCGTGCGCATTCGAACACGCGGAGCGTTGACCTCGCCACCTCTACATCGAAGTTGAACTCCAACTGTTTGAACAAGCTCATGCGCCAACCGCTGAAAGTTGCCGGGGAGCTACCTGCAGTCGTTTCCCGGGAACGGCCTCTGCCTGGCGCTTGCCAAGGCCGGGAGCGAGCGAGTAGAAGACGCTGCCTTCAGGCGGGATTTTGTAAAAACCCCGTCGCAAGCGATTACCTAACTTGGTGCTGTAAGGTATTGAACACGCTTACAAATTTATTGGGGAATGGTGTAACGGTAGCACAACAGACTCTGACTCTGTTTGTCTAGGTTCGAATCCTAGTTCCCCAGCCAGCCGCGATTTTGCCCCGCACAACGCAAGAAATGCCCGCCAATTGCGGTCCTGTAGAATTTCCGCGCAGATCGCTATTCTTTCGTTTTTTGGCGAGCGCAAGCAAAGGCAAGCATGAATCACAGTCCGTCAGCGGCGCCGCACTTCGATAGTGCTTTTCGCGCACGCTTGTTTGATCTGTTTTCCTGGCGCCGCGACGTGCGCCGGTTTCGTGCCGAGCCTTTACCCCTGGGCATGCTGGAAAGATTTATCGAGATCGCCTGTCTAGCGCCCTCGGTCGGGCTCAGCCAGCCTTGGCGTTTCGTGATTGTCGGCGATTCCGGCCGCCGGCAAGCAGTGATGGATAACTTCGAGTCTTGCAACGCTGATGCGCTCAGTGACTATACTGGCGATTTGTCAATTCGATACGCCGCTCCGAAGCTTGCCGGTTTGCGCGAGGCACCATGTCACCTCGCCGTTTTCGCCGACCATGCAACTGTCGTCGGCCGTGGACTCGGCCAGCGTACGATGCCCGAGACGGCGGACTATTCCACGGTGACGGCGGTCTTTTCAATTTGGTTAGCGGCTCGCGCCGAAGGCGTGGGCATGGGTTGGGTGTCGATCCTCGATCCCGTCATCATCGGTGCGATTCTCGATGTTCCCAGAGATTGGCGCTTTATCGGATATTTCTGCCTCGGCTATCCACAGGCGGAAGACGATAGCCCGGAACTGGAACGTCTCGGTTGGGAACAACGTCAGCCGGTGGGAGGCTGTATCTTGCGTCGATGATGTAAATGCTGATCGCTCCAGGCGATGAAGCATCTGTTGCATTCTGAACTGGGACGCGCTTCGATCCGGTCGACTAGTTCTATGCCAAAAATTGGCGACAGCGACGTCGCCCCATCTTCGCCGACGCTCCCTTATCTCAATCCTTTTCCGGCTCGTCGAGATAGACCAGCCCCGCCTTCGCCAGCGCCTCGCGCATATTGTACATGTCGAGCCCGAGCGCGCCTGAGGCGAGCTGCTTCCGTTTGGCTTCCTCGTCGGCATAACGCTTTTCAGCCTTGGCCGCGACCTCGCCGGCATATTTCCTCGCCACCACCACGACGCCATCGTCATCGGCGATCACGGCATCGCCGGGCTCGACATTGACGCCTGCGCATACCACCGGGATGTTCACGGCGCCCAGCGTCGCCTTGACGGTGCCCTTGGCCGAAATCGCTTTCGACCACACCGGAAAGCCCATCTCGCGCAGCGACTTCACATCGCGGCAGCCGGCATCGATCACGAGGCCGGTCACTCCGCGCGCCTTCAGCGAGGTCGCGAGCAGATCGCCGAACATGCCGTCGGTACTGTCGGCACTGCAGCCGACCACCAGGATGTCGCCCGGCCGGCACTGTTCGACCGCGACATGAATCATCCAATTGTCGCCGGGATGCACCAGCACGGTGACGGCGCTGCCCGCCGCCTCGCCGCCCGCCCATACCGGGCGAAGGTAAGGTTTCATCAGCCCCGCCCGGCCATAGGCCTCGTGCACCGTGGCTGTGCCGAGCGCGCCGAGCCGTTTCATCACCGCCGCGTCGGTGCGATCGATGTTGCGGATAACGACCGTCTTCATGCCAGTTCCCCTCGCGTTGTTACTTCACATTCGCCGGTGCGTGGACATGCCACAAATCCGCGCGCCAGTGCAGCACGACCGCCAGCATCAGCGCCAGTCCCGCCGCCGCGTAGAGCGTGCCGGTCGCGGCAAATCCGATCTCGTCGATCAGGGCGCCGGCCGCGAGCAGGCCGAGCGGCAGGCTGTAGATCGCAAGCATGCGCACGCCCATCACCCGGCCGCGGAAATGGGCGCTCGCGGTCCGCATCAGGATCACCGCGATCGAGATCATGGTCAGGCTTTGCGAGAACCCCGCCAGCATCAGGCAGGCAATCGCGGCCGGCATGGTCTTCATTTGCACGAACACCAGAAGCGTGGCGTACCATATCGCGGTGGCGCCGATCATCAGCCGCGCAACACGGATGCCGCCGATCAGGCTCAGGAGAACCGAGCCGACCAGCGAACCAACCGCGAAACTCGCCGACAGATAGCCGAGCCCGGTCTGGTTGGTGCCGTAGATCTCCCGCGCGACATAGGGCAGCAATCCGTTGGACAATGGATATGCGGTGAGGTTGGCAAGGAACGCGATCCAGATCGCCGCACGCATCCGCGGCGTGGTCCAGACATACGCCATACCCTCCTTCAGATCGCGCAGTGGCGAGCTCCGCAGCACCGCATCAGCCGCCTCGTCGATGGGGTGCGGCTTCGACGGCGCCACGACGCAAAGCGTCAGCAGCGTGCTGAGGACATAAAGGCTGACGATCGCGACATAGGCCGGCCCCATGCCGAGGGAGGCGAACAATCCGGCACCGCTCAGCGCACCGGCGATGCGGGCGGTATCCATCGTGGTTCGCGAAATACTGATCGCGCCGATCAGCTGATCCGACGGCATGATGGTGGCGACCAGCGCGCCGCGCACGCCAAGGTCGGACGGCCGGACCAGACCCATGAGCGCGACGATGATCAGGACATAGAGCGGGCTTAAAATACCTGTCAGCGCCAACGTCATCAGCGTCGCGGCCAGCACCGCATAGGTAGCGCGCATCACGACGAGCAGATCGCGATGACCGATGCGGTCGCCCACCACGCCGAACATCGGCGCAATCAAAGTGCCGATGAAATTGAGCGACGCAAAGACCGTCAGCAGCAGCACCGATCCGGTCTCGACCAGCACATACCAGCCGAGAATGAGCGTCTCCATCTCGAAAGCCCACGAGGTGAGCAGATCGGCGGGCCACTGGAAACGGTAATTCCGGATGCGGAAGGGAGCGAGCGCGGAAGGCCGCGCGGGCCCGCTCAAAATTCGATGCCGCGGTTCATCGCGTTCCACCCTGCCCTTTTCTTTTTCTTCCGGAAAACGGATTTTCCGGCGCGGGAACTTATTCCCAGCAAAGGGATACAGTCTCACTGTTCCCTATGTCAATTACGCCCCTGGAGTGCGCGATCGATCCCATGGGTCCGCGCGACCAGCACGCGACCATCGGTGTGAGCTGTTGCGGCAGGCAGCGCCTGCTCGAGCCCGGTTGATCTCGTCAACCGATATTATTCAGCCAATCCGTCGCTCAGCAATCCTGCGCCCGAGTAACTAGAGCCACATCAAAGTCGTTTACCCGCGGAGTTGGTCGCTGAAGACTCGGAAAAAGATTCAATTTTCTGAATTTGCGTCATGAACGATTCGGTTCCTCCCCAGGAACAAGCGAAATCATTTCTTTGCCTCATTCGAAACGCGAAAACGTCTTCATCAACCGGCATTTGCCCGGCCTCATCAAAAAACGGGGAATCTTTAAAGATGCGATTTTTCATCGCTGCCGTTGTTGCGTTTGCGACGATGACATTCGATTTCGAAAGCTTCAAACTCAACCATGGTCTTCATGGAATGGCGCGAGGCGCATTCACGGTAGCGGCGGGACAGGCTGGAGAGGAAGATAGGGTCGAGCCTGCAGGACATTCGGTCGGCACCGAGGCTGCGGCTCATCCGGTGGAAACGAATGGCCCGTCGGTTGACAGCGAGGCGGTTGCGGAAGTCGAAGCCCCCACGCCGGCACCGAAACAAGATTTTTGCGACGCTCTCAGAGAGGCGGCGGAATCGAGCGATATTCCGGTAGCGTTCTTTGCCCGCCTGCTCTGGCAGGAAAGCCGATTTCAGGCCTTTGAAGTGAGCCGGGTGGGCGCCCAGGGCGTCGCGCAATTCATGCCGGCCACGGCGGCCGAAGTGGGACTTGATGATCCATTCGATCCGTTCAAGGCGATGCCAGCGTCGGCAAGATTTTTGCGGAAACTGCATGACGAATTCGGGAACCTTGGATTGGCTGCGGCGGCATATAACGCAGGCAGCGGCCGAATCCAGAAATGGCTGACGGGGCGCAGTGCACTGCCGCGGGAGACGCGGGATTATGTGCGGATCATCACCGGCAATAATGCCGAGAACTGGCGTGAAGAATCCAGGACCCTGGCGCTGCACCTGGAGTTACCCCGGGGCGCGCCTTGCGAAGGCGTGGGCGGCTTGTCCAAAGCAAAGGAAGTCGCGGCCATACCGGTCGCACTAGCTCCTTCGATAAGCGACGCGATCAAGAAGGCCGAGACGGAAGCGCAGCGCGCGAACGCCGCCAAGCTGGAGGCTGCCGCCAAAGCAAAGACCAGGTTCGCGCAGTTGGCGAAGAAGAAATCCCTCAAGGAACTGGCAAGTAGTCGCGTGGGGCGGAAACTTGCCGCCTTGCAGTCCGCGGCAGGCAGACCTCGGCGATCGGTTCATACTGTCTTGGCAAAGCGTCTTGTGCACTCCCGGACCAAAGCGGCGCAACGATCTCGTCAGGTCGACGAGACATGACAGCGGAGCCCGGTTCGACGCCGTAGCCATTGACGCTGGATTTTCTACTGCAATCTACGCGAAATCTTCAATCCTCGAACACCGGAGGTTCGGGCCGCTCGATCGGCCCGATTCGCTCGATCGGCTGATTATCATCGGCGGGAATTTCCCGCTCGACCTCGACCTGTTCCTTGTCAATCAGGCCAGGCGCCTCGTCGGTCTGTTCCGAATGGGAGTTGCGTCCCTTTCGCGGCGGCGATCGCGCTGCATTCTTTCCATCTGAATCCCGCATTTGCCCTCCGCTTTGGATCAAAAGCCGGCGCCTGCATCGCCCGGGCGGCAGGTTACGCTGCTTGGCTCGATCATTGTCAATGGCGCTGCGCAGCTATCTTTGGTATCTAGGGCGGATGATCAAGCGCGCGGAACCATGGAACGACCGCTCCGCCATCAGCAGATGGGCGCACGTCTTCGAGCGGATTGGTCTCGCTTTGGCAGGCGGCTCGTGCGGGCTGTTCGTTGCCGCGGACGTCGCGAGGGTCGACGTCGGTCTTCTCAGTTCGCCTCTCGCTATCCTGGCCATCATGCTTTACGGGGCTGCCGGCTTCTACGTCGGAATCGACCTGCCTCCCGCTCCTCCGGATCGCCGAGTGCCGCTGCCGCTGAAGCGCAATCTGGGTTCCAGAGCGGACGCGGTGGAGCTACTTAGCGCCGCTGGCATTTTTCTCGCCGCGGTGGCAGCCGTTGTGTCGGTCTCCGGCATCGTTCTGGACGAGGCTGTGCGCACAACTACCGCCCGGCTGATCATTTTTACCTGGTCGATCGGCACCACCATGCAAATTGCCGCCGGCATCCTGGCGCGAACGCGTACCGAGGCCTCGACCACATCCTAAGCAAGGCAGGCCGCACCCGTTCGCATTCGCGCCTGATTGACGGGATGGGGCAAGCGTAGAACTATGCCGGGGGCGTCGCAGAGAGACGCTGTTGCATTCGCATTCCCGGGTCACGCGGGGCGTGTGGTTTGGAAATTCAGTAACGCGAGAGAACAAATGTCGACAAGAGATCCCGTCAACTGGATGCTGTCTGAAGCGATTGATACGCTTGCGCGCGCCGAACGGTTGCATCAGCAGTTCTTCAGCCTGCAATCAGCGGCGCGTTCGCGAGAGCCGAGTTGGGAGCCGCCTATCGACGTGCTGGAGACCGAGCGGGAGGTGTTGATTCTGGTAGCCCTGCCCGGCGTCGATCCTGACCAGGTCGTGGCCGTGATCGAAGACGGAATGCTCATCATCAGCGGACGCCGCGTGTTGCCGGCAGAGCTGCAAGATGCCCGGATTCACCGGCTCGAGCTCCCGCAAGGCCGGTTCGAGCGCCGCATCTTGCTGCCCACCGGGCGTTATGTCGTCAGCCGCTTCGCAGTGCATGGATGCGTTGGGCTGCGCCTGTCAAAAACGGCGTGAGGTTGCGATGGCGTCAAACAGCGAAGAACCCGCTTCAGTTTCCTCCCAGCCCGGCGCTCAAACCGAGTCGGTCCCTATCCCCAATGATGCGCTTATCATTGTGCCGGTTCGCAATACCGTGCTGTTCCCTTCCGTCGTGGCCCCGATCACCATCTCCCGGCCGAAATCGATCGCCGCCGCACAGCAGGCCCTGCGCGAGCAGCGGCCGATCGGAATCTTTCTGCAGCGAAATCCCGAGCTCGACGATCCCGGTCCCGATGATCTCTATCGCATCGGCACCGTCGCCAATATCGTGCGTTACATCACCGCGCCGGATGAGACCCACCACATCATCTGCCAGGGCGTGCAGCGCGCCCGCATTCTTGACTTCCTGCCCGGCACCCCATTCCCGGCGGCGCGGGTTCTGCATATTCCCGAGCCCGCGATCACCTCTGCGGAGATCGAGGCACGATTCCTGAACCTGCAACGGCAAGCCGTCGAAGCGATTCAATTGCTTCCACAAGCGCCGCCGGAGCTCGTTGCCGTATTTCAGTCGACCACTTCTCCCGCGGCGCTGGCCGATCTCACCACGTCCTATATGGACATCAAGCCGCAAGACAAGCAGGAGATTTTGGAGACGATCGACCTCTCGCAGCGAATGGAGAAGGTGTCGCGTCATCTCGCCGAGCGACTGGAAGTGCTTCGACTGACCAACGAGATTGGGCAGAAGACAAAGGCCGTGTTCGATGAACGCCAGCGCGAGGCCATCCTGCGCGAGCAGATGGCGACCATTCAGCGCCAGTTGGGAGAAGGCGACGGAAAGGCGCAGGAAGTCGCGGAGCTGAACGAGACGATAGCCAAGGCGCAGATGCCGCCGGAGGCGGAAAGCCAGGCACGCAAGGAGGTACGGCGCTACGAGCGAATGCCGGAGGCAGCCGCAGAGGCCGGCATGGTCCGCAGCTATCTCGATTGGTTGATCGAGCTGCCATGGGGTTTGCCGCCTGAAAAAACCATCGATATCCCGGAGGCGCGTCGCATCCTGGACGAGGATCATTACGGTCTGGAGAAGATCAAGAGCCGGATCATCGAATATCTGGCGGTGCGAAAACTGGCGCCGCAGGGCAAGGCGCCGATCCTCTGCTTTGTTGGACCACCCGGCGTCGGCAAGACTTCGCTGGGCCAGTCGATCGCACGCGCGATGGATCGGCCGTTCGTCCGCGTCAGTCTCGGCGGCGTCCATGATGAAGCGGAAATCCGCGGCCACCGGCGAACCTATATCGGTGCCCTGCCCGGCAATATCATTCAAGCCATCAAGAAAGCGGGCGCGCGCAATTGCGTGATGATGCTTGACGAGATCGACAAGATGGGACGCGGAATTCAGGGCGATCCATCGGCTGCGATGCTCGAAGTTCTCGATCCGGAACAGAACTCGACGTTTCGCGATAACTACCTCGGCGTGCCCTTCGACCTTTCGCGCGTCGTGTTCATCGCCACCGCCAATATGCTGGACACGATACCGGGACCGTTGCAGGACCGCATGGAGATCATAAGCCTGCCCGGCTACACCGAGGATGAAAAGCTTGAGATCGGGAGGCGCTATCTGGTTCGGCGCCAGCGTGAAGCAAACGGCCTGAATCCCGAACAGGCCGAGATTGAAGTTGAAGCCCTCAGACTCATCATCAGGGGGTACACCCGCGAGGCAGGCGTTCGTTCTCTCGAGCGGGAGATCGGCCGGGCATTCCGCCATGCCGCGGTACAGATCGCCGAGGGTAGCTCGAACAAGGTCACCATCACCACGAGCGACCTCACCGCGGTTCTCGGCCCGCCCCGCTTCGAAAATGAGATCGCGATGCGCACCAGCGTTCCCGGCGTCGCCACCGGGCTGGCATGGACCCCGGTCGGCGGCGACATTCTCTTTATCGAGGCGACCCGGATTCCGGGAAAAGGCGCATTGATCCTCACCGGCCAACTCGGCGACGTGATGCGTGAAAGCGCGCAGGCGGCGCTGACCCTGGCGAAGAGCCGCGCCGCTCAACTCGGAATCGATCCCGCGATATTCGAAAGAAACGACATCCACGTCCATGTTCCCGCGGGCGCCACGCCAAAGGATGGGCCGAGCGCCGGCGTCGCGATGTTCACGGCGCTTGCCTCGCTGCTCACCAATCGCACGGTCAGGAGTGACACAGCGATGACCGGCGAGATATCGCTGCGGGGTCTGGTGCTGCCAGTTGGCGGCATCAAGGAAAAAGTCGTCGCCGCTGCCGCGGCCGGCCTTGCCAGGGTGATGCTCCCGGCGCGCAACCGACGGGACTTCGATGAAATTCCGCAGGGCGCGCGTGACAAATTGCAGTTCGTCTGGCTGGAACGTGTCGACGATGCGATTGCCGAAGCCTTGGAAGAGAGCAGTCCCGCAGCCGTGGCCGCGCAATGACCCGCTTCTTGAAACGGTGCTGACTGGACTTCCCGGTTTCGGTCTTGATCGTCGACATAATTGTTGCATCAGATTGATTCGATTTTGAAACAGCCAATTCTGAGGCCGTCATTGCGAGGAGCGAAGCGACGAAGCAATCCATTCTTCCTTTTGCGCGGTGAGATGGATTGCTTCGCTTCGCTCGCAATGACGTCAAATTTCAAATGCGGCTCCGCGATCTCGCGGCGCGATGCGCCCGAGTCTTGCTAAACAATGTCCCTCGATAAACAGAGGGCGCAGGGAATGCCGGGTGCCAACTGCACCCGCAGCCTCGCGTGCGAAAGTGATAAAGCACACGAGCGTAGTCACCACAGGTTCAGACGGATTCACCCGACATTCCCCGCGCAATGGTCTTACGGCTTACTTCGCGCTCTCCTCGGTGACCACGCTTTTTGACACCGTCGCCTGCGCTTCTTCTCACAGGCTT
>WNFP01003700.1_pt1 | contig 12309 bp, 13 predicted proteins | sample 5400201 | NCBI WGS metagenome assembly WNFP01 (sample SAMN13153355, study PRJNA577476) | soil metagenome | isolation source: 115 cm saprolite under Madrone tree | place: USA:California | collected 2016-06-14
TCACGGTGGAGGTGGTGGCGGCGGTGGCGGCGGTGGCGGCGGACACGGGGGTGGTGGCGGCTTTAGCGCAGGTTCCATGGGTGGCTTCGGTGGGGGACATGTTGGTGGCTTTGGCGGAGGTCACATGGCTGGCTTCGGCGGAGGTCGCATGGCGGGCATGGGCCGAGATCACTATGGCTATGGAAGACGTGGTTTCGGCGGCTATTACGACTACGGCAGCTGTCCGTATTACACGTCATACGACTGGCCCTACACCTGCACTTACTGAGTGGTGATCCGATTCGGAAGTTGTCGGCGCGCGGCATTCGAAATCTTAAGGGGCTCACCTGGAGAACTGGCGAACCGCGGAACGTCAGCCCTCCCAGGTGAGCCACCGCCTCAACTCACACGCCATCATTCCCGCCGACGTTCAATAACCAAGGACCGACCAATGTCCGATAGTCTTACACCAAGCGCCGGGGCCGGCCCCGTGCTCTGGACGCAAGCTCGGCGCGCGTGCGCGCAAGGGTTTGACGAATCTCTGTGTCACGTCCGCTTATCCACCGATAGCGACGGTATCGCGGCCGTCGCGGCACTTCGTATTTCTGCCATTAGCGGACTCATTCACTGCAACAAATAGCCCTGTTAAAAACTCGCCGCGCGGGCACTTCAAATGGATTGGGCTCGGCCGTCCGCGTCGCCATCATTGGACTGACCGCTATCATGCCCATAGAGGTGTCAGTCTTGTTAGACCGAGCCGGGAACTGCAAGGAAACAGAGCTATGACAAGAAAAATCAAGAAAGGTCAGCGTATCGACCGCAATCCGAAGACCGGCACCGAGGTGCCGAATTCTCCGCGTCGCGTAATCGTGTTCACGCCGTCCGCTATTCTGAAGCAACGAATTAATGGCCGCAGCCGCGGTGGCGTTGCGTGAGTAGCTACGATGTTCTGGATCTATTGGGATACGTTCTGGTCGTTATTTTTTAGCACCGCTTGGTTCATGACGATCGTTTCGCATCCGGACGCTCAGATCACCGACAGGTAGCGCCGATGCCATCGACTTATCTTCGACCGAGGCGAAAAGCTCCCGACCGCACCGCGTCACCGTAGTTGCCAACTGCCGCTGTTGCTGAAGGAAGCGTGATGTTCCTTTCTATCAACCGTGCTTCCTGCCATTCGGAATTTGGGTTAGGGCGAGCACAGCCAGCAGGGCCAATGTCAATTTGAACATCCTATTCATTGAGCTACCCGGTGAAGCTACGGCACGGTTCTCGACATCATCGTCGTTTGCGGGCGCGAGGGCGACCGTTCGTCAAAAGGCGCGACTTCCGCTTCGGGTCTTCGCTACCAGAGCGCGATGTCCGCACTGCGTCCGCTTTACCCCGACGAACCGACATCGAGAACGCGAGTATCACGTCCGGAAAGTGCCAGGAGCGAGCAACATCGGCGTGACGGCGAGGCCGAGCGAACGGCGCGCGGATAAGCATCCACGGGCGACTGGATGAGTGTTGCTGAGTAACAGTGTCAGCGGACGCGTCGTTGCAGATCAAAGACCCCAGGAAGCCGCCTCGTGCCATTCCCCGTGCAATGCCGGTGCGTCATCGAAAGGAATCTTAACGATCATCCACCCTATCTTTGCCACGTCCGTCGGCAAATGCGGCTCGATCCGATTCCCTGTTGGTCGCTCAGCCAAAACAAATCCGGCTCACGATTCAATCCTTCCCGTGAGAACCAGTATCCTATTGTCGGCCCAGAAAAATTAAGAGTTCTGACCCTAGTTTTCGAGGACCGCCCGGTAGCGGACCTTTCCCTCGCGGACCCGCGCCAATGCTGTGTTTAGGTCGCTCATCTTGAATCTCTCAATCATCGGCCTCACACCATGCCGCGCCGCAAAGTCCAGCATGCGTGCGGTGTCGCCTGGCGAGCCCGCTCTTCCACCGACGACGCGCCTCTCAGGCAGGACGATGTCAAAGGGAGGAACCTTCAGGTCGCTCTCCGGTATGCCGACGAGGCACAGCGTGCCCTCCGGCCGAAGGGCGCCTAGATAGTCTCGCCAGGGAAGGTCGGCCGGCACGGTGACGAGAATGAAGTCAAAGGAGCGTGCAGCTCTCTGCAACTCGTCCGAGTTTTTTGTTGCAATAAATCGGGACGCGCCGAGCTGCCGCGCTTCTTCATCCTTCGAATGGGTCGAAGAGATTGCGGTAACCTCGCAGCCCAGCTTTGCGAGAAACTGCACGGCAAGATGCCCGAGCCCGCCCACGCCCACGACCGCTGCCCGCACAGTCGAGTCGACGCCGCAATGAGTCAGAGCGCTGAAGACCGTGGTTCCGGCGCACATGAGCGGCGCGGCGTCCGCCGAGGCGATGCCGTTCGGGATGGGCACTATGAACCGGGCATCGGCACGCACAAAGTCGGCCCAGCCGCCGTTACGGCCTACGATAGTCCATTCTTCCTGGGCGCAGAGATGTTCTTTCCCCGAGGCGCACCACTCACATCCGCCGCACGAACCCGATTGCCAGCCGAGACCGACACGCTGCCCGATCGCAAGACTGCGAACGCCGCGGCCGAATGCTGACACGGTCCCGATAATTTCGTGACCCGGAACGATAGGATAGCGCGTCATGTGCCACTCGTTGTCGATCATGGAGACATCCGAATGGCAGATTCCGCAATGCGTCACCTTGATCTCGACCTCGCGATCGCCGAGCGGCCCGACCTCATAGGCCATTATTTCCAAAGGCCGGCCGCTGCCCCGAGCCGCGTAGCCTTTGATGATCGACGCTCCGACGCCTGTCGGACTCCGTTCCAGAGTAGTACTGGCGGTCATGATCAGCCTCCTTGGTATCCGTAGTTCTTCCAGTTTGTGAGGACACGCTCCTGGGTTTCTTGCGGATACCCTCTCGTGATCCAAGTGCGTCTAGGCGTATGCAGACACTGAGATTGTAATTCACCGAGCAACGCGCTTGCCGAGGATTGCCGCTCTTGCGCCATTCTTGCCGTTTTATGCTCCTGCATCCTGATTTGCGGCCAAGCCGGATGGGAAACCCACGACGTAAGCCAGGATTCTCCAGATGACTCCTGAACTGGCGAAAACATTCGCGTCGTTCCGGCCTTCCAGCAAGACAGACGCGAGGTGCGGACCGCTACCGTGAGCGTTTACGCGAACAAGGCATCGGCCTTCGCCTTCCTCATGCAGGCGAGTTTCTTCGTATCCCGTCCATTAGTAAGCCAATCACGTACGAATCCGCCGAGCCCGAGCTGACTGAAGACGATTTGGGTCTTTTTGAGGTTCGCTGCCGACAAGGTTCAGAAAGAGATGCAGGACGCCGTCGTGCGGATGCGCCCCGGGCTGCCATGAAACATCGTTTGATGAGGAGCTTACGAAGCGCGGCGCAGAGACAATCATGCTTGTTGGATAACCGCCGCGGTGCGCGATCGTTAGTATCGAGCAAGCATGTGAGACAATCTGCGCGACACGCGAATTCTGGCAAATCAGACCGTAGAATAAATTCGTATTTAATCGTCAAGTTCGCCCGAACCGCTATCTCTTCCCTATCTCTCAGGTGTTGCACACGTCGCAAACGGACTTGTGCAATCGGCGAATTTATTCCGGTAAGTTCCTGAGTTCCCAAAACAGGAGCGCTCAGTGCTCGCTAGAACTGAAAGCCACAGCTGTAGGGACGTGCTTACGGCGGTCGGGCGTTTATCAATTGCGGGAGTAGCGTAGGAGCCCTAGTAATGACGTTTTTCCATCAATTCAGCGTTTTCGCAGCATCGCGTGGCGAGGGCCTACATCCGAAACTCCGGGCCTTACTTGAGCGTGCGGCCGCCTCTCCGTTTTCGGAGGTCTCGATGCGCCGTGATGGCCTGATCCAGGCTGGACCGAGTCCGGATTCGGAAGTCGTCTCATCACGGGTCAACGTGACGCCGTTTTCGCGAGAGCTGGCCCGCCCCGTTGTTGCTGCGCCCAAACCGGAAATGCACAGGCTATCGACGGCAAATCCGAAACGAGACCGTATCGGTTAGTTATGTAGGCTGTCTTGTCAAACCTGGGTCACGGAAAATTCATGCGCCTTGGCGCAGGCATCGTCATTGGCGCGTGCATTCTCGCCGCCTCCGCTGCGATGCGTCCGGCGTTGCCGCAATCAGGCGACCTCGTTCCGTTCGACGCCGGCTATCTCGAAGCAGCCGCGTTCATCGACGATTCACTGCAGGCAGTGCGACAAGACGCTGTGACGGAGAGCGATCAGCAAGCACCGCCGATATTCGGCATGGAAACCGAACCTGTCGCCGGAGAGGTTGCGGCGAAATGGCGCGCCGTCGAAGCCGATATCGATCGTGAACAACAAGTGTTGGCGCGCTGCCGCGAGCAAGAAGCATGTCCCGTCGTCGCACAAAACCTGCTGGATATCGTTGCTGAAGGCGCCGGTCGCTCGGGCCTCGCCCGTGTCGGCTTGATTAACCGGGCGGTTGATCTTGCCATCACGCCCACCAGCGATGAGGCGCAATGGGGCGTGGCGGACCATTGGAGCCCTCCCTTCGAGACTTTGCAAACCCATCGCGGTGATTGCGAGGACTATGCGATCGTGAAGTATGTCGCGCTGCTGCAGGCAGGCCTGTCCCATGACGATGTGAAGATCGTCATCTTGCGAAACCTCCTGCCGAAGGAAGACCATGCGGTCGTAGCAGCGCGTGTGGACGGGCAGTGGCTGATCCTGGACAACCGCCGCCTCGCGCTGGTGCGCGATACGAAGATGGTCGGATCCATCCCAAAATTCGTGCTCGATGAGGACGGCACACGGCGCTTCGTCCCGTCAAATCGAGCCGGGCAGGGGCCAAGCGCCGGCCGATCGAGCCCGGCCCGTTTCGTCCGGCCTGCTTAGTCCTCGGCGCAAGCGGCAAGAGAGAAATCGACGCGCCAAACTTCTGTCCACATCGATCATCGCGAGTAGACCGTGGAGACGATTGCTGTTGCCTTGTTTCTCCTGCTGGCCGTCGTGGTCAGCGGCGCGCTCGCACGCATGTCTCCGGTGGCTTTGCCGCTGCCGCTCGTTCAGATAGCGCTCGGCGCATTCATTGCTTCGGTCGCCAATCTCGGCGTCAAACTGAAGCCGGATATTTTCTTCCTTCTGTTCCTGCCGCCGCTGCTCTTCCTGGATGGCTGGCGCATTCCGAAGGAGGGGTTGTTCCGCGACAAAGGAACAATCCTGGAGCTGGCGCTCGGCCTCGTCGTGTTCACGGTCGTTGGCGTCGGGTATTTCATCAACTGGATGATCCCGGCGATGCCGCTGGCCGTCGCCTTCGCGCTTGCCGCGATCGTCTCGCCCACCGATCCTACCGCAGTTTCCGCGATCGCTACCCGTGTGCCGATCCCCAAGCGATTGATGCACGTTCTTGAGGGCGAGTCGCTGCTCAATGATGCCTCGGGCCTCGTGTGCATGCGCTTCGCCGTTGCCGCAGCACTAACGGGGACGTTCTCGCTCCTCGACGCGGTCGGCACGTTCCTCTGGCTTGCGATCGGCGGCATCGCCATAGGTGTAGGCGTCACCTGGATTGCGTCCGTCGCGAAGAACTGGGTATCGCGGCATTTCGGCGAGGAGACCGGCTCGCAGATCCTGATCAGCCTGCTGATCCCGTTCGGTGCCTACCTTTTGGCCGAGCATCTGCATTGCTCCGGCATTCTCGCCGCCGTCGCGGCTGGCATCACCATGAGCTACGTCGAACAGAGCGGCCAGGCGCTTGCCGTCACCCGGGTTCGGCGCAGCGCGGTTTGGGACTTTGTTCAGTTCACGGCCAGTGGCATCATCTTCGTATTGCTTGGAGAACAGCTTCCGCAGCTCGTCACCGGTGCAGCGCGGGTGGTGCGTGAGGCCGGACACCACGAACCGATCTGGCTCGTTGTGTATGTGGTTGCCACCACTCTCGCCCTTGCGGTGTTGAGATTCATATGGGTCTGGACGTCATTGCGCTTCACGTTGTTTCGGGCAGCGCTGAAGGGTCAAAACCCATATGTACCAAGCTGGCGTCTCATCGCGGCGACATCGCTCGCCGGCGTTCGAGGGACCATTACGCTCGCCGGCGTGCTGACGCTGCCCCTGACCATGAACGATGGGTCGGCGTTTCCGGCGCGTGACCTTGCGATCATTCTCGCTGCTGGCGTGATCATTGTGTCGCTGGTCGCGGCAAGTTTCAGCCTGCCGTTTCTCCTCAAGGGACTCGAATTGCCACCTGAGCCGTCGCAACAGGAAGAGGAGGACCGCGCACGCATCGCAGCGGCGGAAGCGGCGATTCAGGCGATCGAGCAGGCGCAGCATCACATGGGGGAAGGCCGCAGCGACGCCGATCTTTATACCGATGCCGGGGTACGTATCATGGAGCTCTATCGCCAGCGGATCGATGGTCGCTCTACGACCGGCAAAGAAGCGTCACTGGCGCGCAAGATCGATGAGATCGAGCGGAGGCTGCGTCTGACCGGGCTTCGTGCCGAACGGACCGAAATCTACCGTATTGCCCGCGCCCGCCGGCTCTCCGACGAGACCTCCCGCCAGTTGGTCAGAGAGCTTGATCTGCTGGAGTCGCGCTTCGCATCGCGGTGAGATCATTCCGGAATGGTGGGCGACATCGAGCGGAATCTCAGAGGCTTCAAATGGGTCCCGCGTCACCGAGGTCACCCCATGCTCGGCGCGGGACCGATTTGAAGCCGGATTGAACGAAGCCGCGTGTTGTTGGCTCAGCCCTATGGGCGTTGAAGGCAGGCGACGGGCGCGGAGGAAGGCGGCCCACAAGCAGATGGTTTGCCGAGCGCGGCCAATCGGTAATGGTGGCGCACCCGGCCGGTAGGATCGTTCGTGATTGACGCGAGATCGTCAATGACAGATGCACAGCGGAGGGGCGACGCCAAAACGCGCGGGCGTGACTCAGCACTCCGACGGAGGAAGTCGGGATCACGATCTGGGTGACGGAAGCTCACGCGTTCGGGCTCAGCGGTTGTCATGACGTGTCGCACCGTGGTGCTGAACGCCGAGGCGATGGCGAACGTGGATAGAGCCCGATCTCGATCATGCGGCCTCCGCAGATGGGACAGAGATCAATGCGATGCCCTGTCAGCACGGCGAAGCGCTCGCGATAGTCAGCCGGTTCGACTATCGGAGGCGGTACTGGCGCTTGGAGAGCGCTGCGGATGAGCGCAAGCTTGGCGGCCCGGCAGGCGTTCGCCAGGAACCCGAAGTGGCGGATGCGGCGGAAGCCCTTCGGCAGAACGTGAAGCAGAAAGCGGCGGATGAATTCATCGGCTTCGAGCGTCATCACCTTGGACTTGTCGTCGTCGCGATAGTCCTTCCAACGGAAGCGGACATGGCCATTCTCGCAGGCGAGCAGCCGGCTGTTGGCGATCGCGACCCGATGGGTGTAGCGCCCGAGATAGGCGAGAACCTGCTCGGGGCCGGCGAACGGCCGCTTGGCGTAGACGATCCATTCGAGCTTGCGCAGAACGTTTAGATGGCGAACGAACGCCGCCGGCGAGGCGAGGTGCGCAAGATGACCGAAGAACTCGAGCTTTGCCGCGTCGAACGCCGCCTGCAGGTGCTCGAGGAACAGACGGCGATAGAGCCGCGACAGAACGCGCACAGGAAGGAAGAAGCCTGGCCGGCAATCAATCCAGCGCCCATCAGCGGCGAGGCCGCCGCCCGGCACGAGGCAATGGGCGTGGGGATGATGCATGAGCGTCTGCCCCCAGGTATGGAGGATGGCGATCATCCCGGTCTCGGCACCGAGATGCCGGGGATCGGCGCCGATGCGGCGGATCGTCTCGGCGGCGGCTTTGAGCAGAATGTCGTAAACGATCGCCTTGTTCTGCAGCGCGATGGCGGCCACAGGCGCCGGCACGGTAAAGACGACATGGAAATACTGCACGGGCAGCAGGTCGGCCTGGCGATCCGCGAGCCATTGGGCGCGCGCCAGCCCCTGGCACTTCGGGCAGTGCCTATCGCGGCAGCTGTTGTAGGCGATGCGGACCTGGCCGCAGTCGTCGCACTGCTCGACGTGGCCGCCGAGCGTCGCGGTGCGGCACGCCTCGATGGCCGCCATGACGCGGCGCTGGTCGGGCAGGAGCCGACCACCCTGCGCGACGCGGAACGCCTCGCCATGGCGGCGGAAGATGTCCGCCACCTCCAGTACGGGACGCATGAGGCTGCGTTAGTCGGGAGGGATGACCTCCAAGGCCAGCGCGTCGAACGGACTCGGTGTTCCGGCGATCAGGCCGGTCGCGACTTGAGCATAACGAGCCGTCGTCTCCAGATGGGAGTGACCGAGTAGGACCTGGATGATCCTGATGTCGGTACCGCTTTCCAGAAGGTGGGTGGCAAAGCTGTGCCGCAGCGAATGGGTGGTCACACGCTTGCCGATCCGGGCCCGCCGCCTCGCTGCGCGACAGGCCGATTGAAGAGCGCCGCGGCTGACATGGCTCCCGGGCTCCTGGCCGGGAAAGAGCCACAAGCTCGGCCGCGCCCGCTTCCAGTAAGCCCGAAGGATCTCCAGAAGACGCGGCGACAGCATCGCATAGCGATCTTTGCCGCCCTTGGCGCTCTCGATGTAAAGCAGCATCCGTCCACTGTCGATTGCCGCGACCTTCAGGCGCGCCACCTCGCCGATACGAAGGCCCGCCGCATAAGCCGTCGTCAACGCAACACGATTGCGCAGGCCCGCAACCGCCTGCAGGAAACGCACGACCTCCTCGGAGTTGAGAACCGGCGGGAGCTTCTCCGGGGCCTTGCCGGCGACGATCCGCTCGAACGCTTCCTTCTGACCGAGCGTGATGCCGTAGAAAAACCGCAGCGCGCATGCCACCTGATTGATGTGCGTCCACGAATACTTCCGCGCGATGAGATGCAACTGGTAGGCTCGCACTTCCTCCGTTCCCAGCAGATCCGGCGAACGGCCAAAGTGCCGGCTAAACTTTGCCACCGCGTAGAGGTAGGATTGTTGTGTCGAGCGCGACAGATTGCGGATCGTCATATCCTCGATCATCCGCCGGCGAAGAGGGTTCATCGTAGCCATCGGAGGGCTCCTGTCTCGAGAGGGATGGGTGTGAACAACCACATCCTCTCAGGCAGGCGCCTTCCGGTCAGCTGTCCTCCGTTACCGGACCAGCCGCGACTCCCGCGCAGCGGGTTCGTTCAATCAGCAGCCTGGGAAAGGCATTGGGGCTTACGACTATCGCCGAGGGCGTGGAAACAACCGAGCAGGAAACCTTCCTGCGCGAGCATAACTGCGACGAAATGCAGGGCTTCCTGTGCAGCAAGGCGGTCCCGGCGGACGACATCGCAGGTCTCTTCCAAGCTTCATGCCGCGCTGCTCCGAACCATCAGCCCTTCGAATCCAGCGAGACGAAGCCAATAAGTACCAAGATACGAACCGTCAGTTCAGCGCGCTCATGAAGAGCTGCGTGAAAGGCTTCGCTAGAACATTGTCGAGCTTCGGGACGAGTTCCTTGAGATGGGGCGTAGTCATGTGGACTTCGAGCGCAGCCTTGTCGGTCCATCTTTCGAAGGTCAGAAAGCGGCCGGGCTCCGACTGAACCTCAAGCAGGGTATAAACTTGGCATCCCGGTTCGGTTCGAGATTTTTCTGCGAACGGAACCAGCAGAGAGCGAAGCTCGTCCGCGCTTCCAGGCTTGGCTACTACCTCCGCGATCACAAAATAGCCGGCCTGCCCTGCAGCTTCGGCGGACGAGGCGGCGAGGACGCTCGTGAGCAGGCTGACCAGAGCAGCCGTCTGCACGAACGTGCGGCGATCACAAGCTGACATGGCGGTTCTCTCCTGTTGTTGGCAGTCATAAATTGTTAAGCCTAGTCGAGGCCACGCCCCCGCCACGGTCTCGCAGCCCTCAGTGAATGATGACAAAGGTCCGGCAGATCACGGGGACCAAGCCAAACGCTCAGGCGGCCTTCTTCTCTGGTTGGACGTCGAATCCGGCGCGCGGAAAATGAAGATTGACGCGGCCGACCGATGGGTCCTCGTGACGGATGACGACCTCCTCAGCCTTCCAGGCCAGGAGGCGCCCGTGCACCGGATTTCCATAGTCGTCCGGCGTGACGCTGACCCAATCGCCAGGCTTGAGGCCGACGTTCTCACCCTCCGGCGACCAATCCTTCGGCTCGCCCGGCTGCGCTTTCTTCGCGATCTCGACTGCCTCGTCGGGCGTCATCTCAGTTACGTTGCCATGCCCGATCGCGGTTACCCTGTCGTACCAGGGCCCTATCATCGCCATCGGTAGAAGGGCCTCGATCTCGGGTCCGCCGTTTTGTCTTGCGAACCAGATAGGGTGATAGGCGGCAAGGTCCGCGGCGCTCGGCTCTTGTCCAAAAATGAACTCCCGGCCATCAGACAGCATCTCGCCGAGCCAATGTATGTGCGCGTTGACGCGTTGCAGGTAGGTGCCGCGTTTGGGGAGCAGTTCGCCTGGGTCAAGGTTGACGCCGAAGAGCGGCCGACGCTCGTCGATCAGGTCCTGAGGCAGCTTGCCAGCCATGTTGCCGATCGTCAGGCACACCGCGTTCATGAACGAACTCTTCTCGATCCACCAGCAGAGGGCCTTCACCGTTCCTTCTTGGCGCGCTGGATAAAGGCTTCTTGACGAACCAAGCTCCTCGATGACCCGCAGGATCAGAAGGGTATCGCAGTAAAATTCCGCGCCGAGTTGAAGGATCGGCGTCCGGCGATAGCCGCCGGTCATCGGCGTCAGCTTCGGACGCGGCGTCCAGACCGGAATCTCGACCGAGCGCCAGCTCACCCCCTTGAGGCCGAGCGCGAGGCGAATCTTCTCCGAGTACGGAGACAGTTGATAGTTATGCAGGATCGTCTCTGGCATCTTTTCCCCCTCTTTCCTCGTTCTGTCGGCGCCTTCTGGCGGGCGCCATCTCGTTGATCTAAGCCGCCTCCGTCGCTCCGGCCATGCGCACGAAACGGCGAAGCCGGTCCTTGAGATCGAAAAGCTCCTCCAAGGGCATGTTCAGGAAGCAGTAGAATTCGCCCAGCATCTGCTGCGTCCGCTTGCGAAGCGCCTGGCCTTTGGGCGTAAGGGAAACAACGACCCGCCGCTCGTCGGCTGGATCGCGTCGACGCGCCACCAGTCCCTTTTTTTCGATCCGCTTGAGCATCGGTGAGAGCGTGCCGAGATCCATCCCCAAGGTGGAGGCGAGATCGCCGACTCCCTGAGAGCCCCGCTCCCAAAGCGCTACCAGGACGAGGTATTGCGGATATGTCACCCCGAGTTTTTCCAGGAACGGCACGAAAATGCGTGTCATGTGGTTGCTTGCGGCGTAGAGCGCAAAGCAAAGATGGTTGTCGAGGCCTGGCATCTCGGCGAGCGGCGCGGCGCGTTGGAAAATACTGCGTCTCATATAATCGAGTCCAAATTATATTGCACACGATCTTATAATGTCCAACATAGTATGTCAATCGCGTTAGCCCGCCGGCGTCGATCGGTAGCAATCAGTGTTGCGGTCTGCTGGTATCGGCGCGGTGTGGCGTGTCGCGTGGTTCGCTGAGATTGGTCGTCGGATTGGTGCTGATACCCGCGCTGACGCAGTCGCTGCTGGCCCAAACCCAATCTTCGGTAGAGCCCTCCGAAGCCGCGTCGTCAGAACTGCCGGCCATCACTGTCGAGCCGAACCACGTTTCAGGTTTTAGTGTCCACCGGTACATCTCGATGCGTATCGAAATATCCTGATATAGGGACTTACTAGTGGACCAAATCTGACACTTCGATTCGCTTGCGGATTCCCTGAAGGACTCGCGTGTGCGAGTCTAGGGGATGCACGAGCGAACGAACATCCAATTGAGCCGAGCCGACCGTAGCAAGCTTGAGGCCGTGGTCGCCAACCGCAATAGCCCGCAGAAGCACGCTTGGCGGGCAAAGATCGTCCTTCTGACGGCCGATGGTCGCGGCACGGCTGAGATCATGCTGGCCACCGGCAACGCCAAGACGGCGATCTGGCGCTGGCAGGAACGTTTCCGCGACGAAGGAGCCGCTGGCCTTTGGCGGGACCAGCACCAGGTCGATGACCCGCTGAACGGTACTTGCCGGCAACGACTTTTTGCCGGGCTTGCGCGTCTTGTCGCGTGTGAGCCCGGCAACGCCTTCCGCCATGAAGCGCGCCTGCCATCGCCAAACCACCGGCTTCGATTTGCCCGAACGGCGCATGATTTCGGCGGTGCCACAGCCGTCAGCCGTGGCAAGGATGATGTTGGCGCGCCACACATGCTTTTGCGGCGCGCTGCGGTTCGCGACAATCGCCTCAAGCTGGCGGCGGTCTGCTGCTGTGACGTTG
>WNFP01003891.1_pt1 | contig 12309 bp, 12 predicted proteins | sample 5400201 | NCBI WGS metagenome assembly WNFP01 (sample SAMN13153355, study PRJNA577476) | soil metagenome | isolation source: 115 cm saprolite under Madrone tree | place: USA:California | collected 2016-06-14
TGGGATTCGCGGTCGCCGGCGCAGCATTGAAATGGATTGGCGTGCTCAGCCTGGCTGTCTACATCGCTTCTTTTGCCATCGGACTTGGGCCAGTTTTCTGGCTGTTGATTTCAGAAATCTTCCCTCTCAAGATCCGGGGTCAAGCGGCCAGCATCGCAACGATGGCCAACTGGCTTAGCAATTTTCTGGTGTCACTCACGTTCCTGAGCTTGCTAAATGGACTCGGCAGTGTTTGGACGTTTCTGTTGTACGCAGTCCTTTCATTGGTCGGGCTCTGGTTCTGCTTTCGCTTCGTTCCTGAAACCAAGGGAGTGCCCCTCGAGCGGATCGAAAGCGATCTGCGCGCAGGACGTCCACTGCGAGAATTGGGAAAAACTCTGTAGGTCCTGGCTACTGGTTCATTTGCGAAATGGAGCTTACGGCTGGCCAGCGATTGGCGGATCCTGCCCGGCCCAACCACTTCCATGCTGAGATAATGATGCCATCCTGGTGCCAATACTTGCTTCATTTCGAGCGTATTACGAAAGCCGAAAAAGAGGTGATCGATCGGGCAATAAGTCTCCACCTCGGGGAAGACCCGCCGGAAACCCGAACGTATATTCGTGTAAACAAAACCTTTCGCGAGGAAGAGTGGAAAAACTAAGCCGGCTCATTCTTCTTTACGCTCTGCTTTCCGGCTGTTCGCATCTGGTCAAGGTTTCTTACCGGCCCGAAGCGGTCATTCATCCGGCATTCGATCAACCGTTCTGCACGTGGAAGGGAGAACGTGTGAAAGTGGTGTTGACACCCTCACTTCGGGGTGAACGGCTCAAATACTTGCTTAAGTACGATCAGCTCATACTAGCCAACTCGATCCGTCAACGAGGTCTTCGCCATGAATATAAGATCGCAGGGAAAGGCACCCCGTTAGTTGTCTACGCCAAGAATCCTGAAATCTTACCACAGGAAAAACACTATCCATCGACCGGTATTACTCTCGGCTTAACCGCGGTCAAGGAAGAGCGCCGGGGTCAGGTACCGCTGCTCAAGCTTTATGACGCGTTCGACCCTAGCGTGGTCCGGTCCAGCTACAGCTCGCATCCGATAGCAGCTAATTACACCGCCACCTTGGCGGTGCTCAATTCGCATGCCCGAAAAGTAGCTGGTAGTGCGGCTGGATCATTCCTCCGGCCGGATAACCCGAGATTTGCCACCGGCATTTATCTCATTCAACCGTACGATCCCAACAAGATTCCGATCCTGTTCGTTCACGGTCTGATCTCTTCGCCGATTTCGTGGCAAAACCTCACTAATGACCTTTGCTCGGACCCAAAAATACTCGAACATTACCAGCCCTGGTTTTTTCTGTATCCGACTGGACAACCGTTGCTGGAGAGCGCCGAGCAGCTTCGGGAGAGTCTGCAAGCAACCCAAAGATTATTCGATCCCGAAGGCACCGCTCTGGCATCGCATCACGTCGTTGTCATCGCACATAGCATGGGAGGCCTGCTCGCTCACACCTTAGTGTCGGACAGCAACGACGCACTCTGGAAAGGGTTCGCCAATAAACCATTAAATAGTTTATCCCTTTCGGCTGGCGAAAAGCATTTAATCTCAGGCTATTTCTTTTTTCGTCATCAACCCTGTGTCGATCGCGTGATTTTTCTCGCGGTACCACATCGCGGAAGCCGGTTGGCGGCCGGCATTGTCGGGAGCATCGGCAACCGGGTGATCCGCCACTCCAAGGCTGCAGCCGAAGCGGTAAAGGAATTAGCTGCGGAAAACCCTGGAGTTTTGAATCGCTATTTCGCCCGAGTGAACGTGCGAGGCGGCCCGACCAGTTTATTCTCGCTGGCCCCGAATCCACTGTTGGATCGATTGGCTTCCTTGCCGATTAGAGTCCCGTATCACAGCATCATTGGTGATCGCGGGCTTGACGGCGGAACGCGCAGTTCCGACGGCGTCGTGGCGTACAGCAGTTCACATTTGGCTGGAGCGGAGTCCGAAAAGATCGTGCCCGCCGGCCACACGCTATTTTCAAACGAAACCACTGTCCGCGAGATTAAGCGGATTCTAGAGAAGAACCTCGCGCCAGACGTTTTTTGAATCGGGTCGGAGTTGCCGGATCAAAATGAAGAGCGCGCGGCGAATGTCCGGATTCCCTTGTCGCGAGCTCTAATCCTTGCCGAACTTACAGGCAAAATAGTAGGCTTCCGCGAAGAGGGAATAGCAGACCGCCAGTTCCTCTCGATTCTTGGGTGTATACACCAGCACGGCGCCTGCCGGCATCAACCCGAAAGACCGAAGGTAGTGGGGCTCGGCCCACCCCCGGAGGATTGCCCAGTGAGCAGATACCAAGGGCAACGCCAAATAGATTGTCGGTGCTCCGAGGAGCACTCGAGCAAACTCCCTCGCACTGATAAATGCTGAGGAGTCGCTGCTAGTAGCCATTTCTTCTAATCGTATAAAAATAGTATCCGGAGGGCTCGCCATTGGCGGCGTATACTCGACGTGGGGCCAGGTTAACACGTCGTCGACCAACTGTTTCAGATATTTTGGATCCCCATGTCCGTTACATTGAATATGCAACGGACCAATGATTGTTTTAGGTCTCGCCCCTTTTCTGACCGGAAGGGCATTGGACGCAAACGACTCCGTCGCCCTTTTTTTGCTTTTTGGCATAATCCCCAGGTTGTTCATTTCTCGTTAAATCTAAAATTCACTCTTTGCTGGAGCAATCCCACTAGCGAGTGATCGTAGGCTGCGCCGAAGGAGCCATATCCGGAAACTGCCGATCATTCTCGTCATTAAAGTCTTTCGAAAAATTCGACCGCATTTTCGGCCAATTTTCTTCCTGCCGGTCGCACCAAACGAGAGATTTAATCCCGCGGGAGGGATCGCAGCTCCGACTCGACGAAACTTGTCCCGCCCTAGTTTTGGCGACGGCGAAGCGCTACGTCGCAGCTAACGCGCACTGTAGCGTGCGAAGGTGGCCTGCCCGACATAGCCTTCGAATCCTGCTTCTCGACGGTCATGCGTAGGCGACGATGGAGCCTCGCGGTCTATCGGTCGTTGCCGTCCTGCAATTGAAGCACTCACTTCTAATGCGTCCATTTCAGTGCCCATTTGGACAATCATTGAAAATGCCGCCCAAAGCATAGCGTAAGAGATCGTCACGAGAGCGAATATTTTAAGGATCGTCCAGTCGATCTGACTCGCCTTCATATCTTTGGTAACTTAGAGATATCACCAAAATGCCGCCGATGCGGGTGGGGTTCGTTCACAGCACCTCCTCCCATTTGAGGCTAGCCCATGCTGCCCCTTCTCCGACCCAAACGGCGCAGCGCGCGAGCCAGCGTTGCATGTCCGCGGTCGTTGCGCGGCGCCGAAGGTAGAAGCGCTCGTTGCCTTTATTGTCTGAGAAGATCAGGATGTGGTTACTCATTGAGAAACTCTAATTCGAACTCGGAGAGCCTATCCATCGGACGATAACAGTTGGCGCTTTCCGTCGCTATTGGCGGAAAGAGTGTTTTATTCCCTCTCCGGAAGGATTACTGCTTCTCAATCCCGAAGGCTAAAGGTCGCTAGATTTCAGCGGCCTGCGTCTTTAATATAAGGTGGCGAGATTTGCGCCGAGAGGAGTCGTCCCCCGCTTGCTCGCCTTAGGCCAGAGGGACGATAGAAACGCTCAGCCTTTGGTCTCGCACGCGGCTCGGCCATTGTCAGCGCGACTAGTATGCCTTCTCACCGATGGTGATGACGTCGTCCGGCTCGGACCGCCTTACCGGCAGCCCATTTTGAACGCAACGACGTCACCATTATGTGAGACGGCACACTAGGACCAGCTTAGGATCACCCGTTCGGGCAGTTGAAAATTACAATCGGTCTGTCTCTCTCATCCAACCCATGGACCTGTCTCTCATTTTTGGCTGCGCGATTGTCGCGGATGTTGTCATCTTGAAACTGATTCCGTACCGGCCCGGGGACGAAATTCTTTGGAGGGCGGAGTCGAAGGAGCGCGCCCAGCGTTGATCGAATCACTTACTCATTCCGTTGCCAAGGCACAACGGTTCGTCACTATGTTCGACCGGTCGGCAATTCAGCCGGCCGTGATCGAACCGCACGATCTCTTGTGGCGCATCAGGAATTTCTTTCGCCTAAACGTACGGAACCAGTTTAAATAGAGGAAGGCACACTGAATGAGGTTCTCATGAAGGTTCGTCCGACCGAAGTCGATCACGTATCGACCAAAATCAAGGAGCGGCTTGTCATCCACACAACCCTGATCCATACCGCTTTGCCTGACGGTAACATCGATTTCTTCAATCGAGGTTGGCTGGAATATTTGGGTCTGACTTTGGAGGATGTGCAGGGCTGGCGCTGGACGGCACCGTTAGTTGGACCGAAAACCGTCTTTCGAGCTATAGCTAACAAGAACTTCTGAATTTAGGCTTGGTGACAATTTCGCATGAAAACCACCCTGTCACCGATATCGAGGCTTGCCATTCCTCGATCAGCGGCAGCGATTACCGAGAAATAACACGATGAATGCGCCTCAAAAACTCCACGATCTGGGTCAAAGCCTCTGGCTGGACAATATCACGCGAGACCTGCTGAAAAGCGGCACGCTCGGCCGCTATATCAACGAGTACTCCGTCACCGGGCTGACATCGAACCCAACGATCTTTGATCATGCCATCAAGAACAGTACCGACTATGACGCGGCCATTCGTCAGAAACTCAAGGAAGGCGAGTCAGGCGAGGAACTGTTCTTTGAACTGGCGCTCGAGGATCTTACGCAAGCCGCTGACCTGTTCCGGTCGATCTACGATCGGACGTGCGGAGTCGACGGTTGGGTATCGCTAGAAGTCTCCCCACTGTTGGCTCATGACACCAAAACCACCCTGGCCGAAGCCAAGGATCTGCACGGCCGGGCGAAGCGTTCCAATCTTTTTATCAAAATTCCTGGCACTACAGAAGGTCTGCCCGCTATCGAAGAGGCGATTTTTGCCGGCGTGCCGGTCAATGTGACCCTCTTGTTCTCCCGTGAGCAGTATGTGGCGACAGCCGAAGCATACCTGCGCGGCATCGAGCGACGAATCGCCTCAGGGCTCAGACCCGATGTCAGCTCCGTCGCCTCGCTCTTCATCAGCCGGTGGGACGCCGCTGTGATGGGCAAGGTGCCTGAGACACTCAACAACCAGCTCGGTATCGCGATTGGCCAGCGCACCTACAAGGCCTACAGCGACTTGATCGCATCGCCGCGTTGGAAACGTGCCTTTAACGCCGGTGCCCGTCCACAGCGACTCTTGTTTGCCAGTACGGGAACGAAAGACCCTAAGGCTTCCGACGTGCTTTACATCCGGGCTCTGGCCGCACCCCTTACGGTTAACACCATGCCGGAGGGCACCTTGAAAGCCTTTGCCGATCACGGCGAAGTCGGCCAAACAGTGCCAGCCGATGGTGGTGATTGCGAAGCGGTATTGGGCCAGTTCGCTAAGGCCGGCATCGACATTAACGCCCTGGCGGCGAAGCTCCAGGACGAGGGAGCCAATTCGTTCGTCAAATCCTGGAACGAACTCATGGCGGTGATAGCATCCAAGAGTGCCATTCTTCAGGAGGTCAGTTAGAAAATACTGTTTCGACCTAGCACAGTTCGTCGTCGGTGTTAGTCTTTTCCTGGCGACGAAGGTGATCGAAGAAGGCGCGATTTTCCGTTGGTCGGTCAGCAGTGCCAGACTTCCAGGAATGAATGGTGTAACCAAATAACAACCAAGCAATTATGACGGCAGCAATCCAATCACTCACCGCGCGCCCATCGTGGAAGGCGCTCGAATCCCACTATCAAAAGGTGCGGCAATCAAATCTTCGACAGCTATTTGCCAATGACCCTAAGCGCGGCGAGCGCTTGACCACCGAGGCAGTGGGTCTCTACCTCGATTACTCGAAGAATCGCATCACCGATGAAACCCTCAAGCTCCTGCTTCAACTGGCAGAGGAATCCGGCTTGCGAGCGCGGATCGATGCGATGTTTCGAGGCGAGAAGATTAATATCACGGAGAATCGAGCCGTTTTGCATGTCGCTCTGCGCGCGCCCAGAAATGCATCGATAGTCGTCGACGGTGAGAATGTGGTGCCTCAGGTCCACGCGGTGCTCGATAAAATGGCTGATTTCTCCAACCGGGTCCGGAGCGGCGCCTGGAAAGGCCACACCGGTAAGCGCATCCGGAACGTAATCAACATTGGCATCGGGGGTTCCGACCTTGGGCCGGTCATGGCGTACGAAGCGCTGAAATATTACAGCGACCGCGCGATCAGCTTCCGATTTGTATCCAACGTCGACGGCACTGACTTCGCCGAAGCTGTTCACGATCTCGATCCGGCGGAGACTCTTTTTATCATTTCCTCAAAAACCTTCACGACTTTGGAAACAATGACCAATGCCCACTCGGCCCGAGACTGGTCGCTCAAGGGCCTGGGCGACGATGTCAAAGCCGTGGCCAAGCATTTCGTCGCGGTCTCGACCAATGCCGCGAAGGTATCCGAGTTCGGCATCGATACCGCCAACATGTTCGAGTTTTGGGATTGGGTCGGTGGACGTTATTCCATGGACTCCGCGATTGGTCTCTCGACGATGGTCGCCATCGGCCCGGAAAACTTCCGGTCAATGCTCGACGGCTTTCACGAGATGGATGAGCACTTCCGCACCGCGCCGTTCGAGCGCAATCTGCCCGTTCTCCTGGGCCTTCTGACGGTCTGGTACACTGATTTCTTCGGCGCGGAGACAGTCGCGGTTCTTCCGTACGAGCAGTACCTCAAACGTTTTCCGGCCTACCTGCAGCAGTTGACGATGGAGAGCAACGGCAAGCACGTTACGCTCGATGGGACCGAAGTAGACTATCCGACCGGACCAATCTATTGGGGTGAACCGGGTACAAATGGACAGCACTCGTTCTATCAGTTGATACACCAAGGGACACGACTGATTCCGTGTGACTTCATCGCGTTCCTCCGGACACTCAATCCTCTGGGCCGGCATCATGATATGCTATTGGCGAATGTCTTGGCCCAGACCGAAGCGCTAGCCTTCGGCAAAACGCCTGAGGAAGTGAAGGCCGAAGGTACGCCGGATTGGCTCGTACCCCACCGGGTCTTCGAGGGCAACCGTCCATCGAATACGATCCTCACCGAAAAGCTCACGCCGAACTCCCTCGGCAAGCTCGTCGCATTATACGAGCATAGCGTTTTCACCCAGGGCACCATCTGGAACATTGACTCGTTCGACCAGTGGGGCGTAGAACTCGGCAAGGTACTGGCTCAGCGGATCATCCCGGAACTCGAAGCCAAAGCAGAACCCGAACTCAGACATGACAGCTCGACCAACAACCTGATCCGCCGCTACCGCAACTCTAGGAAATAATCATATGAATATCGGATATGATAAGCCTCTCTACATCCAACCTTTTGATCATCGTGGCTCGTTTCAGACGAAGATGTTCGGTTGGAAAGGGACGCTGACTGCAGAGCAAACCGCGGAGATTGCCGCCGCCAAGCAAGTTATCTATGACGGATTCAAGGACGCCATTGCTGCTGGGGTGCCCAAGGAAAAGTCCGGTATCCTGGTCGACGAACAGTTCGGCGCAGCGATCCTCCGTGATGCGAAGGCCCACGGTTACACCACTGCCTGTTCAGCCGAGAAGAGCGGGCAGGACGAGTTTGATTTCGAATATGGCGAGGAATTCGCCAAACACATCGAAGCTATGGACCCGACCTTCACCAAGGTGCTGGTGCGCTATAATCCCGAAGCTGACGAGACCTTGAACCGGCAACAGTCTGCCCGCCTCAAACGGCTATCCGACTACTTGCATTCGGAGAGCCATCGTTTGTTCATGTTCGAGCTGCTCGTACCAGCGGAGAAAGCGCAGCTCGACCAAGTGAATGGAGATAAGCACGCCTATGACGTGGAAATTCGGCCGGGATTGATGGTGAGGGCGATCGAACAGCTCCAAGATGCAGGGGTTGAAGCGGACGTATGGAAAATCGAGGGACTCGACCGGCGGGAGGACTGTGAAAGGGTCGTGGCAGTTGCGCACCGGAAGGGCCGCGATAAGGTTGGCTGCATTATTCTTGGGCGGGGCGAGGACGACAAGAAGGTATACGAATGGCTGACGACAGCGGCCAAAGTTCCTGGCTTCATCGGTTTCGCCGTGGGCCGCACCGTCTTCTGGGAGCCGCTCATTGACTGGCGAGCCAAGAAGATCACGCGAGAGGAAGCTGTTGCCGAGATTGCCCGTCGCTATCGGCGGCTAGTCGACACTTTTGAGAATGCTCGCGCTTCATGAGGAAAAAGAAGGGCCGGGGAATAGAAAAAGACACAGTGAATCCGGCCTGGTCGTACCGCGGGTCGGTAAACAACCAAATATAGAAATTCATCTCAAAGAGCAAACAGCTCTGAAGAAAGGATCCTGTAATGCAACTCGGAATGATCGGGCTAGGAAGAATGGGCGCGAACATGGTGCGACGCCTCTTAAAGGCGGGACATAACGGCATAGTCTTCGACGTGTCGCCAAAGGCAGTAGAAGGGTTAGTCCAGGAGAAGGCGGTTGGCGCCTCCTCGCTGGCCGATCTCGTTAAAAAACTGGCGAGACCACGGGCACTCTGGTTGATGGTACCGGCGGCCATCGTGGACGACACCATCGCTGAGCTTGTGGCGTTGCTCGAGCCGGGCGACATTCTCATTGACGGTGGCAACTCGTATTACGTGGACGACATCCGCCGAGCCAAGGAACTCGCGGTGAAAAATATCCATTACGTTGACGTCGGAACCAGCGGCGGTGTCTGGGGCTTAGAGCGCGGTTATTGCATGATGATTGGCGGTGAGACCGCGGTAGTGAAACATCTCGATCCGATCTTCGCCACGCTGGCGCCGGGGCTCGGTGACATTCCCCGGACCCCGGGACGAGACAAACTCGGCACCACGTCCGAGTTGGGATATCTACACTGCGGCCCTAACGGTGCCGGTCACTTCGTTAAAATGGTCCATAACGGCATTGAATATGGAATTATGGCCGCGTACGCGGAGGGGCTTGGCGTCTTGCGCGACGCCAACATCGGCAAGCAACAGCACGCCATTGACGCTGAGACGACGCCATTACGCGATCCGGAGTACTATCAATATGATCTCGATCTTGGTAACATTACCGAAGTGTGGCGACGCGGCAGCGTGATCGCCTCTTGGCTGCTGGATCTGACGGCGATCGCCCTAGCCAAAGACTCCGCGCTTTCGGGATTCTCCGGTCGGGTCTCGGACTCAGGCGAGGGGCGCTGGACGATCAAGGCCGCGATCGACGAGGGCGTTCCGGTCCCAGTGCTGACCACGGCTCTGTACGAACGATTCAGTTCGCGCGGTGATGCGGATTTCCAGGACAAGCTCCTTTCGGCGATGCGGTTCGAGTTCGGCGGACACTTGGAAAAGTCCGTGAAATGATGCGGAGACCATGACTCGTCTTCATTCAGATGCTTTGGTATTTTTCGGCGCTACCGGAGACCTAGCTTACAAGAAGATCTTCCCGGCGTTGCAGTCCATGATCAAACGCGGGCACCTGAATGTGCCGGTCATCGGTGTGGCCAAAGCCGGATGGAGCCTCGATCAACTAAAAGGGAGAGCCCGGGATAGCCTGGAGAAACATGGAGGACTCGATGCTGCAGCATTCGAAAAGCTGTGCAGCCTGCTGCATTATGTCGATGGCGACTACCAGGATTCAGTGACGTTTCAGGCCATCCGCAAAGAGCTGGGCTCGGTCCAGCGCCCGGCACATTATCTGGCCATACCACCTGTCTTATTCGGGCTAGTTGTCGAACAATTGGCGAAATTCGGCTGCACCAATGGCGCTCGGGTTATCATCGAAAAACCTTTCGGCCGGGATCTTGCCTCGGCCCAAGATCTTAACCGGATTCTACTCGGGACGTTCGACGAGAATAGAATCTTCCGCATCGACCATTACTTAGGTAAGCGACCGGTGCACAACATGCTTTTCTTCCGTTTTGCCAACGCTTTCCTGGAACCGTTTTGGAATCGCAACTATGTCGAAAGCGTACAGATCACCATGGCAGAGGACTTCGGAGTCCAGGGCCGAGGCGCTTTCTATGACGAAACGGGCGCGATCCGCGATGTGATTCAGAATCATCTGTTTCAGGTTCTGGCCAATCTGGCGATGGAGCCCCCTCCTAGAACCGACAGCGAGTCGATCCGAGATGAAAAGGTCAAGGTTCTTAAAGCGATTCCACCAGTGGAAAGTAAGAACTTGATTCGCGGCCAGTTCCGTGGCTATCGCAACGAAAAAGGCGTCGCACCTGACTCTCAGGTGGAAACCTTTGCCGCACTGGAACTGGAGATCGATTCCTGGCGATGGAAGGGCGTTCCCTTCTACATTCGGGCGGGAAAATGTCTTCCCGTGACCTGTGCAGAAGTCGTCGTTCGGCTCCGTCAGCCCCCAACGATGTATCAGGAGTTCAATCTGACGCCGAACTATTTCCGGTTTCGAATTAGCCCCGAGGTCACAGTTGCCTTTGGTATGAACGTTATCGCCCCGGGAGAGGATACGGCCAGCCAGTCGGCCGAGATGGTAGTGAGCCGCCACCCTCGTGCCGACGAGATGGATGCATACGAACGCGTCCTGGGAGACGCGATGGCAGGAGATCCGACCCTGTTTGCGCGAGAAGACTATGTTGAAGAGGCTTGGCGAATCGTTGATCCGGTACTCAAGTCGAGCACGCCGGTCATTGAATACGAGCCGAAGAGCTGGGGGCCGAGCGAAGTCGATCACCAAGTTTCACCCCCCGCAGGCTGGCAGAACCCGATTGTGAAAGATTAATCTCGATTAGCTTTGATGCTCGTTCGCGGCGGCAAGCAGAATAAACCCATAAAACAAATATGCGAGTAGGAATCGCTACCGATCACGGCGGATTTGGTTTGAAGGAAGAAATGGTTGCCCAGCTCCGAGCGGCGGGACATGAGGTAGTCGATCTTGGCGCTTACAGTCTGGACCCAAATGACGACTATCCGGATGTCGTCATCCCGCTCGCGCAAGCCGTCGTGACGGGCAAGGTCGATCGTGGTGTAGCGATCTGCGGCAGCGGTGTCGGCGCGTCGGTTTGCGCCAATAAGGTTCCCGGCATTCACGCTGCGCTAATCCACGACCATTTCTCGGCTCGGCAGGGGGTCGAGGACGATCACCTGAATATCCTTTGTATGGGTGGCCGCACCGTGGGACCCGCCGTAGCTTGGGACCTGATCCAGACATTTCTGGCAGCGGAATTTAGCCAAGCCGAACGGCACCTACGGCGCTTAAGCAAGGTGGCCTCCTTGGAAGCAGGACTAAGCGCGAGAACAATTTGAAACAGTTGGTTTTAAATTCATCTATTTTGAAACAGGCTCTTAACTGGGCGTGGAGCGCCTGTTCAAGAGCTTTCTAGCCCGCAATGGGCGCGTCAATTCTCCTGGCGCACGATTTTTGCGGGTTAGAGCCGGCGAACCTTTCTGAATTGTAATGTTCAAGCAAGAAATCAGCCATCGGACTGAGGTTAGGCATACATCGTTCGACAAAGGAATTACGAACGATGACATCAATGATGAGATGCCAAGGGCTGAGAGATTTCTCCGATGGATAAGGCCAAGCAAGCGACCATGCGGGACGCTTGGCGAATCGCCAAGCCGTACTGGGCATCCAAGGAAAAATGGTCGGCCTGGGGGCTCCTCCTCGCCGTGGTCACACTTAACCTCGGCACCGTCTACATCAGCGTGCGTATCAATGAATGGAACAACGCATTCTACAACGCGCTGCAAACGTTCAACGGCGGCGAGTTTTTCCGCCAGATCGGCATTTTCTGCCTCTTGGCCGCCGGGGCCATCGTCATGTCAGTGTATGCCCTCTACCTCAACCAGATGCTCCAGATCCGCTGGCGGCGCTGGCTGACCCGGAGATACCTTGGCTTTTGGCTTACTGACCGCGCGTACTATCATTTGCAGCTAGCAGATGCCGCTTGGTTCGTTGGGCATAGTTCATATTCCGGCGTATCTCGTCTGGGCGGCGCTGCTTTACGCTGGGGTTGGTACTTGGCTTACGATCAAGATCGGTCGGCCGCTCATACCGCTCAATTTTGCCCGCCAGCGATTCGAGGCTGACTTTCGCTTCAGTCTCGTGCGGATGCGCGAAAACGCAGAAAGTGTTGCTCTCTACGGCGGTGAGCGCGTCGAGCTCAACGTCTTCAATGAGCGATTCAAAAGCGTGTTTGAAAACTTTTGGCAAATCATGAAGCGTCAAAAGAGTC
>WNFP01004129.1_pt1 | contig 12308 bp, 10 predicted proteins | sample 5400201 | NCBI WGS metagenome assembly WNFP01 (sample SAMN13153355, study PRJNA577476) | soil metagenome | isolation source: 115 cm saprolite under Madrone tree | place: USA:California | collected 2016-06-14
TTCATGGTGTCGAGCGCGGTCAGCGCCGGCCGTTGCATCTGGTTGAGCACGTCGAGCTGGAGGACGGGATCGATGTTGGCGAGGAAGAGAAACTTCGCCTTGCGGTGCACCGGTCCCAGCTTTGGCTTGAAGGCCGCGAAGGCATTGAGCTGCACGTCGAGCGTTCGGGCTTCGTTGAGGTCGAACCCGTATTCCCCCGTCCAGCGGAATGTCTTCTGATCCGGCAAGACCTCGATCGCCGTCACGTCCACTCCCCGCCCGCTCAGCAGCTCCAGGTGCTCCCTCGGAAAGTCACTGCCCACGGCTCCCACGACGCGCACCTGGGTGAAGAAGCTCGCCGCGTAGGAGAAGTACGTCGCCGACCCTCCGAGCGCCTCGGTCACGTTGCCGAACGGCGTCTTGACGGTATCGAGGGCGACGGAGCCCACGACGACCAGATCAGCCACGCGGGGACCTCCGCCTGGGCCTTTGGATAGACTGGGGGAAGTACTTGCCGAGCAGGAGGTCGAGCCGCTTCCGGGTCTTCTGGGAGAAAGCCTTGGGATCGGTGATGATGGCGCTCTTGAGCGCGTCCGGGCAGCCCTGGGCGCAGGAGGCCGGAACGCGCGGAATGACGTGGCGGAGGACCTGCTTCGCCGTCGCGACGTTTTTCATCAGGTTGGCGATCACCGCCTCCACGGTCACGGCATCGTGCTCTTCGTGCCATACGTCGTAGTCCGTCACCAGGCAGAGCGTCGCGTAGCAGAGCTCCGCCTCGCGGGCCAGCTTGGCCTCGGGCATATTGGTCATGCCGATCACCGACATGCCCCAGCGCCGGTAGACTTCGGACTCGCCCTTCGTGGAAAATTGCGGGCCCTCGATGCAGATGTACGTCCCTCCGCGGTGCACGCGGGCGCCCGCCTCGACCCCCGCCTTCGCCAGCACCGCCGCCACCTCGCCGCACACGGGGTGAGCCATGCCCACGTGGGCGACGATCCCGTCGCCGAAGAACGAGGTGACGCGGCGCTTGGTGTGATCGTAGAACTGGTCGGGCACCACGATCTCGAGCGGGTGGATGTCTTCCTTCATGCTGCCGACGGCGCTGATCGAGATGAGCGTCCGGGCACCGAGGGACTTCATGCCGTAGATGTTGGCGCGGTAGTTCAGCTCGGAGGGCATGAGCCGGTGCCCCCGGCCGTGGCGCGGCAGGAAGATCACGCGGCGGCCGCCGAAGCGGCCGGTGCAGTAGGCGTCCGACGGATTGCCGTACGGCGTCTTGACCTTGACCCAGCGTATGTCCTCGAGGCCTTCCATCTCGTAGAGCCCGCTGCCGCCGATGACGCCGACGGCGGGCTCCTGCGTCGCCCGGTCCGCGCTCATGCCGCCTCCAGGACGCCGCGCGCGCCGCGCCGGTCGGCCTCGGTGATCCGCACGGTCGCGAAGCGGCGCCCCAGTCCCTCTGGGCCCGCGAACGTCACCTCGACGAAATTCGAGGTCAAGCCGGTCAGCGCGCCCTCCGCCTGCCGTCCTTCGAGCACCACCACTTCCACGGCGCGACCCAGCAGCCGACGCCGGAAGGCAGCGCTCTTCTCGGCTCCGAGCGCGCGAAGCCTCGCGCTGCGCTCGCGGATCACGGGGCTCGGGACGCGGTCGCCCATCTTCGCGGCCTCCGTTCCCTTGCGGTCCGAGTACGCGAAGACGTGGAGGTAGGAGAGCGGCAGGTCGCCGACGAGGGCCAGCGTCGCCTCGAAGTCGGCGTCGCTTTCCCCGGGGTGTCCGACGATGACGTCGGCGCCCAGCCCCAAATCGGGGATGGCCGCCGCGAGCCTTTCGGCCAGGGCCCGGTACATCGCCGTGTTGTAGGGACGCCGCATGAGGCGAAGTACGCGGTCGCTGCCGCTTTGAAGCGGCAGGTGGAGATGCGGCGCGACGGTGGGAGTTCTCGTGACGGCCTGGACCAGCTCGGGAGTGAAATAGGCCGGCAGCACCGACGAGAGCCGGAGCCATCGAAGGCCTTCGGTCCCGGCGAGCCGCCCCAGGAGCGCCGCGAGGGTCGTCCGGGGCGTGAGGTCCCAGCCGTAGTGGCCGATGTCGACGCCGGTCAGGGTGATCTCGCCATACCCCGCCCCTACGAGCGCCTCGACCTGCTCCACGAGGACTGCGGGCTCCTGGCTTCTGCTCCTGCCGCGGGCGGCGGGCACGATGCAGAAGGCGCAGCGGTGCTGGCAGCCATCCTGGATCTTCACGAACGCGCGCGACCGCCCGCTCATGCGCGTCACGGGTGCCGACGGCACGTGGCGCACGTCGGCGATCTTGCCCACGAGGAATTCCGGGCGATCGCGCTTCACCAGGGAGCCGAGCAGCTCGGGCAACCGGTACTTCTCGTGGTTGCCGAGGACGAGGTCGACGCTGGGCATGCGTGCCAGCGCGTCCCGATCCGTCTGGGCCCAGCAGCCGGTGACGACGACCAGCGCGTCGGGGCTGCCCCGGGTGATCCGCCGGATCGCCTGCCGGTCGGAGAAGTCCGCGCGGCTCGTCACCGTGCAGGTATTGACGACATAGATCTCAGCGGCCTCGCCCTCATCGACCGCCCGGTATCCGGCTTTCTCGACGAGCGCGCGCATCTCCTGTGACTCGACCTGGTTGAGCCGGCAGCCCAGGGTGGCGAAGCCGACCGTCTTCATACCTCCACCGTCTCCTTGAGCTGGCCGCACGCCGCCCCGATATCCTCCCCCTTGCTCCACCGGACCGTCGCCCTGATGCCGTGCTCGAGCAGGAGCTCCTGGAATCCCATGATCCTGTGGAGCGCCGGCCGCTGGAAGCCAGAGCCCTCCCAGTCATTAAAGGGTATGAGATTGATCTTGGCCCGGATGCCCTTGAGCAGGCGCACCAGCCGCCGCGCATCCTCCGGAGCGTCATTGACGCCTTCCAGCAGCACGTACTCGAAGGTGATGCGCTGGCGGAAAGCGACGGGAAAGCGGCGGCAGGCCTCGAGCAGTTCCTCGATCGCAAACCCCTTGTTCACCGGCATGATCCGGTCTCGGATCTCATTGCTGGTCGCGTGGAGCGAGATGGCGAGGTTGACCTTGAGATCCTCCTTGGCCAATCGCTCGATGCCGCTCACCAAGCCGACGGTCGAGACGGTGATGCGTCGGGGCGAAAAGCCAAAGGCCTTGGGATCGGTCAGGAGCCGCAGGGACTTGATCGTGGCGGCATAGTTGGCGAGCGGCTCGCCCATGCCCATATAGACGATGTGCGTGATGCGCGCACCCACTTCGAGCCCCGCCCGCGCCGCCAACACCTGCCCCACGATCTCCCCAGCCGTCAGGTTGCGCTCGAGCCCCATGGTGCCCGTCAGGCAGAAGGCGCACGCGAAGCCGCAGCCGACCTGGGTGGAGACACATAGGGTCAGACGATCGCGATCGGGCATGAGGACCGATTGGATGCGGGCGCCGTCCTCGAGCCTCAGCACGAGCTTCTCGCTGCCGTCCTGGGATGGTGTCCGCCTCTCGATCTCCGGAACCGCGACGGTCGCCCGCTCCCCGAGGGCCGCCCGGAAGTCGCGCGGCAGGTCGGACATGGCGTCGATATTCGTCGCGCCCTTGCCGTAGAGCCACACCGCTATCTGACGACCGCGATACCGCGGCGCCCCGAGCGATTCGGCCAGGTCTTCGAGCTCAGACGGCAGGAAATCGAGCAAATTGAGGCGGGACATACGCGTCGTAGGATAGCACAAGGGGGATGGCACGCGGCCCGGCGCATGAGTTGCCCACCGAAGTTGTGGGAGGGCCGTGGATAAGCCTGTGGGTGGCTCCACGCTCATCTTCGGATTTCGCGCACTAAGAGCAAATCGCTCACTCTCGCGCCAGTCCGCACGCTCTACTTGATCGCCGCCTCGTGGAGCGGCATCCACTGATCGGGGCGAGCGGCCCAAACCAGCCTGTCGCGGCTCGCGTAGATGTCCACCTGCTGGAGGAGGAATACCCACGTCGCGTCTTCGACCATGGCGCGGGCCAGATCGCGGTAGACCTGTCGTCGCTTGGCCGTCTCCATCGTGGCGCGACCAAGGTCGAAGAGAGCATCGACCCGCTCATTTTTGTAGTAGAGCCCTCGCCCCTTGGAGGAAACCAGGTTGTACAGCTCGTCCGCGTCCTGCATCGGGCCGCCCAAGCCCAGGACGTACGCGTCCTGGAATTGCTTGCCGAGATAGCGCTTGAAGTAGGCGCCCCACTCCGCCACCTGCACCTTGGGCCTGAACCCGGCCTTTTGCCATTGGCCTCCGAGGGCCTCGGCGATCTCCTTGTCCCCCTGGTAGCGCCCCGACGGTGAGTCGAGGGTGATCTCGAGGCCGTCGGGATAGCCGGCCTCGGCCAAAAGCCTCCGCGCCCGCGCCTGATCGCGTGAATAGCCCTTAACGCTCGCGTCGTAGCCGAACATCTGTGGCGTCAGCGGGCCTTCGAGCCTCCGCCCATTGCCCTCGAGCACGGTCTTGACGATGGCGTCCACATCGGTCGCGTAGTTGAGGGCCTGGCGCACCCGACCGTCCGACAGCGGCTTCTTGAGGGCATTGAGCCCCAGGTAGATGATCCAGGTGCTGGGCACGCGCTGAACACGGACACCGGCAACACGCTCGAGCTCGCGCGCCAGGTTCGGCGGGACGGTCGTGATGAGATCGACCTCGCTGTTGCGAAGCGCGGCCGCCCTTGTGAAGGGCTCTGGAATGGCCTTGTACACGACGCGGCGGATCTTGGGTGCCCCGCGCCAGTGGCGATCGAAGGCTTCGACCACGAGCCTGTCGTCCTTGACCAGCTCGACGAACCTGTACGGCCCCGTGCCCACGGGCCGGAGCGCCATGCCCTGGTTGCCCTTCTCCGTGGCGTACTTTGGCGGCACCATCGGGAAGTCCAGCAGCCGGTTGATGAGCGGCGCGTAAGGCTGGCGGGTCACGAGGTTCACGGTGTAGTCGTCGATGACGTCCACTCGCGCGATCTCGGCCATGTTGGCGCGGTTCGGCGACTTCTGCTCGGGATCGAGCACCCGCTGGAAGGTGAAGCGCACGGCCTCGGCGTTGAAGGGCTCGCCGTCGTGAAAGACCACGCCGCGCCTGAGCTTGAGCTGCCACGTCGTGTCGTCCACGAGCCGCCACGACTCGGCCAGCTGGGGCACGATCCGGTTGTCCCCGTCGCGCCCGACCAGCGAATCGAACATGCTGACGCCGACCATGGCCCTGATCGACGAGAGGTTCATGGTCGGGTCGAGGTTCTCGGGCGTCCAAGGGATGGCGACGCGGAGCTCGCCCTGCGGTTGGGCGTCCGCGCCCGCCGGAAGAACAACGAGCAGGAGAGCCGCGGCGCAAGCCGCGACGCGGGTCTTCACGCGTGGCTTCCCTTCACGGCCGCCACGACGGCCTGAAGAGACGAGTCCGGTGTCGCAAGCGGCAGCACGCAGCCGGGAGCGATGATGACTCCCGTGCCTCCCGTCTGCCGGATCGCGTCGGCGACTTGGGCCGTCACGGCTGAAGCCGGGCCCTTGAGAAGCGTCTCCGATTCGGAGAGCCCGCCGACCACGGCGCCCTTGAAGCGCCCGAGCGCATCGCCGAGCGACGGCGCCGTCAGCCTGTCATGCCAGTTCACGGCCGCCACCGGCAGGGCCGCCTTCCGGTCGAAGTAGATGTGGCGGCCGTGGAGATGGAGCATCGTGAATATGGGCGCGTTGTGGAGGCTCTCGAGCACCCGCCGGGAATACGGCATGCTGAACCGGGCGTGCTGGCTCTCGTCCTGCACGTCGCGGCTGGCGTCCTGGGAGGCGTAGAAGATGCCGTCCGCTCCGGCCGTGACGACGGCCGCGGCGTAGCGGATGACCGTGTCCGTGATCACCTCGAGCGCACCCATGACGGCGTCCGGCTGGGTCTCGAGGTCGGCCTGCAGCCGGTCGCCCGCAAGCTTGCGCGCGATCGTCAGAGGGGCGAATACCGTGTGCAGCACGGGGACGTCATCGCTCCGACCCCGGAGAATCAGTCTCAACGCCTCGAGCTCCCTGCCGAGAGCGCCGCGCCCGGGGTCGAGAGGCCTGAGCTTGTTCCAGTCGGAGACCTGCCCGACCGCGTGCCGCGTGCAGGTTTTTGCGCCGTTGGGCGATCCCCGGTACGCGACCTCGCATCCCCAATCCTCGACACAGTAGACGCCGCTCGACATGACCTTGATGAGGTCGAGGTCCCACGCGCGCTGGAAAGCGAGCATGGCATCGGCCAGGCCCTGCGCGGTGTGGTCGAGGTCGGGCACGTGACGCCAGAACGCCACCGGTGGCCTGTCTACCGGCAAGCGCTTGAGGGCGGCAAGGACACGCTCGCGCTTGGTCATGGCCGCGTCAGTCTAGCATTTTTGTCACGGGGAACTTTCCGCCCGCGCTATGGTCTAAACGTGCGAGAAGGAGATGCTGCCGATGCCCCGGAATTGCTCGACAGGCTGCGGGCGGGCGACGCGCGGGCCTTTGAGGAGCTCGTCGCCTCCCACCAGCACCGCGTCTTCGGCGTGGCGCTGCGCATGCTCGGCAGCGCGGCGGAAGCGGAGGAAGTCGCCCAGGAGGCCTTTCTTCGGGCGCACCGGAGCCTTGCCGAGTTCCGCGGCGAAGCCAAGCTTTCCACCTGGCTCTACACCATCGTCTCTCGTCTCTGTCTCAACCGGTTGGCGTCGGGAGACCGCAGGGCGGTCCGCGGCGGCGAGGAAATCCTCCTTCGAGTGGCGGATGAGCGCGGAGGGCCTGACGTCCATGCGGAGAGCGGCGAGCTCGAGGGGGCGCTTCACCGCGCCATCGCCGATCTGCCTGAGGAGCGTCGCGTCGTGATCGTCCTGAGAGACCTCGAAGGCCTCTCCTACGACGAGATAGCCCAGGCGCTCGATCTCGAGCCTGGTACCGTCCGCTCGCGTCTTCACCGGGCCCGCATGGATCTCAAGGACAAGCTGGAGCGATTTCTGCCATGAACTGCCACGATGCACGCGAACGGTTGTCCGAGTTCCTCGACGAGGCCTTGAGCCCCGGCGAGCTGGGCGAGATCCGGTCGCACCTGGAAGGCTGTCCCGAGTGCAGGCGCGAGCTCGAGCGGCTCCGCGCCACCCTGAGCATTCTGTCTCGTGTCGAGCGTCCGCGGGCGCCGGTGGGCTTCGTCGATCGGGTGATGGAAGCGGCCCGCCCCGTGCCCTGGTATCGCCGGCTCGGACGCTGGCTCTTCGTGCCGCTCGGGACCAAGCTGCCGGCCGAGGCCGCGGCCATGGCCATGATCGCCATCCTCGGCGTTTTCCTTCTCCAGCGGACTCCGGAGATGAAGGAGGCGACGCGCCCCGAGTTTCAAGCGCCGCTATCGCAGCTCGAAGCTCCGGCGCGGGTTGAAGCTCCAGCCGCCAAGAAGAACCTTGCGCTTTCGCCGCAGGCCCAGGCGCCGGCGGCCTCTATGGCGGACAAGCTCGACGCCGGAAAACTGGCCGAGCAAGCGTCAAAGGCCCGCGAGGCCGAGAACACTATGCGCGACGCGCGGCGCCGCGATCCCGGTCAGCCCCCGATCTCCTCCTCACCTTCCGGCCGTGAAGAGCCCCGGCAAGAATTCAAGCAGGAGCTGAACAAGGAGGCCGACGAAGAGCGCTCACAGAAGGCCGCCGTTCCCAGGATCCTGGCCTCTCCGCCTCCCCCGGCGGTGGCTCGGGGCGCCATGGCCCCGACCGCGCCTCCGGCTGAAACCCGGGCGAAGAGCCGAGACTCGGCGGAAGGCCAGTCCGGCGCCGCGGTCCAGCCGCCACCGGCGCCCATGTCGCCGGCGCTCGGCGCAAAGCGCCAGTCTGCGATGTCGGGTGTCATCGGCCGCTTGAACGTCAAGGATCGCCCGTCCGCGGAGAAAGGCCTGGCCGACCTCTTGTCGCGCGTGGGCGGAAGTGAAGCCGGGCGCCGCCACGAGCTCGGAGCGACGGTCGTGGACGTCCTGGTGCCCGAAGGCCGCTACGCCGATTTTGTCCGCGGCCTGGCGACACTCGGCGCGTGGGCCCCCGAGGGTCCGACCGCTTCCCTGCCCACAGATCCGCCTCAGCTCCGCTTCAGTATCCGCATCACCGAGTAGCGCCCCGGAACTTCTCCCCGCCTGCCTGGTCTAACCCTCCAGAAGCGCCCAATCACGGGCGCCCAAGCGGACACGAAACACATGGAGGATGGTCCAATGCACAAGCGGCTGATCGCTCTCACTCTTGTAGCGGCGCTTTGGTGCGCCCAGCTTGCGGCCGCGGCGCCGCAGGCCATCACGCGTGACGACCAGAAAGACCTCATGGTCACCATCTACAACGGCAACCTCGGCCTCGTAAAGGACACGCGGGAAACCCGGCTCGATGGGGGCATGCTCGAAGTCCAGTTCGCGGATGTCGCGGCCCAGATCGACCCGACCTCGGTGCATCTGAAGTCGTTGACGGATCCGCAGGGGCTCAAGATCCTCGAACAGAACTACGAGTACGATCTCCTGACGAGCGCCAAGCTCCTGGAGAAGTACGTCGGCAAGAAGGTCCGCCTCTACCAGTCGAACGGCACGTACCAGGAGGCGACGCTCCTCAGCACCAACGGCCCCATCTACGAGATCAACGGACAGATCCACATGGGCCACTCCGGACAGGTCGTCCTGCCAGCGCTGCCTGAGAACCTCGTGTCCAAGCCGACGCTTGTCTGGCTTCTCCGCAATGCCCGGACCGCGGCCCAGCGCGTCGAGGCCTCCTACTTGACCTCCGGCATCAACTGGAAGGCCGACTACGTCATGGTCATCAACGCCGCCGACAACAAGACCGACCTGACGGGCTGGGTCACGATCGACAACAAGAGCGGCGCGACCTATTCGAATGCCGCGCTCAAGCTCGTCGCGGGCGACATCAACCGCGCCAAAGAGCCACGGGCGGTCGGCAGGGTGATGGAGATGGCGGCCAAGACGGCCTCGCAGGCCAATGCCGATCGCGACTTCAAGTCCGAAGGATTCTTCGAGTACCACCTCTACACGCTCGACGGCCGAACGACCATCAAGGACAACCAGACCAAGCAGCTCGCCCTCATGTCGGCCTCCGACGTGCCGGTGGACAAGCACTTCATCTACTACGGCGCCGCCGACTACTACCGGACGCAGTACGGCGTCCCCATGTCAAACCAGAAGGTCGGTGTCTTTCTCGAGCTCAAGAACAGCAAGGAGAACAGGCTCGGCCTGCCCATTCCCAAGGGGCGCGTGCGGGTCTACAAGGCCGACACCTCTGGCAGCCAGCAGCTCATCGGCGAGGACTGGGTGGACCACACGCCAAAGGACGAGAAGATCAAGATCAAGATGGGCGATGCCTTCGACGTGGTCGGCGAGCGCACCCAGAAGGACTGGAAGCGGATCGCCACGAACCTCTACGAGGTCGAGTGGGAGATCTCGCTCCGCAACCACAAGAAGGAGGCCGTCACGGTCGAGGTGGTGGAGCCCATGCCAGGTGACTGGGAGGTCATCCGGGCGAGCCACCCGTACGAGAAGATCCAGGCCTTCACCGCTCTCTGGAAGGTCCCTGTGCCGAAGGAAGGCGAGGCCAAGCTCGGCTACCGCATCAGGGTGCGCTTCTGATGAATGGGGCATGCGCCAGGAGACGGGGATCTCCCCGCCGAGGCACCGGCGGGTCGTCGACTACCTCGGAGATCCCCTCCCCGGCTCTGCCGTTAAGCTTCGGAAGCCTTTATTCGACCAGACCTTAGGCTGAAGTGAGCCGATTAGGCGCATGCTGGGGTGAATTGGGTATTGTTTTTCCCAGCGGATTGGCGATAATGGATCGCGGTGCGGATCAATACCGTCAAGGATGACGACAGGACGGAAAGTCTCGGGATAGCATCAATCTGCAGGTCGAAGCTTGGAGAGGATGCCACGCACTTCGGCCAGGGCGGTGGGTTTCGCGAGAACGGCGACGGCGCCCAGTTCGTCGGCTTTCGCGGCGATTCCTTCAACCGCCGCGTTGCCGCTAATGATGACGACCGGGAGATGCGGGTGACGCTTTCGGATCTGAGCCAGCACAGCGAGACCACTGAGACCTGGCATGACGAGGTCCAGGAAGACGCCGTCCACCTGTGTAGCCTCAAGGACATCCAGAGCCTCGGTGCCGTCGAGGGCCACCATGGCTTCGTACCCCGCTCCCCTGATGGCCTCGGCCAGGTACTCGGCCACCTGGGGCTCGTCTTCCACCACCAGGATTCTCATGATCGCCACGCGGTATGACTACCTCGACCCGTCATGACTGGTCAAGGGAGAAAGTGGCGCGCCCGATATGAATGCTCCTTCCGTTCTCATCTTAGATGGCAATGCCAAGAGCTGTGAGGCCCTGAAGCGGGCCATTGAGCAGGCCGGGTATACCGCCCTGGTCGCCCGGACGAGGCCCGAGGCATTTGCGCTCCTGTCCAACCTCCGCCCCCCGCTGGCGCTGGTGGACGTGGACGAGTTGGGCGACGAAGGCTTCAGAGTGCTCCAGGAGATAGCCCTGGGCGCCTCGGACACGGTCGCCCTGGCAGTGTCCGGCTCGAACACGACCGGGCTGGTGGTCCGCGCCATCCGAGCGGGTGCGGCAGACTTTCTCGTCAAGCCGTGTCCAGCACAGGCGCTCGTGGGTGCGCTCGAGCGTGCGCTGGCCCAGGACCAGGCGGCCTCCCTCAAGCCGGGCCACCGGAACGTCGAGGTAGCTGACCTGCCGGACCCCGACATCGAGCTCCTCTTCCGGACAAGCCGGCACATGGCGGTGGTCGAAGATATCGTCAGGCGGGCCGCAGACACGAACACGACCATCCTCCTCCAGGGGGAGAGCGGCACCGGCAAGGAAATGGTGGCCAACGCCATTCACCGCATTTCCGAGAGGCGCGATAAGCCCTTCCTCAAGATCAACTGCGCGTCCCTGCCTGGCGAACTGCTCGAGTCGGAGCTCTTTGGCCACGAGAAGGGAGCCTTCACCGGCGCCCATCGGAGAAAACCGGGGAAATTCGAGCTGGCCTCCCATGGGACATTCCTTCTCGACGAGATCGGGGAGATGGTGCTGGGTCTGCAGGCCAAATTGCTCCACGTGCTCCAGGACGGCTCCTTCTTCCGATTGGGCGGCAGCGAGCTGATCAAGACCGACGCGCGTATCATCGCGGCGACGAACCGCGATCTCGCCTCCGTCATGGCCAAGGGGGCGTTCCGGGAAGACCTCTACTACCGCCTCAACGTCGTCACGATCTCGATCCCGCCGCTCCGGGAGCGGCGCGAGCAGATCCCGTTTCTCGTCGAACACTTCGTGCAAAAGTCCTGTCAGCAGTTTAACCGCGCCGCCCCCAACATTTCTCCTGAGACAATTCGTCTCCTCAGAGAATACAACTGGCCGGGCAATGTTAGGGAATTGGAGAACATGATCAAGCGCGCGGTCGTGCTCCAGAGCGAGTCCCTGATTCCGGAGGAGATCGCAGCGCGACGCCAGCAACCGTGGCCCTCGCGGGCCGTTCAGGGGCAGAGCGAGTCGCCCATTCCGCTCCCATCCCCGGCATTGTCGGGGATGGGACTCAAGGACGTCGCGAAGCAGGCGGCCCACGCCGCGGAGAAAATCCTCATCAAAGAGGCGCTCGACCAGGTCCACTGGAATCGGGCAGAGGCTGCGCGGTTGCTCAAGATCAGCTACAAGGCGATGCTCTACAAGATCCGCGCGGCCGGGACCAGGTAGAACTCCTGTCTCCCTAGTGTCCTTCCGCCGCTCCGTTACCGCCTAAGTAGTTGTAAACAGAAGCGACAGTGCTACAGTCCCTGGGACAGTGACCTGTCGTCGAGCGGATGGCGCAAAATTTGCTCTAGGGAATCCCCGTCTTCTCGGACCTGACGCGGGCCGCGGTAGAATGTTTCGCGCCCGAGTCGCGCGTCGTAGAATTGTGATTTGACGCGAAGCCCCTTGGGGTCGAGGCTTTGCGTGTGATGCAGACGGAGGCTTCGACCAACCCCTAAATGGGAGGGCTTATCGTGACCGGGTCTTTCGACACCGCTATGGGCCTCCTTTCCGGGCGCCCATTGAGCGAGCCTGTCAGCACCCCTGCCGGGACCACGGGCTCGTGAAGCTCCTGGTTCTCGACGAGCCGCTGGAGGTGATTCCCCGGCTGCAGGGCCTCCTCGCGGGGAGCGCGTGGGATACCCGGTTCGTAGGCTCCCTGGACGAGTTCCACCTGACTGTCAGGAGCTGGGGGCAGCCGGACATGGTCATTGTGAATCTCGCGCAACCCCTGACGCCGTGGCAGTTGGCCCAGCACCTGAAGCGGTCGGCCACCTCCCAGGCGGGGCTGATCCT
>WNFP01011389.1_pt1 | contig 12308 bp, 11 predicted proteins | sample 5400201 | NCBI WGS metagenome assembly WNFP01 (sample SAMN13153355, study PRJNA577476) | soil metagenome | isolation source: 115 cm saprolite under Madrone tree | place: USA:California | collected 2016-06-14
CGAGAATTTCCGGCGGCTGGTGGCGGAGGCTGACTGAGCCGCGAACCGTCAAACGCGGCCTAAGGCGGATTGCCAAAGGCCACGTTAGATCAATGGGCGGTCGTCATTCGTGACTGGTGTCGTTTCCGGAATGTGCCATGTGTGGACGTATATGGACCCCGCCCGATTGTAACGAAGTTCGACAAGTTCAGGATCGAAGGTCACAACTGCTGACGTATATCCGGCTTCCTAATGCGGCTTGGTAGTCGTGCCGCGAGCCTCGATGGGTCTTCGCCCGCTTCCACCTCAATGGCTCCGAGACATTAGCCGAGGCTATGCCGGTCCACACACCAGGTTCGGGAAGCGACGGGGTGACCGTTTTCACCATCTTCTGCCGATCGTTGCAATTGCTTGGGTGGGACCTCCTTCGTTCTGTTGCCGGTATGTCGGACCTATTCAGGCCGGCCCAACCGTCAGACCGGGATCGTAGGTTTCGTCGCCTGAGAGCATGGCCCAGGCGATCCGTGCATTCTTGTTGGCGAGCGCGACCGCCGCGATATTGGGATGCCGTCGTTCCCGCAGTTTAACGAGCCATTGGCTTCTCGGATTCTGCCTGCCCCCGGCCCGACTAAGAGCGGCACGAGCGCCATGGATCAGCAAGGTGCGCAAGTAGCGATCGCCACGTTTGCTGATGCCAAACAGACGAGCATGGCCTCCACTCGATCGCTGCCTGGGCACAAGCCCAAGCCAGGCGGCAAACTGGCGACCGTTCTTGAAGCACCGCCGATCACCGACCGCGGCCATCAGCGCCGTCGCGCTCAACGGGCCGATACCTTCGATTTGGCCGAGACGCTGACACTGCTCGCTGCTGCGGTAGAGTTCGCGGATTCGCCGATCATAGGTCGCTATCCGTCGGTCGAGTTCGACCAATTCCAGCTGCAGTTCTCTGACAAAATCTCGGACCAAGTCGCTAAGACCATTCTCATCGCTCCCCGCGATATCAGCGAGACTCCGACGCAGCTTGGCGATGTTGCGGGCAATGACGATTCCATGTTCGGCGAGAACGCCACGGATTTGATTTGCGAGCCTCGTCCGACCCCCGACCAGGCGGCTACGAATACGATGAACCGCCTGTACCGCCAACTGATCGACGGACTTCACCGGTACGAAGCGCATGTGCGGTCGCCCGACTGCTTCGCAGATGGCCTCGGCGTCATTGCGGTCGTTCTTGTTGGACTTGACATACGGCGTGACGAACTGGGGACTGATCAGGCGCACCTCATGGCCGAATTCAGTGAGCACCTTTGCCCAATAATGCGCACCATTCGAGGCTTCCATACCAATTTGGCAAGGCGGCAAGTTTGCGAAGAAGCCGGATACCACATCACGGCGCAGTGTTTTCCGAAGCACGGCCTTACCGTGGCAGTCGACGCCGTGAACCTCAAAGACATACTTGGCCAGGTCCAGCCCAATACGAATGATCTGCATGGCATTCCTCCTTGAACGCAGTTGGCGTTCGGAGATTCCACCGCCCATCAAGGGCGGGGTCCATACCATTGGCTCCCCGTTGGCAAGGGTTTTCTGCACGTTTGCAGCTGGGTCGGTGCAGCCATGTGTTCGGCCTGTTTGCGCGGTTCGCATGACCGCTGGCCATAATGCCCTCCGCGGATCAGGTCCCGGTCAAAAGCCCGCATTCGACCATGCACTGGCACAAGTGGGTTGTCCTGATCGCCGGATCGACCGGCACTGCATTACGTGCTGTTCGCCCTCCCAATCTTCCCATCACGCCGGATTTCGGCCGTAATCTCAGTTACGCCGCCAGCGCGGCGGGTTCCTTGTAGCGCTCTCCCCTGGCCATCATGGCCCACGCCATTCTGGCGATCTTGTTGGCGAGCGCGATCGCGGCGACCTTGGTTGGCCGGCGAGCCAGCAACGCCGTAAGCCAGGGTCGATGCTTGGTGCCATGGATCTTGGCATAGCGGATGACCGCGAGCGCGCCTGCCGTGAACAGGCTGCGCAGATAGCGATCGCCTTGTTTGCTGATGCTGCCCAGCCTGTCCTTGCCGCCGCTCGAGTGCTGTCTCGGCACGAGCCCGACCCAGGCCGAGAAGTTGCGTCCCGATCGGAAAGCCCCCGGATCAGCCACACTGGCGACCAGAGCGGTGGCCAGCGCCGGACCGACCCCGGGTATCTCATCGAGCCGTTTGCTCGTCTCATTGGATCGGTGCCAGGCCATGATCTGGCGATCAAACGCCAGGATCTGGGCTTTCAGCATCCGCAGCTGAACACCGAGAGCGCCAACACAAGCACGAGCCACCTCGGGTACCCGCTCGTCGCCTGAATCGGCGACAACGTCGAGCAGTTCTTCGACACCCCTGCGCCCGACCGGTGCAACCACCCCGAACTCGCCAAGATGGGCACGGATCGCATTGATCACGGCGGTCTGCTGCCGGATGAAGAGATGGCGCGTGCGATGGAGCATCAGGCAGCCCTGCTGCTCAGGGGTCTTGGTCCCCACAAACCGCATGTTCGCCCTAGTGACCGCCTCGCAAATCGCCTCGGCGTCAGCGGCATCGTTCTTCTGCCGCTTGACGTACGGCTTCACGTAGGCCGGCGGCATCAGCCGCACGGTATGGCCGGACGCCCTGAGCTCGCGCGACCAGTGGTGCGACGTGGCGCAGGCCTCAATACCAATGAGGCACGGCGGCAGTTTCTCGAAGAACGCCAGGACATGCCGGCGCTTGAGCTGGCGGCGGATGATCACACTGCCTGTCGCATCGATGCCGTGGACCTGAAAAACCGACTTGGCAATATCGAGACCAATCGTCGTGATCGCTTGCATGCCCACCTCCTCCCAATCGTGGTCACCCCATCGGCGACCACCTCAATGGCACTTACGTGCCGGTGGAGGAGCCGTCCACAGCATCAGAAGCGGACATCGAGCTTAGCGCAATCCCGCGTACGGGTGGCGAGCCACACTTTTCTACAAAAACGCCGCGATCAGGAATGATCCCGGGTTAGCGCAAAAGCGGTATCCGGGCGCCCTGTCTCGCGGATGACGATATGGGCTGCCTCCGGCCCATCCCGGGTCAGCACCGCTCGCACCCCTGGCCAGCTTATCGTCATTGTCAGACCATCGGCCGAAGCGCTTGCCGCGGTCTCCTCGACATAGCCGTCGTGCCAATAGACTCCGATCAGATCGTTCCCGGCAAAAATGACCTGAATGCCATGGCCTGTCTGCCAGTTCCCTACCCAGGTGCCGTTCCAATTCACCTGCTGAGCAAAGCCCACGCCGGCGTTTGCGAAAAGCAACATTAGCAATATCGAGACAAAGCGGGGCGCTGAAAGGCCGGCCTTCTGACGGTCGCGGTTTAGGGTAACGAGGCCTAGCGGATCGCCCAGGGCGGACGCAGCCACCCTGACAAAGGTGCCGGTTGTCCCGTCGTACTCCCGAACGCTATGGTCAATTTGGCTAGCGACGAGCAGGTCCCTGGTGATCATTTCTCGTCCTTCCCTATCTCCGCCAGCCTGAGATGTAAGAGCAAGCAGTATAGCGAAGTGTACGTGGGTCCCCTTAATAGTCTATGGGCGGCGAAGTCCGCTCAGGGTCAAAGTCAGACTTGCGACCTCGTAGTCCCGAGCTTCCGCTTCGCCTCGAAAAGCGGCCATCCTTTACCTGTCGCGGGATGTCGCAGAAGTGCCAGTTCCGGAAGTGGCATTCGCCTATCCGGGGTTCAAGCAAAACCATGAATGGCGTTCAAGAAGGTAGGATCAGTCCTGAAATCTGATATCTTCCGCGCACACTGGGAGAGCGCACGGGCTAAGCGTTCGACCGGAATGCTGAGAGAGGTGCTGCGATGTCATTTCCAATGCCTGCTAACGAGGCGGACCGGCTGGTTGCGGTTCGCGCGCTCAACATCCTCGATACCGCGCCGGACATCGCCTATGATCGCGTTTGGCTGAGGGCCAAATATGGCCTGCCCCCGGACTTCAGCCAATGCCCCCGCGAAATTTCCTTTTGCGCTACCACGGTCTGCGGCACTGAGATGGTCGTGGCCCCCGATCTACGGGAAGATTCCCGATTCAATCAAATCCCCTTTGTCACGGGCGAACCGCATTTCAAGTTCTATTGCGGCCTGCCGCTTGTCACCGACGCGGGTTATGCGCTGGGGACGCTTTGCGTCATGGATTTCGAGCCGCATGACTTGACTGTCGAACAGGCCGAGTCGCTGCGACGCCTGTCGCGTCAGATCATGCACTTGCTGGAGCTGCGTCGAAGGCTTGTCGAATTCGGCGAGGCGGTGAAGGAGCTGGACCAGGCGCATGCGGATCTGGCCGTCCAGAAGGCGCGCAGCGAAGAACTGCTCGGCAATATCCTTCCCGCCTCCATCGCCGAAGAGTTGAAAAAGAACGGCAAGGTGGAGCCAAAATACCAGCCATCGGCGACGATCCTCTTTGCCGATTTCAAGGGCTTTACGCTACTGGCCCAACGCATGGAGCCCGTCGCGCTCATTGGGCTTCTCGACCAATATTTCACAGCGTTCGACGAAATCGTAACGCGCCATGGGCTGGAAAAACTCAAGACGATCGGCGATGCCTATATGGCTGTTGGCGGGGTGCCGACGACCAGCCGCCGGCACACGATCGATGTCTGTCTTGCGGCGCTGGAATTCCACGCCGCCGCCGCCCGCATGAAGGCGCAGCGGGAGAAGATGCGGCTGCCGGCGCTGGAACTGCGTGTGGGCGTCCATACGGGGCCGGTCATATCGGGCGTCGTCGGCCGGCGAAAGTTCACCTTCGATATCTGGGGCGATGCGGTAAATACGGCGGCGCTCATGGAGGCAAACGGCGCCGCCGGCCGTATCAATGTCTCGGAAACCGTGGCCGGGAATGTCAAGACGCTATTCGAACTGGAGCCGCGAGGCGCCATCGAGACCAAACACGACCGCAGGCTCGAAATGTTCTTCCTCAACCGGCTAAAGCCGGAGTTCTCGCGCGATGCGGATGGCCGCATGCCAAACGAAAAATTGGTCGCCGAATGCAACCGGCTGCTGACCGGGTTTTCCGGCTAGGACCCCAACGCGCAAACTTACACTGGAACGGAATGCCCGAGTCCGCTACGGGTCAAACTGCGACATGGCTGGCGGGCGACCAAACGTCCGGTAAGCACCCAGAACCGGACCCGTGCTGACCGAGTTGGTTTGTCGCATACGTGCCCATAGCAATCAGCAATTCGCGAATTACGGCGTGAAGCACCCAGAACCGGACCCGTGCTGACCGAGTTGGTTTGTCGCATACGTGCCCATAGCAATCAGCAATTCGCGAATTACGGCGTGATGCCGCTGGCACCTCGCATGAACTGCACGGGCTGGCAAATCAAGTTCAATTCCGCGCCAGGGCCGAAATGCCCGCCGATGGAGCTCCATAGCTCGCCCCTATCGAATCGATAGCCAATCGGCATTTCTCGGCGTTCGCCCGATCTGCGCAAACTCCGTCGTAGCGCCGGGTTGGCGCCACGCAAGGCCCAGTCGAATGCAGAAATGTTCATCGATGGAGCGCCGCCATGACCGAGAGGCCCAATATGATGATTCACCAAGGGGTTAATGCCTACCGACAGAAGGCGAAGGGCCAAGTGGTTCTGGTCCTCCAGGGCGGCGGCGCGCTCGGCGCCTACCAGGTCGGCGTCTACCAGGCGCTACACGAAGCCGGCGTCGAACCGGATTGGATCATCGGCACCTCGATCGGCGCCATCAACGCCGGCATCATCACCGGCAACGAGCCGCAGAATCGCCTTGAGAGACTCAAGGAATTCTGGAGCCGAATGGAACAGCCCAATCCGTGGAGCGCATTTCCAGCATTTGGCGGTATAGCCGATACCATGGCCTACATGTCGAGGGTGACCGCCGGCATTCCCGGGTTTTTCAGGCCCAACCTGCCGGCTTTTTTCGGCTCGCATGTTCCACTCGGCGTCGATCGCGCCGGTTTCTACTCCACCGAGCCGCTGCGCGAGACACTGAATGATCTGATCGACTTCTCGATCATCAATCGATGCACGCCCCGTCTCACCGTCGGCGCGGCGCACGTGCGTTCCAGCATGATGCGCTACTTCGACAGCCGCGATGGCGAAATTGCAGTAGAGCACATCATGGCGTCCGGTGCGCTGCCACCGGCGTTCCCAGCCGTGCGCATCGACGGAGAACTCTATTGGGATGGCGGGATTCTCTCCAATACGCCGACCGAAGTGGTCTTCGACGACAATCCGCGGCGCAGCTCGCTCATCTTCGCGGTCCATTTGTGGAATCCCCAGGGGGAGGAACCTGGGTCAATCGGGGATGTATTGCATCGGCAAAAAGACGTCCAGTACTCCAGTCGCATCGCGAGTCACATAACCCGCCAGCAACAAACGCACCGGCTGCGCCATGTCATCAGCCAGCTCGTGAAACAGCTTCCCGAGGACGCGCGCAAGAGTGAGGCAATGCAGGAGCTCGCGGGCTACGGCTGCGCGACTCAGATGCATGTGGTGCGCCTGTTGGCGCCGAGTCTCGAAGCCGAGAATCACACCAAGGACGTCGACTTCAGCCCCTCCGGCATTCGCATGCGCTGGGAGTCTGGCTACGAGGCCACCTCGCGTGCGCTCAAGCAGTCCCCGTGGCAGGGCGAGTTCGACCTGCTCGATGGCGTCATTCTGCATGAGCCCGGAGCAAGCATACCGATGGCTGCAGAGTAGGAGCGATGCTGGCGAGGCCTTTCGGCGCCGCCGAGCAATCGGTCGCCATCATGCAAAGGTCGTTCTCGGGCGCTGCACGCTGTCGGTGCCGGATGGAAATCGGCCACGGCGAATACTAAAGCCGTCAGGCGCCCGGGCATCAGTGGACCGACCTTCTCCTCCGATCTCAATTATCTGATATCCTCGCAGCTGCTTGAGCGCTGGGGCCGCCCGCTTCGGCACCGCTGAGGGCCGCCCTGAAACGCGCGAGAGCGCCCCGACGCATGTCCCTGCGTTCGGCCTGCGCCTCAAGGCGATGATGCGAGAGCATCAAATCAATAGTCAGACGGCATTTCCGAAAGAGAGCTCCGCAAGCGATCCTTGCTCTCGATGCCGAGGCGCGAACCGTCGCGGCTCCATTTGGAACAGGAGAAGCTAACCATGACTTTCGCCCGCAAGAATCAACGTTTCGCAAAACTCGCCGCGACGGGTGCCACCGCGCTCGTCATGGCGCTCGTGTCCTCGTCGGCCTTCGCCGGTTCTTGTCCGGCTGGCAAGGTCGTGGCCGACAGGCAAGGCCAGAAAGCTGGAGCCACGAAGCCCGTTGGGGTCACCGACACGGTTTTGGCCTCCATTGACCTCTCGAAAGAGATGGTCGCGCTCAACGATCATCAGTTGCGGATGCGCCGTCTGGTGATCCAGCCCGGCGGTGTAGTGCCTTGGCACAGCCATGCGGATCGCCCCGCAATCATCTACATCGTGCAGGGCACAGTGACGGAATACGCCAGCGACTGCGCCGTGCCGATCGTCCATAAGGCCGGAGAGTGGTCGCGCGACGCCGACGTGTCGCACTGGTGGAAGAACACCGGCAAGACGACCGTCGTGCTGATTTCTGCTGACATCTTGCACGACCCTAAGGACACCAACATGTAACGGCCGCCGCGTCGCGGTGTCCATTGGGGGCGCGACAAGCGGGTCCCCCCAGCGTCGCGCGTCGCGCCACCTAGCTAACGGAGGCTTTCGGCCATGACCCAGACGATTTCCGTTGCGGTCACCCAAGCGATGCCGGCTCGCGAAAGCTCTCTTGCTGGCGCGCTGCGCAGCCTCGTGATCGGGCTCACGGCCTTCCTGACGGTCGTCGACCTGTTCGCGACCCAGGCCATTCTGCCCTCACTCACGCGGCATTATGGCGTGAGCCCTGCAGCCATGGGGGTGGCCGTCAACGCCAGCACCTTCGGCATGGCAATCTCGGGTCTGCTCGTTGCGCTCTTCAGCCGGCAGCTCAACCGTCGTCTCGGTGTGCTCGTCAGCTTGGCGTTACTCTCCATCCCCACCGCTCTTCTGGCCTTCGCCCCCGATCTTACGAGCTTCACGGCCTTGCGCGTGGCCCAGGGCGTCTTCATGTCTGCTGCCTTCACCCTGACGCTTGCATATTTGGCGGAGAACTGCAGCGCCGGGGCGACCGCGAGCGCCTTCGCCGCCTATATCACAGGCAATGTGGCGAGTAATCTCTTCGGCCGGCTCATGTCGGCGGCCCTCGCCGATCATCTCGGGCTCGCTGGAAATTTCCTGGCCTTTGCCATTCTCAACATTTCGGGCGCCTTCCTCGTCTACTTCACCTTGAAACGGACACCGCCGATGGCCTCGAGCGCTGCGGTGCAACGCTCGCCGCTGGCCGCTATCGGCGAGCATCTCCAGAACCCGCAACTGCCGGCAAGCTTCGCCGTCGGATTTCTCATTCTTTTCGTGTTCATCGGCACCTTCACCTATGTGAATTTCGTGCTGGTGCGAAGCCCCCTCGCGCTCGGGCCCATGCAGCTCGGCTTCGTCTATTTCGTCTTCCTGCCCTCGATCCTGACAACGCCCTTCGCTGGCCGCGCGGCCGCACGTTTCGGCACGAGACCGACGTTCTGGGCAGCGTTGGCAACCGCCGCAGTGGGTCTTCCACTCGTCCTTTTGCCGATACTGCCGCCGGTGCTCATCGGGCTTGCGCTGATCGGCGTCGGCACCTTTTTTGCCCAAGCGACGGCGACAGGCTTCGTGAGCCGCGCCGCGACAGGCGACCGAGCTGCAGCCAGCGGCATCTATCTCGCCTGCTATTTCCTAGGCGGGTTGGCCGGCAGCGCTGTGCTAGGGCAGGTCTTCGATCGTCTCGGCTGGACCGCCTGCGTCGCGGGGCTCGCTATCGCACTCGCGATAGCGGCTGGTCTCGCGACACTGCTCAAAACGCCGCGGCCGGCGCCAGCGGCCGCCTAGGAGGAGGAGATGCAAAGCCGCTATCAACGCGGGGTGGCCCGCCTCTCGGAGATCGATCGGGCCCAGGTGGAGCGGATCCTAACGGGCCTTCAGGACATCGCGCCGGATTTCGCCCGTTACCTGGTGGAATTCGCATTCGGCGATATCTATGGGCGCCCCGGTCTCGATTTGAAGTCGCGCCAGATCGCCACCGTGGCGGCTTTGACGGCCCTGGCCGCTTTGCCGCAGCTGAAGGTTCATATCCATGGCGCACTCGAGGTCGGCTGCACGCGCGAGGAGATTGTCGAGGTCATCATGCAGATGGCAATCTATGCCGGCTTTCCGGCGGCTCTCAATGCCCTCGCGGCAGCCAAGGAGGTGTTCGCCGAGCGCGCCCGCCGCGGCACGGTCTCCGGCGCGCTTAGTGCCGGGACACCTGCCAGGGGTAGCGCTTCACCGCGTGAACGAAGGCCCCGACAGCGGGAGAAAATCGTCGCCCCGGCACCGTCGTCAGCGAGACCTGGCGGAAGACCTCCGGCTCGATGAGCGGGCGTGTCTGCAGGCCGGGGAGTGCGGGCGAGAACTCGGGGATGAAGCAGATCCCCATCCCGGCCATCACCATTGTCTGGATCCAATCCTCACGCTCACTGCGATAGGCCTCGCGCATTTTGATCTGATTGGCGCGCAGGAAGTCATCCCAGTGATTGATGTATTCGCAGTTGACCCTGACGAGATAGGATTCGCCGCCGCAATCGCTTGTCTTGACTGCGTTCATGTGTGTGAAGCGGTGGCCGGGCGGAAAGGCGACAACGAAACGCTCTCTATAGATCGGGTCGATCTTGAGCCGGCCATCCAATTCTTTTGGTTGGGCCATGATGGCAATGTCGAGTTCGCCGGCCAGGAGAGATTCAGTCAGAGCTTCCGGAACGCCCTCGCTCAAGGTCACGTCGACGCCGGGATTTTCTTTGTTGAATTGGGCCAACAGTCCGATGCAGCGCGTCGGGCCCACGGTGCACATCACGCCTAAGCGCAAGGGCGCTTCTTCCAGCCGCAGAAAACTCTTAGCGGTCGTTGCTGCCTGCTCGGCGTTCTTTGAAATCTGCTCGAGATGCGGGCGCATCAGTTTGCCAAAGTCGGTCAAGTGGGTCCGGCTGCGCTCGCGGTGGAACATCAGGGATCCCAGTTCCTCCTCCAGCTTCTGGACGGCTCGGGTGAGCGCCGGCTGAGTGACGTTGCAGGCTTCGGCGGCGCGGGTGAAGTTCAGGCTGTCGCAGACCGCAAGAAAGTAACGTATCTGATGCATTTCCATGGAAGCGGGATCTCCCTTATCGATTCCGTCCAACCTCAGATCCGAAATAGCCGCCTGCTTAGGGTGCACCCACTAGTTTTCGGCGCAACGAAACTGCTGATTCATGGTAGCCGGGCACCCCCGATTTTAGCCGATGACCATTGGGCATCATTACAATATCCCAACGGCATTTCCAAACCGCGCACCTTTCCGTGATCCTGGAGGTCAGGACACCTATGCCGCCAAAATGGATTGCTTGCAAAGGGTGCGGGCCCAACCCATGGAACAGGAGAATAGGTCATGTTGATGACATTGCCAGAACTGAAGGCCAAGACGGGCGATTCGCCGGTCGCGGCCCGACCCCTGCGGGGTCGCGCTGCGATTGTCACGGGTTCGACCAGCGGCATCGGCCTTGGTATCGCCCGGGCCCTTGCCCAGGCTGGCGCCGATGTGATGCTGAACGGCTTCGGCGATGCGACAGAAATCAACAAGATTCGGGCTGGCTTGGCCGAGGAGACTTCTGTCGCCATACGCTATGACGGCGCCGACATGAGCAAGCCCGAGGCAATAGCCGCCATGGTCGAGCAGGCCAATGCCGCCTTTGGCAAGGTCGATATCCTGGTCAACAATGCCGGTATTCAGTTTGTCTCGCCCCTCGAAAGCTTCCCGACCGCCAAATGGGACGCAATCCTGTCTATCAACCTGAGTGCCGCTTTCCATGCCAGCCGCCTGGTTTTCGCCGACATGAAGGCGCGCAAATGGGGCCGGATCATCAATGTCGCTTCGGCTCATGGCCTGATCGCCTCGCCCTTCAAGGCAGCCTATGTCGCCGCCAAGCATGGCGTTGTCGGGCTCACCAAGGTGACCGCGCTTGAAGGGGCCGAAGCCGGCGTCACATGCAATGCCATCTGTCCCGGCTATGTCTGGACCCCATTGGTCGAAAAACAGATCGAGGACCAGGCCAAGAGCCATGGAATCTCGAAGGAGAGAGTGATCCGCGACGTACTTCTCGCCCAACAGCCGAACAAGCGCTTCGCAACGGTGGAGGAGTTGGGCGCGCTGTCCGTCTTCCTCAGCACCGATGCAAGCGGCTCGATTACCGGCACGGCCCTGCCGGTCGACGGCGGCTGGACGGCGCATTGACGCATCGCATTGGCTGAAGCGCGTGGATCGGAGTTTGATCGGTTACCGAATCCAACGCACTTAAGCATCCAAACTGGGAGTAATTCGCAATGAGACCGAATCCAATCACCGACGCGATCCAGTTCCTGTCTGGTTCCGCCCTGTTCTATGTCTTCATTCTTCTGGCCATCGCGAGCCTGACTATCGCCAGTCTCAACCTCGGTCGAGACCGCCGCCAACGCAATCTCAAAGATCTATCGACCTTCGCATTGCGCTTTTTCATCGGCTGCATGTGGTGGCAGCAAAGCCTATGGAAGCTGCCACCGACCTATACCGATTTGCCGGATGGGTCCGGAGGGTTGCGCTACTGGGTCGGCAAAATGGTGGATGGTGCCGCCTTCCAGCTGCACAGCGATTTCGTTCAGTATATCGTGCAGCCGCATTTCCTGCTGTTCGCGCCGGTGGTCTACGCCACCGAAATCTTCATCGGGATATCGCTGATGACGGGGACCGCGGTTCGTCTCAGCGGTCTGATCGGCGCCGCCATGGCGATCAATTTGTGGCTTGGTCTCTATCATGCGCATGGCGAATGGCCATGGACCTATTTCTTCTTGATCGTAGTCCAGTTGATGTTCGCCATCCACAGGGCGGGTCTGAGCCTCGGCGGCGACGCATTGATCGCCCGTTATCTGGAGGCTACGCCCAGTAGGCGTGGTGCACAGGCGCGCATTCTGGCCCTGATTACCTAGAGGTTGCTTGAAGCTGACGAACAGGGATGCAAATCTGCGTCAGAGAAAAGAGGGAGATCAACGCAAACATCAGCAGTACCAGGACGACGCGCTCACAGTGAGCGGACCAGTACCTCGGATAGCGCGCTTCACGATCAGATTCCGGAGACCCGATCGTCCGGCGACGCGCCGTTACCGGGGGATCGAGGGCAGCAGCCATATGAGAATTGCGAGCCGCGCCATGTCCGCT
>WNFP01012956.1_pt1 | contig 12308 bp, 12 predicted proteins | sample 5400201 | NCBI WGS metagenome assembly WNFP01 (sample SAMN13153355, study PRJNA577476) | soil metagenome | isolation source: 115 cm saprolite under Madrone tree | place: USA:California | collected 2016-06-14
TCGAGCACTGCGACCGGAACCGACACCAATACGCAGGGCTCCATGGGCAATCAGCCTTCCAGCGGCACGGCGACCGCCGACAACCAGCAGGGCAGCTCCTCGTCGAGCACCAGCCCTTCGAGCAGCACTTCCGGCAGCTACGGCCAGAGCGGGCAGACCGGCTCCTCGGGCAGCTCGGGTCAAAGCGGCTCCGGCTCCTCGGGCAGCTACGGTCAGAGCGGCACCGGCTCCTCGGGCAGCTACGGCCAGAGCGGCACCGGCTCCTCGGGCAGCTATGGCCAGACCGGCACCGGCTCGTCGGGCAGCTCCGGCCAGAGCGGCTCCTCCGGCAGCAGCACCTATGGACAGAGCGGGACCGGCAGCACCGGCTCGCAGGGCAGCATGGGCTCGAGCTCCGGCAGCATGGGATCCTCCGGCGCCGGCGGCTCGGCCTCCGCGTCGGACCAGGGCAACCTGCGCACCGTCACCGGCCAGGTCCAGAAGGTCGATCAGAACAGCATCACCCTCGATCAGGGCGTGACCTTGACGGTGGATTCGCAGACGCAGGTCCTCCGCCGCGGGCAGCCCGTGGCCGCCGGCATCTCGGCGATCCACGAGGGCACGCAGGTTCGCGCCAGCTTCGATCCGGCCTCCAATCGCGCCGAGAAGATCGAAGTGATGGGAAAGCGGGCCAAGAGCAGGAAGAACAGCAACAGCTCGATGGGCCAGGGCAGCGACCCATCGAAGACGCCCAGCCAGAGCGATACGAGCAACCCCAAGTAGGTTTACGAGGCGCAGCTGCCCGCTCTCCGGGTGCGGGTTGCTGCTGCGGAGCGCCGGGTCCTCTCACGGGGGCCCGGCGCTCCTGCTTCGTGTAGGGTCGGGACGTGATCGGGCTCTTCTCCGGCGCCGCGTTGGTCGCCGCCCTCCTCATCGCCTCGCGCTTCAGCCACACCGTCGACCTGCTGCGATTCCCCCTCGCCTGGGCAGGCGTCCTGCTCGCCCTCGACGGGCTCGCCCGCTGGCGCCGCCGCGCCTCGACCTTGCGGACGCCGGCGGACTGGATCGCCACGGGGGTCGCGAGCGTGTTGGTCTGGGACGTGTTCGAGCTCGTGAACCTGAGATTGCGGAACTGGTGGTACGTGGGCGTCTCGCCCGATCCATGGGCGGCGAGCGCGTTCGGCGCCGTCTCCTTCGCCACGGTGCTGCCGGCGGTGCGGCTCGGGCTCGCGCAGCTCGGTCCGGACACGGCCGCCGTTGCCGCTCCCGAGCGCCGCGCGCTGAAAGCCGCCGCCGGCCTGGCCATGCTCGCCCTCGCGCTGGCGTTTCCGCGGTACGCATTCCCCCTCGCCTGGATCTTCCTCTGGCCGATCTGTGAGGCGTTGGCCGGCGTGCGCATCAGCCCGCGCGTGATGGCCCTCGGCCTTCCCCTGGGATTGCTCTGGGAGTCGCTCAACTGGCGGTGCGCGCGCGGGTGGATCTACACGGTCCCGTTCTTCGATCGGCCCAAGCTGTTCGAGATGCCCCTTCCCGGCTATCTCGGGTACCTGCCCTTCGCCCTCGAATGCGCCGCCGCGCTGGTGGTCCTCGATCGGCTCCGGCCACGGCTGCGCGGCATCCGCGGCGCTCTCGCCGTGTTCGCGGTGCTCGCCTTCCACGCCGCGGTGGATCACCTCGCGCGGGGGCTGACGGTGCTCTCGTTTTCGCGGTAGAAGAGGCGCATGCCCGGCAGGGGATTCCTGGTGCGCGAGAACCACCGTGTCCTGCTCACCATCCATGCCCTGGTGATGGTCTCCGGGCTGCTGGTCTGCGCGCTGCTCAACCGCCGGCTCTCGCCCGACCGCCTCTGGGTCCAGTGGGCCGCCCTCGCCTGGGGCGCAGCCTTCGCCGTCCACCTCTGGGTCTTCGCCCGGGGGACGCTCGCGACGATGGGACGGAGCCCCGCGGAGAAGCGCCGGTAGATGTCGGTCCTCGCCACCCTCCGCCAGGATCGGGCGGGCGACTGGACCAACCTCGACGACTACCTGCGCGAGCTGCGCCATCGCGAGACGGGCGCGCTGGCCGCGCTCACCCACGTCCTGTCCGCGCCGCCGTCCGAGCAGAAGGAGCTCGCGGGGCATGCCGGGGCGGAGGCCGTCCTGGTCGAGGTCGCCGCCGATCTGCGCGTGCCCAAGGGAGCGCGATTGGGAGCGGCGCGGAGTCTGCTCGAAGCAGGGATCCAGGAGCCGTTCATCGGACACCTCTTTGCGGGCGCCGGGGACCTGGTCACCGATCCGCGGCTGGGCGCCTTCGGTCGCAAGCTCGTCGAGTCGGGCCTGCCCTGCGCGCTGCGGCTGGGAGGCGAGGCCACCCAGATCTCGCTCGCGGCGGGAGCGTTCGCGCGCGCGGTGCATGCCGCCGCTTCCGCCGTGGGATCGGGGCGCGTGAAGGAATTGCTCGCCTCTGCCCCCGAGTTGCACGCCGGCGCGCTCGCGGGCTCGTTCGCGGTCGGGCTGGGCGAGCTGCCCGACGGCCATCGGGCCGGCTGGGCGCGCCTCCTGGAGCAAACCTGCGCCGCGCATCGCCGCGCGCCGGCAGCGGCGAAGCGGCTGGGGATGGCGCCGGCGTGGCCGCCGAATCTTCCCGACGCGTTCGCTCCGATGATCCGCGAGGCGGAGCAGAGCAGCACCGGCGTGAGATCCGAGGATGCGGCGGCTGCGCCTGCCGCGAAGAACCCGGCAGCCGAGCCCGGCGAGCCCGCGGAGGCGCGGACGCAGCGCTCCACGTCCCAGCCGTCGCGGTCGGTCGGGCCGCCGATCCGGAAGTCGGCGGTGCGCAAGTCCATGGGGACGGTCGTGGAGGTGCCGACGGTGCTTCCGCCCAAGCCGATGGAAGCGATGGCCGGGCGCGGCGGCATCCGGCCAGCGGAGCGCGCGCGCATGGAGCGCAAGGAGGAGGCCCTGCGATTCGATTCGAGAGGCCGGCGGATTCCGCGCGCCGATCGCTGGGCCGACAAGCAGTTCCAGTGGGAGACGCCCGTCCTACCCTCCACAGCCCTGCCGCCGCCGGCGCGGGCGCTTCCGGCGCCGGGGCCCTTCGCTTCGCGGGTGCGTTCCCTCTTCGAGGATCGCCCGGAAGCCGTCGACCGCCTCTGCGCGGCGGCTGAAGCGCTGGCGGCCGTTCGAGGCGAGGCGGCCCTGGTGCGCGAGATCCAGGCGGAGCTGGGCAGGAGCATGTGGAGGCACAAGATCCCACCACGGGAGCAACTGAACCGCCTCCGGGGCATCGTGGAGGACGGCACACACCCCGCTCCCTGGCGCGCCGCCGCCGGGCTGCTGCTCGCTTTTTTTGTGTCCGGAGGGACTTGAGGGCAGTCTCCGATGTTCATGTCACGCGGTGCGGCAAACATTGCCAGAAGGGCTCTGCGGTGCTAACGGTGCGCGTTTTCAGGGGTACGGAATGAAGATTGCGTTGAGCCCGCTGGAAAAGCTTCGGGCGGCGGGCAAGTTCCTCGACGTCACCTTCAACAAGCGGCCGCTCACAGTCTCGATCGAGGTCACCAAGCGTTGCAACGCGCGCTGTGACTTCTGCGACTACTGGAAGATCACCGACCGCGACGAGATGACGGACTTCACCGACGTCGTCCGGCGGTTCGATCCCCTGGTGGTGGTGCTGACCGGCGGGGAGCCGATGCTCCGCCGCGACCTGGTCCCCCTGATCCAGCAGATCAAGGAGATCCCCGGCTTCCGCTACATCACCGTGCTCACTCACGGCGGGTTCCTCACCGAGTCGAAGATCAAGGAGCTGGTCGGCGCGGGAGTGAACCAGATCAACATCTCGATGAACTATCCCGACGCGCGCCAGGACAAGGAGCGCGGGATCCCGGGCCTGTTCGAGCGTCTGGAGCAGACCGTCCCGGGCATGGTGGCGGCCGGGTACAACTGCTTCACCTTCGCCTCCATGCTGATGGTCGACAACATGCACGACGCCGAGCCGCTCATCCGGCTGGCGCACAAGTGGGGGATCAACATCGCGTTCTCGGGCTACAACGACCTGAAGAACGGCAACCAGTCGCACATGGTGTCGCGGGAGAAGATGGCGGAGTTCAAGGAGGTCTGCCGCCGCATCATCGAGCTGAAGCGCGAGCTCGGCAACGTGATGACCTCCGACTATTTCTTCCGCACCCTCCCCGAGTTCTACGAGAAGCGGAAGATCGACGGCTGCCAGGCCGGCAAGATCATGATCCATGTCTCTCCCAAGGGCATGGTGCAGCCCTGCGCCGAGCTGCCGCCCATCGCGCACTACTCGGAGTTCCTCCCCGGCGCCTACGCGGGACCGAACTGCGGCGCCTGCTTCGACGCCTGCCGCGCCGAGCCGCAAGCCCCGCTGACGCTGCGGCGCCTCGGCGAGCTCGCGGGCGTCTTGTGACCCCACGGATCTGGGGCCGGACAGCGCTGGGTTTGCTCGCCGGCCTCTGCGCCGCCGGCGTCGTCGTCTACTACCTGGGCATCAGCCAGAAGGAGCTCGTCGCCTCCTTGCACGGGGTCGCCGAGCAGCCGCTGTTCCTCGCCGCGATCGGCGGCCTGGTCTTGATGTCGCTGCAGTCGCTGCGCTGGTGGGTGGTGATGCGGCCGGTGCTGGATCTCAGCTACAGCCAGGCCTTGCGCGCCATGATGGTGGGGTTCTTCTGCAACGTGCTCCTGCCGGCGCGGGGCGGCGACCTGTTGCGCGTGCAGTACCTGGGCAAGCGCACCGGCATCTCGCGCGCCAAGCTGCTGGGGACCGAGATCGTCGATTTCTGGAGCGACAAGTGGGGCTGGGTGGCGGCGTTCCCCATCCTCTGTCTCTTCGGCAGCCCTCCTTCCTGGCTCTTCCGCGCGCTGCTGCTCATCGGCAGCCTGGTGGTGGGCGTGGGCATCCTGCTCGCGCTGATGGGCAGCGGGCTCTTGCGCAAGGGGCCGCCCTGGCTGGGAAGCCTGCGCGACGGATTCGCCGCGAATCGCTGGAATCACCATCGCCGGGCACGCGGTCGGGCTCGACCTGACGGCGATGCAGGCCTTCGCCGCGCTCACCGCCTTCAACGTCGCCACGGCGGTGCCTTCACCGGGGAACGCCGGCTCCTTCGAAGCGGGCGGCACTCTCGCCCTGACCGCCTTCGGGATCCCGAAGGAGACCGCGCTTGCCTTCATCTTCCTCTACCACCTGACGCAGCTGGTGCCGGGCTTCGTCGGCGGCGTGCTGGTGCTGGTGGTCGAGGGCGAGGTCCTGTTCGGGAAGCGAAGCGTGCTCCGGATCCGCCCGCCCGTGCTGCAGGAAGCCGTGGCGGTGCCCGAATCGGACGCCGCCTGAAGCGTCATTGCACCAGCTGGAAGGCGGCGTAGTCGGCGGCGGATGGGGACAGCGTCTGGTCTCCGTCGCTCATCAGCCCCAGTCCCACCAGGTCGGGGACGTCGGCGTTCGGGTTGCCGCCCTCGAAATGGGCGCGGAACTCGGCACTCGGGTCGATGTCCTCGGTGCGCCATTCGTTCACGGTGCCGCCGGACTGGAGGACGACGGTGTCCTGCGCCACGAACAGGTTCCGCTTCTGATCGCAGACGCTCCCGACTTCCGCCTCGCTGCTCCAGACGTACTTGAGCGAGTACCAGCGCAGGCCCCGCTTCCAGCTGACGTAGACCACGGCCGCCGAGTCGCCGAAGCCTCCCTTGCACTCGTTTCCGCCCTTGGGGAATGCCTGGACCCGCCACTTCCAGCGCACCCGGCGCGTTCGCTGGCGAAGCCCCTCGGGCACTTCCGCTCCCAGCGTCACCGTCTCCAGCGGAGGGCGGTACGTCGCGCGGATGAAGGGCATCGCCGGGTCGTTCACGATCTTGTAGTAGCTCACCGGCCCCGAATAGCTCTCCAGGACCCGGAAGGAGTGGACGTCGATGGCCGTGACTTGCGGTGACCGCGCCTCCTCGCCCGCGGCAGCTTAGCGGGTGCCGGGGAATGCGCCAATTCCTTGGCATCGCCGCGATTCGCAGGTAGAAGGCGGCGCTCCATGCAGGAAACGCACGACCAACTCAGCGGCCGCACCCTCGCATGGGGCCGCCCGGCCACGATCGTGCTCGCCGCCCTCGTCGCGCTCGGCCTCTGGCTCCGCCTCCACGCGCTGTCGGCCGAAGGATTCGGCGACGACGAAGTGCACAAGTGGCTCGCCGCCAACCGCTACCTCCAGGGCATCTTCTCCGGGGACGACGTCGAGCACCCGATGTTGATGAAGTGGCTGATCGCCGCCAGCATCGCCATCGGGTCGCGCTTCGGTTGGGCGCCGGAGACCATGACCCGCCTTCCCAACGCGCTCGCGGGCGGAGCCTCGGTGCTGGTGGTGGCGCTCCTCGCCCGCCGGCTCTTCGGACGTACGGCCGCGCTGCTGTCCGCGGCGCTGGCAGCATGCTCGGTGACGCTGATCGGATATCAGCGGGTGGCGAAGGAGGACACGCTGCTCGGGCTCTTCCTCATGCTCCTCCTCTGGTGCATGGCGGAAGCGAAGGTCGCGGCGGACGATGGGCGCGACCCTCGCCGGTGGGAGCTCTACGGCGCGGCATCGCTCGCCGGGATGTTCGCCTCGAAGTACTTCTTCTTCCTCGCTCCCGTCCCGGTGGTCTTCTACCTCTGGGTGCGGCGCGACACGCGCTGGCGCGTCCCGCTGCGGCGCTGGCTCCAGCTCACGGGCGTGGCCGCGGCGATCTGGGTGTGCGTGAACTGGTCGCCGTTCTTGCCCAGCACCTGGGAGTACGCGACCAGCTACCTCCCCGGCCAGCAGACGGTGCACGGGTCGCTGTTCTTCATGGGGCGCATCTACCACAACCTCCTGGAGTACTGGCTGCGCGGAACGCCGCCCTGGTTCTACGCCGTCTTCGCGGCGGTGAAGCTCGCGCCTCTCACCTTCCTCTGCGCCGTGGCCGGCCTCGGCATGGCGATCTGGCAGCCGCGGCCGGCGCACAAGCTCTTGCTCTCGTGGGTGGGGGTCTGGTTCCTGGTGCACTCGATCTCCGGATCGAAGTGGGGCCGCTTCTTCGTCAGCGTCCTGCCCGCGTTCCTGATCCTCGCCGGATGGATGGCGGCGCGAGCGGTGGGGCTGATGCGGCAGCCCTGGCCGCGCTGGGCCGCGCTCGCCGCCGCCGTGCTCCTGCTTCCCGGGACCGAGGCGCTGGCAGCGGTCCAGCACGCGCCGCACTATCGGCTGTACATCTCGCCGCTGGCGGGCGGAGACGAGCGGGTGCAGTGGTACTTCCCCCACTGCGACTATTTCGACGCCGGGTTCCGCGAGGCGGTCCGGTACGTGGCGGAACATGCCGAGCCGGGGGCGGAGCTGGCGACCGAGATCGACTGGCCCGCGCGCCTCTACGCGGAGGCGGCGGGGCGCTCAGACCTGTCCCAGACGCTGGTGCGCCGCGGACGCGCCTGCCATTCCGGGCGCATCTGCTACGTCGTGGTCCAGGCCGGACGCCTCTACTTCCTCAATCAGGATGCGGTGGCCAACCTGGCGCGCCGCGCGCCCTGGCACGTCGAGCAGATTGAGGGCCGCGAAGTGGTGAAGGTGTATCGGCTGATGCCGGGCGAGACTCCGTTCCCGGACGAACAAGCCGGCCCGGGTCCGCTCGTCGAAGGTCAATGAGAACGGCGTTCCCGGAGCGTCCGGGCGAGCGCGGTCACGAGCGAAGGCCTCCCGCTCAGGTCCAGTCGCGCCCTTCGCCCCGCATCCAGTCGGCAAACTTGACGATGCCGGCGCGGATTGGAGTGCGCGGCGCGTAGCCCAGGATGTCGCCTGCATGGGTCACGTCAGCGCTGGTGAGAGGGACGTCGCCCGGCTGCTGCGGTTGGCGATCGAGGATCGCCTGGACTCCCAGCGTCTCCTCGAGCAGGGAGACGAGCTCCGCCAGCGAGGTGGTGTGCGCTCCCCCCAGGTTCAGGACGTCGAACCCCAGCGGCACGTCGCAAGCGCGCAGCACGCCGGCGATGATGTCGTCGACCCAGGTGTAGTCGCGCCGGGTGGAGCCGTCGCCGTAGAACGGGAGCGGCTTGCCGGCGAGCATCCTGCGGGAGAACTTGTGGATGGCCAGGTCCGGCCGCTGCCGCGGGCCGTAGACGGTGAAGAAGCGCAGGGCGGCGACCTCGATCCCGTAGAGGTTGTGGAAGGTCCGGGCCAGCACCTCGGAGGCGACCTTGCTCGCCGCGTACGGGCTCTCGGGAGAATCGATCCGCGCCGTCTCGCGGAACGGCGCCTGCGCGTGCGCGCCGTAGACCGAGCTGCTGGAACCGAGCACGAATCGGCCGGTCTTCGCCTTCACCGCTTGCTCGAGGACGCAGGCGGTGCCGCGCACGTTCACGTCCATGTACGCGGCGGGGCGCTCGAGGCTCGGCCGCACCCCGGCGAGCGCCGCGAGGTGCACCACCACTTCGGGCCGGGCAGCGGAGAAGGCCCGCTGCATCGCCTCCCCGTCGCGGATGTCCGCCTCGAAGAGCTGGGCCCGCGGATGCAGGGAACGACGCTTGAGGCGCTCCGGGTAGAAGGGATCGAAGTTGTCGACGATCGAGACCTCGTCGCCGCGTTCGATCAGCGCCTGGACGAGGTGCGAGCCGATGAAGCCCGCGCCGCCCGTCACCAGCACCCGCTTCACGCGGCGCTCCGCAGCGAGACGGCCTGCGCGTGGTGCTTTCTCCAGAGCTGGAACATGAGCAGCGTCCAGAGCGGCTTGCGCAGGTCGGCGCGGCCCTCGAGGTGCGCGCTCAAGAGGCCGCGCACCGCCTTGGGCTCGAACACGCCGCCCTCGCGGAGCGCGCGCTCGGAGAGCTCTTCCTCGAAGAGCGGCCGGAGCGGGCCGCGGATCCAGGCGGCCACGGGGATGCCGAACCCCTTCTTCGGCCGGCGGAGGATCTCCTCGGGAACCACGCCGCGCAGGGCGCGCTTGAGCAGCACCTTGGTGCGGGTGAGGGACATCTTCAGGCGCCAAGGAAGCCGGGCGGCGAATTCCACCACGGCCGTGTCCAGGTACGGGGCGCGCAGCTCCAGCGAGGCGGCCATCGAGGCCCGGTCCGCCTTCACCAGGATGTCGTCCGCCAGATAGCGGGTCAGGTAGTAGCGCAGCGCCTCGTCGATGGAGCCCGGCCGCGCCCCGCTGCGGGCGGCGTCCTCGGCGACCTGGCGGAAGGCGACTTCGGGCGATGCCAGCGTCTTGAGATGCGGCTGGAGCAGCTGCGTCATCTCCGCGGGCAGGAAGGAGGCGATCCAGGAAGCGTGGCGCAGCGACGCGGGCGCATCGACGCCGCGGAGGAACTGCTTGAGCCGGAAGTCGAGGCTCATGTTCTGCGAGGAGGCGGGAAGCGCGTGCACCAATCCGTGCAAGGCCGCGCGCAAGGGCTTGGGCACGCGCGCGAAGAAGGCCGCGGGCCGGTGGGCGAGGAACGGATCGTAGCCGGCGAAGAGCTCGTCTCCGCCGTCCCCCGCCAGCGCGACCTTCACGTGACGGCGCGTGAAGCGCGACAGGAGCAGCGTGGGCAGGAAGCTCGGGTCCGCGAACGGCTCGTCGAGCTGTGCCACCGCCGCCGGGATCAGGTCGAGGCAATCCTGCCCGGAAAACTTCTGCGCCACGTGCTCGGTGCCCAGCCGCTCCGCGGCGAGCTGCGCCCAGGGCGACTCGTCGAAGCTCTCCTCCAGGAAGCCGATGGAGAACGTCTGCAGGGGCTTCTTGTGCCGGACGGCCAGCGCGGCGATCGAAGTGGAGTCGATCCCGCCGGAGAGGAACACGCCGACAGGCACGTCCGCGACCAGGCGCTTTTCGACTGCCGCGTCGAGGAGGCGCAACAGCTCGCCGGCGGCCTCTCCGGACGACACGCGCCGTTGCGGCTCCGGAGCGGGCACGTCCCAGTACCGGCGGAGCCGGAAGCCGCGCTCGTCGAGCACCGCCAGGTGAGCCGCGGGAAGCTTGTGGACCCCGAGGAGGATGGTAGCCGGGGCCGGAACGTATTCGCAGGCAAGGTATTGGACGAGCGCTTCGGGATCCAGCGTCCGGGGCACGCCGCCGTGCGCGAGCAGCGCCTTCAGCTCGGAGCCGAAGACGACCCGCGAGCCCTTGGCGAAATAATAGAGCGGCTTCTTGCCCAGCCGGTCGCGCGCCAGGACCAGCTTGCGGCGGCGCGCGTCCCAGAGCGCGAGCGCGAACATCCCGTGCACGCGCTCGGCGAACTCCTCTCCCCATTCCAGATACGCCCGCAGCACGACTTCGGTGTCGCTGCGGCTGGTGAAGGGATGGCCCTTCGCCCGCAGCTGGTCGCGGAGCTCGGCGAAGTCGTACGCCTCGCCGTTGAAGGCGAGGGCGACCCCGTCCCGGACCATGGGCTGGCCGCCGGATTCGAGATCGAGGATGGACAGTCGGCGGTGTCCCAGGGCCGCCGGGCCGTCGAAGTGGAATCCCTCGGCATCCGGCCCCCGGTGGGCGATGGCGCGCGAGGCCCGGCGCACGCCCTCCGCGTCGGGAGCTCCCGCGAGATCGACCTCGCCGCAGATGCCGCACATGTCAGTGCCCCACGGCGCGGGGAAGTGGTTTCTCCGGCCGGTTCAGCTCCTCGGCGATGAGGTAGGGCCGCTTGTCCTGCGACTCGTAGTAGGTGCGGATGACCAGCTCGGCGAGAAGGCCCATCATCAAGCTGAGCGCGCCCACCAGGGTGAGCATCACCGTGACCAACGGGAGGGGCGTCTCCACGAAATCCTTCAGCCCCGCCAGCTTGTAGTAGAGCGCCCAGAGGAACGTGCCGATGGCGCAGGCGAAGGAGAGGAGCCCGAAGCCGCCGAAGACGTAGATGGGCTTGGTGGCGAAGCTGGCGAGGAACTTCACCACCATCAGATCCAGCAGCACCTTGAACGTCCTGGAGAACCCGTACTTCGATCGCCCCGCCCGGCGCGCCCGGTGGTTGACCACCATCTCGGTCACGCGCGCGCCCTGCCAGCTGGCGTAGATGGGGATGAAGCGGTGCATCTCGCCGTAGAGCTTCACGTCCCGCAGGACGTCGCGGCGGTACGCCTTCAAGGAGCAGCCGTAGTCGTGCAGCCGCACTCCCGAGATGGCGGAGATGAGCCGGTTGGCGATGCGGCTGGGGAGCTTGCGTCCGAACTCCTTGTCCTGCCGATTCTTGCGCCAGCCGGAGACCACGTCGTAGCCGGCGTCGAGGCGGGCCAGCAGCTGCCCGATGTCCGCCGGGTCGTTCTGCAGATCGCCGTCCATGGGAATGATCACTTCGCCCCGCGCCGCCTCGATGCCCGCGCTCATCGCCGCCGTCTGGCCGAAGTTGAGGCGGAAGCGGATCACCCGCAGCTCACGGCGCTGCGCCGCGAGCCGGGACAGCTCCTTGAACGTCCCGTCGGGCGAGCCGTCGTCGACGCAGATGACCTCGTACGTCCGCCCCAGGCGCGCGAGCTCGGCGAAGAGCTCCTCGAGGAGCGGCGCGACGTTCGCTTCTTCGTTGAAGAGCGGAATGACGACGGAAATCTGCGGCCGGTCCATCCGCTTTCGGGATAACACGCAAGGCCCCGCCTCACAACAAAGGCTTGCCCGCCCGGCCGCCACCGTGCGATCGAGTCGGGCATGCGGGCAACGACCAAGGAATTCCGGGAGTTCCTCCTCAAGCAAAACGCTTTCGCGCTGGCCATCGGCGTGATCATCGGCGCCGCCATCGGCAAGGTGGTCTCGGGGATCGTCGAAGATCTCCTGATGCCGGTGATCGGTCTGGTCCTACCCGGGGGCGAATGGCGGAACGCCCAGATCGTCCTCTCGGGACAGAACGCGATCAAGTACGGCGATCTGGCCGGCCGCATCGTCGACTTCGTGGTGGTCGCGCTGGCGGTCTTCGCCCTCACCAAGCTGTTCCTGGAGAAGCCGCCCGCGGCCCCGGCGACGAAGAGCTGTCCGGAGTGCCTGGAGGCGATCCCCGTGGCGGCGCGGAAGTGCCGGGCGTGCGGCTCACCGGTCCGCTAAGGTCAAGCGGTGGGTGAGCTGATCCTGACGTTCACCGGGCGTGACGCGCCTGGGATCACGGCCCGCATCTCGCGCGCCCTGGCCGAGGCGGATGCGCGGCTCTCCGACGTGGAGCAGGTCGTGGTCCAGGGCCTGCTCACGCTCGGGTTCGCCGTGGATACGCCGGACGAGCCGGCCCTGCTCAAGGAGCTCTTGTTCGTGGCCCGGCAGCTCGGGCTCTCGCTGGACTTTCGCAAGCCGGAGGCCCCGCCGGAAACCGCGCCGGAACGCTACGCGCTGACGCTGATCGCGCGCACGCTGGGGCCGGTGGAGCTGCGGGCCGTGTCGGACATCCTGGCC
>WNFP01004667.1_pt1 | contig 12307 bp, 8 predicted proteins | sample 5400201 | NCBI WGS metagenome assembly WNFP01 (sample SAMN13153355, study PRJNA577476) | soil metagenome | isolation source: 115 cm saprolite under Madrone tree | place: USA:California | collected 2016-06-14
TCAGGGTCGCCGGCGGTGCTCTTGGCAATTTCATTCACGGTCTCTTCCCCCGCGCGCGCGAGAATGGCGCTAAGCCCAGTGGCATAGCCGAGGGAAATGAGGGGCTGGCCACTGACCGCGGCTTCCTTGCGCGCATCGAGCTTCAGGATGGGCCGCTTAAGGCCGGAAAGATCGCCCTTCAGCAGAGCAAGATCGGCTTGGTCGGAAATCTGCGAAATGCTGACGCGGACACCGGCAGGGGCATCAGGAAAGTAGGCCTCGAATTGCGCGATGGCAGGATTCAGTCCCTGCTCCAGCACGGAACTGAGTTCCTCATTTTTCCACCAGGGCTGCACGACGTGATGGTTGGTGAGGATGCGGTCGTCGCCAACGACAAATCCCGTGCCGAAGAAATCGGCGCGAACCTCCGGGGCGCTGCCTTCCAAGGTGTAAACGGGATTCCCATCACTATCCTTGAGGGGCCCGCCATCGGGAGCGATTCCCCCGTAGCGGAGCGGGCGCCCGGAACTCCGGTCGACGAAAGAGACGGAGACGTGCAAGAGACAAATGCTCGGCGCATAGGCACGGATCACTCCTTCCGCGGTTTGGGACTCCGTTTCCATGCGCCGAAGGCGGCTGGTGGTATCGTCGAGCTGTTTTCGGAGTGAGGAGATTTCGCCGGCCTCGGCAGCCGAGAGCTTCCGGCGCAGCTCCTCGGATTCCTGCTGGAGCTGTTGCTTTTGCTGGAGGACATCGGTTTGCTGTAGATCCGCGCGCGCGCTCCGCGCATCCGAGACCAGCTGATTCTGACGATGAGCGCCGCGCTCAAGCTGGGCAATGACGGAGTAAGCGCGGCGGGTTTCCTTCTCAGCCCGGCGTGAATACAGGAAAAAAATGCCGACAATGAGGATGGCGACGGCGAACAGCGCGGAGACTCCAATCTTCAAGGCGCGTTCGAGAGAGAAGGCGTCCCGGGTCATTTTTTCGGTGACCGCCAGCGCCTGGAATGCGGTTTGCGCCATCTCGCGGCCTTCATCGGCGATACGGGTTTTGTCTCGCATTTCGTCTAAGGCATGTTTTTCGCGCAATTGCACGCGCACTCGCGCCAACATCTCCGCAGGGTCCCAGGGTGAGGAGAGAACCTCATCGGCGCCCAGGTCAAGCCCGCGCGCCCGCTCGGCACCGCCGCCACGAATAAGGAGAATGACTCGCGTGCCTGCGGTGGCGGCGTTGCCTTTAACCTCGGAGAGGGCATCACAGCACTGGACGTCGGCAAGGTCGGCGGCGAGGAGTAGAAGGTCCACCCCAGCGTTCCGGACAAACTGGAATCCTTCGGACTGGAGGGCGGATGAAGCGACCTCATAGCCTGCCGAGCGCAGGAGTTCCTCGAGCGAATGGCGCGAGGCCGGGTCGGGATCGACAATCAGAATTCTTTCGCCTTTTGATGACAAGTCGCGGCCTACTGAATCCCTTCATCTTTCAGATGCGCGGGCCAAATGACGCGCGCGAATCGAAGGGGAGGCAACTTACAAGCAATTGTCGTGTGCAGGCCCGTTGAAAGAGAACGAAAGACTTCGAGTCAATACTTGCGGAGTACGCCGATGACGCGGCCCTGAATTTTTACGTCGTTTGCGGCAACGACAATGGGAGCCATTTCCGAATTTGCAGGCTGCAGGCGAATCTTGCCGGCGCCGTCGCGATAGAAGCGCTTGAGCGTTGCTTCTTCGCCACCGACCAGCGCCACGACGATGTCACCCGCATTGGCGACCTGCGTCTGCTCGCACACGACGTAGTCCCCGTCCATGATGTGATCTTCGATCATGGAGCTGCCTTTGACCTGCAGGACGAAGGAATTGCCGCCACGCGCGAAATCGCCGAGCGAAATTGTCTCACGCTCCTCGACCGCCTCCAGGGGGCGGCCCGCCGCGATGCGGCCAACCAGCGGCAACTCCTGGATCTTCCTCTCGATCACCTGCTCTTTCACGGATTTTGGCAATTGCACAATTTCGATGGAACGGCTCTGGTTGTAGCCGCGGCGGATAAAACCCTTTTTCTCCAGCGTGGTGATGTGTTTGTGCACGGTGGCAAGCGACGTGAGCTTCAGCCCCTTGCCGATCTCTTCGAAGCTGGGCGCGTAACCGTGCTTGGTCTCAAACGCGACGAGGAAATCGAGAACTTCTTTTTGCCGTTTGGTCAGGGCCATGGCTGGGGCCTCCACTCGCAAATGTTTCCCACAGGCACTTTAGGCGAAAATAAAGCGAACGTCAAGCACCATTTTTCTTCGCGGCAACCTCAGTCGCGCAACTCGTCCCATTCTCCAAAGAAGTGATATACAGGTAAGCGATGGCCGATTCTTCGAAACCTTCCGCGTCCACGATTGCCGCCGCCATCGTTGCTATCCTTGCCGGCCTCTTCGTTCTCTTGTGTTGTTCGCTTGCATTCTTTGGAACACTGTTGAACACCTTGCCCGCCAATCCCGTGCAAGCCCAGCCGTTTGTGAGAAACGCCATGCTGGCCACGCTAGGGTTCATGATGTGCCTGGCAATCTTCGGCATCGCGACGGGGATCGGCCTTATCCTTCTGCGAAATTGGGCACGGATCTCGGCGTTAATTTGGGGCGGACTTTGCGTCTTTTTCGGCGCTATCGGGATTCCTGTGGCCTTCTTCATTCCCCTTGTCCCACCTGAGAGTGTCCCGAACCTGTCCGCGGACAGTATGCAGGCAGTTCGTTGGATTCTCCTGTTCTTCTACGGCTTGCCATTGATTGCCGGAATCTGGTGGCTGATTCTTTTCAATCGCAAAACCGTTAAGGCACAATTTGCAGCCACTACAACTTCCGCCGGGCCAAGTCAGACACAGAAGTCTCGATGCCCCCTTCCCGTCGCCGTGCTCGCCTGGTTTTACATCACTTCGATTTTGAACTTGGTCTTCCTGCCCTTTCTTCCCCGGGCGGAATCTGATCCCTAGCTGAATCGACCCCGTAACCGGCGAGCGGGTCTATCCGTCTTTTCGGATAAGACACAATGCCGCGCGGCGGACTCTCTCCCCGCCGCGCCCGCGCCAGTATGGTATTCTTTTTGTGTCGGCTCCCGGCGGCATGCCTTGGAAGCTATCCTGCTCACCGCGCCGCTTCATCCATGGATCGAGCCGCACTCCTCCCCCGGGAACACGAGGAGTCCATCGAAGAGCGGAGGTTGAGGACAAGAATGTCTACACTCGCAGAAGTCCCGCCAGTAAAACACAGGCGCGAGGTGATCGAGCGAGCGGTGATCCGTTTCGCAGGCGACTCGGGCGACGGCATGCAGATTACCGGCAGTCAGTTCACAAATACAGTCGCCCTGTATGGCAATGACATCGCCACGTTTCCCGATTATCCCGCGGAAATTCGCGCCCCTGCCGGAACCATTCCCGGCGTCAGCGGCTTCCAGCTACATTTTTCCTCGAACGAAGTTTACACGCCGGGTGACGCGATTGACGTGCTGATCGCCATGAATCCGGCTGCATTGAAGGTGAATGTTGGCGATTTGAAGACCAACGGGATCCTGATCATCAACAGCGACAGTTTCAAGGAAACCGATTTGCGCAAGGCGCAGATGACCAGCAATCCCCTCGAAGACCATTCGCTTGACAAGTTCCGCCTTTTCCCCGTGGAACTTCAGCGGCTAACGCGCGCCGCGCTCCAGCATCTCGGTCTCGATGCCAAGTCCATGGATCGCTGTAAGAACTTCTTTGCCCTCGGGATGTGCTACTGGCTCTATAACCGCTCCACGGAGCCGACGGTTCGTTGGATTCAAGAAAAGTTCAAGAGCAAGCCTTTACTGATGGAGGCGAACAGACTTGCTCTTAAGGGCGGCTATAGCTACTGCGAGGCGACTGAAGCATTCCAGATCAGCTATGAGATTCCGCCGGCCCAGCTAACCCCCGGACTTTATCGGAATGTCAGCGGCAATCAGGCATTGGCTCTCGGGTTCGTCACCGCCGCGCAGAAGTCCGGCCTGAGCCTTTTCCTGGGCAGCTATCCCATTACCCCCGCCTCCGACATTCTCCATGAGCTGTCCCAATACAAGAACTTTGGAGTGATCACCTTCCAAGCTGAGGATGAGATTGCAGCGATTACTTCGGCCATTGGCGCTTCCTATTCCGGTGCGCTCGCGATTACGGCCACTTCTGGGCCGGGCATGGCCCTCAAGACCGAGGCATTGGGTCTGGCCGTGGCCACGGAACTGCCGCTGGTCATTTGTGACATCCAGCGCGGTGGACCATCCACCGGACTTCCGACCAAGACGGAGCAGGCGGATCTTCTCCAGGCGCTCTTCGGCCGAAATTCTGAGGCGCCCATTCCCGTTCTTGCCGCCTCAACGCCGGGAGATTGCTTCTGGATCGCCCTGGAAGCCTCCCGCATCGCGTTGAAGTATATGGTGCCGGTGATTATTCTTTCGGACGGGTATCTCGCCAATGGTGCGGAACCCTGGCGCATTCCCAAGCTCGAGGATATTTCGCCTATCCCCGTTCATTTCGCGACGGATCCAAACGGGTTTCTGCCATACAAACGCGATCCGCAAACACTTGCGCGCCCTTGGGCGCTTCCTGGAACTCCGGGGCTGGAACACCGCATCGGCGGCCTCGAAAAACAGGATGGCACGGGCAACGTCAACTACGAGCCGCTAAACCACGAGAACATGGTGCGCATCCGTGCCGCAAAAGTGGAAGCAATCGCCCAGGACATTCCGAATGTTTTGCCCGAGGGGGATCCCGAAGGCGATCTGCTTGTGGTTTCCTGGGGTTCGACCGCAGGCTCAATCACCGCTGCCATAAAGGCACAGCGCACCCTGGGCCGCAAGATCGGCCATTTGCACCTTCGCCATCTGAATCCTCTGCCCTCGAACGTTGGCGAGGTTCTCAAGCGCTACAAGAAAGTGCTTGTGCCGGAGCTGAACATGGGCCAGCTCCTATGGGTGCTCCGCGCGAAGTACCTCGTTGATGCCGACGGCTTGAACAAGATTCAAGGACGTCCCTTCAAGCAAGCGGAGCTCGAACAGAAGTTTGAAGAAATGCTGGGATTTTAGGAGAAACTTCGATGACGACAGCGACTCTCCCGCCGCTTACAAAGAAAGACTTCCAAACGGACCAGGAAGTCCGCTGGTGCCCGGGCTGCGGCGATTACGCAATCCTTTCCGCCGTTCAGGCTGTCTTCCCGGAGCTCGGAATCAAGCGCGAGAACTTCGTCGTGGTCTCCGGCATCGGCTGCTCGAGTCGCTTCCCTTATTACATGAACACTTATGGATTCCACTCCATCCACGGACGCGCTCCCGCGGTGGCCACCGGAATCAAGGTTGCGCGCCCAGAGCTGGAAGTATGGGTCGCTACCGGAGATGGTGACGCGCTTGCCATCGGCGGCAACCACACGATTCACATGCTCCGCCGCAACGTCGGAATCAAGGTTCTTCTTTTCAACAACCGCATTTACGGGTTGACGAAAGGGCAATACTCCCCGACCTCGGAATTTCATAAAATGACCAAGTCCACTCCGTATGGCTCGCCCGACCGGCCCTTTAACCCCGTGTCGCTGGCCATCGGGGCGGAGTCAACCTTCGTCGCACGCTCGGTCGACGTCTTCCAGGCGCACCTGAAAGAAACTTTGAAACACGCTGCGGCGCATAAGGGTTCCGCGTTCATCGAGATTCTGCAGAATTGCAACATCTTCAATGACGGCGCGTGGTTCTCCATAACCGAAAAAGATACGCGCAGCGAGCATGTTCTCCAGCTCGAACATGGCAAGCCGCTGGTTTTCGGGAAGAACCGCGATAAGGGCATCCGCCGGAAACCCGATGGCGACATCGAAGTGGTTCCGCTCGGCAATGGCATCACCGAGGCCGACCTCGTCGTTCACGATGCGCATCACCCGCGGCCGTCGTACGCCTTCCTGCTCTCGCACATGGAGCATCGCCCGGGCTTCCCAACACCGATCGGCGTTTTCCGGGCGTGGGATGACTTGCCGCGCTACGAAGACGTGATGAAGGAGCAGATCAACGACGTAATCGCCAAGCGCGGTCCCGGCGATCTCGGAAAGCTGCTGCGCGCCGGCGACACCTGGGAAGTAAAATAGAGTCCTGTTTTCTTCCGGCCTGGCTTCGTTATCAGGATTCTGATCGTGGAACTCTCACTCTGGGTCTGATTCTCGGAGTGGTCAGGATAAGCGCGGCGCACTGATTTCTTCTGCTCGATCCAGGCGGCCCGCCACGTTCCACTTCATCAGGATATTCTCTCGGCCAATCGGGACGGAATATCTGCCCATTCTTTGAGATTTGAATTGTGAAACCCTCGGGGATTTGTTACATCAAATGAGGACTGGCCGCGGAGCGCCCCTGCCCATGGATGACCTTTCGAAACTCGGTGCTTTCGCCCTTCTGGGCGATGCGGACCCCGTGCCCCAGAGTCTTTTCCTCACCCATCCCGAGCAGGCCAAGACGCTGATGCTGCTGTACGAAGTGAGCCGCGAGCTCACCTCGATTCTCGACCGCGAAGAGCTTCTCCGCCGCGTCGCCGAACGCGTCAAGAAAATTGTCAACTATCACGTCTTCAGCGTCATGCTCTGGAATGAACAAGCACAATTGCTGGAGAGCGCTTTCGCGATGCGCTACGAGGATTCAATTCCCGTGCGCCTCCGCCTGCCTCTTCACCAGGGCCTAACGGGAACGGCCGCCGGAGAACGCCGCATCCTTCGCGTCAACGACGTCACCGAAGATCCCCGGTACATCCGGTGCGAAACCGGTGTCGAAGCGCGTTCGGAACTTGTTGTGCCTCTTCTCATCCAGGACCGTCTCATCGGTGTTCTCGATCTGGAAAGCACGGAACCTCACGCTTTCACCCCGGAACATGAGCGCATGCTTTCCACGCTTGGTTCCTATATCGCCATCGCACTCGAGAATGCGCGGCTCTATGAAGAGGCGCGGGAAAACGAGCGCCGGCTGCGCAGCGATCTCGATACCGCGAGAGAGATTCAGCGTCAACTTCTTCCTACTGGCGCGCGCGAAGTGCCGGGCCTCGATTTGGCTGCTGGTTATGTTCCGGCGCGTGAATTGGGTGGCGACTTTTACGATTTCCTCCCCTACGGGCAGGGACGCCTGGGATTCGCGCTGGGCGATGTTTCCGGCAAAGGCGCCGCCGCGGCGCTGTATGGTTCCCTGGCGATCGGCACGATTCGCGAGATCGTTGTCGACCATGCCCGTGATCCCGCTTACATGCTGGCGCTACTAAATCGTCGGCTGAACGGGGCACGGCTTGACGCGCGATTCATTGCTTTGTTGTTCGCCATTTACGACGCGCCAACACGGAAGCTCACTCTCGCCAACGCGGGCGCGCCGTATCCCCTCCTGGTCCGCGACGGTCAGGTGCAGGAGATCCGCTTGGAGGGCGTTCCCCTCGGCCTGTTTCCCGAAGCTAAATACGATGAAATGACCGTAGATTTGCGGCCCGGGGACGTCGTTCTCTTCGCCTCGGATGGCATCCTCGAATCGGAGAATGCCGGGCAGGAGGAGTTCGGCTCCGAACGGCTCACGTCTCTTCTTTCAGCCATCTCTCCGGGAGATTCGGCTCAACGGATCACGGAACTAGTCCTCGCGGCCACCGACGGCCACAGTGGTGCGGGGATTGCTCCCCACGACGATCGCACGCTGATCGTGCTCCGGCTGACGGAAGAGGCGTCCTCCGATTTCTCGAAGCTTCCGATCATCTACTAATTTTACCAACTGCCGACAGCGGATCATTGCGGAATTCCGGCCAAGCCAAATGTTCCCCTCTAAAAAGAAAAGCGCTGAGGAACGTCTCTCAGCGCGAAAATCACGATTGCAAATCCTGAGCTGTGCTAACTACCGGTCTTGAGCGCGATCGTTTTGCCAGCCTCTGCAAAGTAATTCTGCTCGCGGAGCTTGCGGTAGATGCGGCCTGCCACTTCAGCAGCGGTCGGTCCTTTTACCCGGCGCGTATTTCCTCGCAGCAGCACCGCGAGCGCGATTTTCGGATGCGCGTCGTCCGCGTAAGTGATGAACCAGCCGATCTTGGACGGCGTGGTGTGGTCGTCGCAAGTCCCGGTCTTGCCAAGCGGCATCTCGTCACCGCCCCGGTCGAAGCTCGATTTGCCCGTCCCGTACAGGACCGCAGCGAGCATGCCCTCCCGGATTTCCGGAAGGATCAGGGCGATATTCAATTCGCGCTTTACACGCGGCGTGAAATTCTGAACTTCTTCCTGGCTGTGCGGGTACTGCAAATAATAAAGAGTTCCGCCATTTGCGAACGCCGCGGAGAGGGCCGCAAGTTGTAATGGCGTCACCTGAATCCCTTCGCCGAAGCTGGACATCCGCGCGACTCCCCCATAGGCCGGTGGCGCCGTCGGAAAGGAGCCAGGATGCTCGTCTGGCAGGTTGTACCCGGCCAGTTCGCCCAGGCCCAAAAGGCGTCCGTACTTGGAAACCGTTTCAAAACCCATCCGCGCGCCGAGCTGCTCGAAGAAGACGTTATTCGAATGGGCCATTGCCTCTGTCAGGTTCATATACTTGCGGCGGCTAACCTTGAGCATGGTGTCGCGCGTGATCACGTTTTCTTCCAGGGCGGCAAGCGCGATGGCCGGCTTGATCGTGGAGCACGGAATGTAGCCGTCGCTAAACGCGATTTTCTGATTCACCACCGTGAGGATGCGGCCGCTGTTCGGATCGACAGCCACCACGGCTCCGTTGTAGCGGCCCAGAGCGGAAACTGCGGCGGCGCGAACAACGGGATCATCGTACGTGCCGTCATCGGCGCTGGAAGAGTCGGCAAAAGTTGGAACTCCGCGATAGCGCACGGCATACCGGCGCGAGCGGGAGCGCGTTGCTGGTTTTCCAGCAGCGGGCGCCGCCGGCAGAGGAATCGCACAAAGTGTTGCCAGCAGCATCGCGAGAGTTGTTCTTGCCAATTGCATCACCGTTTCTGCCTCTTCCGTGCCAACCGCGTCGCGGTCAACCTAAGTCTGATCTACCCCGCGCAAAAAGCGATCGGGGTGAAACTTTGCCTTACACTGCCCTTGTGGTCAACAAACATTCGCGGAGAGTGTTCGTCACCGCCACTACCCGGCTTGTTACCAACCGGTTCGCTGCACCACGCTGTTGCATTCCACGAGCCACTTTAGGACGCCATTCATTCGATGCGACTTATTCGTCGCGCGCGGGGCGGCCTATGTGCCCGAGAGGAAGATGTTCTCTCAGGTTGAGAAACATTCTACGCAGTCTCATCCTAGTACTGCAATAGACAACCAGCACCAGTACCACCCTATGTGCTTTATTTTGAATAGCTGACCGTCAGGGCAGGCACCCTGAACTTGCGCCCCGCAGGCCCGCCAGTTCGCCCATGGAAGCGCAATTGCCCTGTCGCATCTTGAAACGGGCATGCGCCACTCAAATCGTGGAGTCCATCTTCCTTAAGGAGGCCTCACCCCTCAGCGCCTAGTTCCGCGGAGGCGAGAAGATTTGGTCCTTCTGCGCAGAAGAGCCACGTTTCCTGTCTGAATGGTCGTGACTACCGCCCGGGGCGGGCCTTGGAAGCGTCCGCGCCCGCGGCCGCACTCTTGACCTGCGGCTTCTCCGCTGATGCAGAAGCAGCGTGACCGTTCGGGCCGGGAGCCGCGCCTGCATTGCCGGGAATGGGAATTTCGAGCTTCTTGCGCAGCGTATTTTCCAGCTTGTCGCGAATATCCGTGTTTTCCTTGAGGAATACGCGCGCATTCTCGCGGCCCTGGCCCATGCGTTCCCCGCCGAAGCTGATCCACGTGCCGCTCTTCTCGAGCACGCCCTTTTCGACGCCCAGATCAATCAGGTCGCCCTCGCGCGAAATGCCTTCGCCATAGAGAATGTCAAATTCGGCATCGCGGAAGGGTGCCGCCACCTTGTTCTTTACCACCTTTGCGCGCGTGCGCGAGCCCACTACCTTGTCGCCTTCCTTGATCGCCTGGATGCGCCGGATATCCACGCGCATGGACGCGTAGAACTTCAGCGCCCGGCCGCCCGTGGTCGTCTCCGGGTTTCCGAACATCACTCCAATCTTCTCGCGGATCTGGTTGATGAAAATCAGGCAGGTGCGCGATTTCGAAACGATGCCGGTGAGTTTGCGCAGCGCCTGCGACATCAACCGCGCTTGCAATCCCATCTGCGGGTCGCCCATGTCACCTTCCAGCTCCGCCTTGGGGACAAGGGCCGCGACGGAGTCCACGACGACGATGTCCACGGCATTTGACCGGATCAGCTCTTGAGCGATCTCAAGCGCCTGCTCACCGTTGTCCGGTTGCGACACGAGGAGGTTGTCGATGTCGACGCCGAGCTTGCGGGCATAAGCGGGATCGAGCGCATGCTCCGCATCGATGAACGCCGCCTGCCCGCCCAGCTTCTGCGCTTCGGCGATGATGTGCAGCGTCATCGTGGTCTTGCCGCCAGATTCGGGGCCAAAGACTTCAATGACGCGGCCGCGGGGGAAACCGCCAACCCCCAGCGCGGCGTCAATCGACAGGCACCCGCTGGGAATTACACTAACGGGCACCAGAATGTCCCGGCTACCCAGGCGCATGATGGCACCCTTACCGTGGGCCTTTTCGATGAGCAATATTGCATTCGCCAGCGATTTCTCTTTTTCATCTGCCATTTCACACCTCGGTGGAGGAAAGTAGGAAAGCCGGCACGCGATCCGGTAACTTTATAAGCGGTGCAGTGTATCACCTGGTTCATTTTGGTGCACGGCCAAAGTCAAACCGGGATGCCCGGCCGGCGGGGAAGACGATACCGGAAAGGCGAAGAAAAAGCAAATACTATTTTTCGCCTTATCTTCGCTCCGTATACAGGGACCAAGCCTCACCCGAGAAGGGCGAGTCACCGCTGCCCGAAAACCCAAGCTAGCCTTCTAGTCAAGCAATCCCAGCCGCCGCAAATCTTCATCCTGCCAGCCAGCGTCCGCGATCATCGCCCGTAGTGTGCCAATTGGAAATGTGTCGTTCAGAGCGTGATAAGCCACCACGACGCGACGCCCGTCGGCATGCCGGTAAATGCGATGACTGCCGCGTACTCGTTGAAGCGCGAATCCGTCGCCTTCCAAAGCCCGGATGAAACGACGAGCCGACAGGCCGCGTGGCGCACGCGTCATACATTGACAAGAACGGCAGGTTCCGCCAGCTCGATGGTGCCTTGATCCACTGGAATTGCCTGCCCGGCTTCGAGAAGGTCTTGAACGTAGAGGTCAATGGCCTCGCGGATATTTGCGAGTGCTTCCTCATAGCTGTGGCCCCAGGTGTGGCACCCCTTGAGCGCCGGACAGGAGGCGTGCCAAGCGTCGCGGCCATCCTCGAATTTATCGGGCTCAATGGCCACTTTGAAAACGTAGGATTTCATTGGCTCTATGCCTCGCGCGGCACTTGCCCGCCACAAAAACGATTCAATCAGATTATCTCATGGTTACGCAACACGAGGTGGTTGGAACTGCACCAGACACCACGATATTAGAGTTTCCCTTCACAGCGGACCCCACGTGAAGAAATCATTGATCATAGCTATAAAAACCGCGTCCCGATTTACGTCCGAGCCAGCCCGCGGCGACATATTTCTTGAGCAGCGGGCACGCGCGATACTTCGGGTCGCCAAGCCCTTCTTGCAGCACGTGCATAACGTCCACGCACACGTCCAGGCCGATGAAATCGGCAAGCTCCAGCGGCCCCATCGGATGGTTCATCCCCAGCTTCATCACCGCGTCCACGGCTTCGGCAGTAGCCACGCCTTCCATCACGCAGTAAGCCGCTTCATTGATCAGCGGCATCAGCACGCGGTTCGAGACGAACCCCGGCGCATCGTTCACGGCCACCGGCTTCTTCTCCAGTTTCTCCGCCAGCTTCATCGTTGTATCGAACGTCGCGTCGCTCGTCTGGAGCGCGCGAATCACTTCCACCAGCGCCATCACCGGCACCGGATTCATGAAGTGCATCCCCACGAAGCGGTCCGGCCGTTTGGTCATCGCGGCGAGTGTCGTCATGGAAATCGAAGAAGTATTGCTGGCCACAATGACCTCCGGCCGCAGAATCTCGTCGGCTTCGGCCAGAACGGCGCGCTTGATTTCCATTTTTTCCGGCACCGCTTCCACGACAAAATCCGCCGCGGCAATCGCCCTCATCTCCGTCGTCGGTTGCAAACGTCCAAGGACGGCGCCCTTCTCCGCTTGCGCCAGCTTGCCTTTCTTGATTTCGCGGTCCAGGTTTTTCCCGATAGTGTCGAGCGCCCGCTCAAGGAACCGCTGCTCCACGTCCCGCAGAATCACCTTGAAT
>WNFP01010153.1_pt1 | contig 12307 bp, 9 predicted proteins | sample 5400201 | NCBI WGS metagenome assembly WNFP01 (sample SAMN13153355, study PRJNA577476) | soil metagenome | isolation source: 115 cm saprolite under Madrone tree | place: USA:California | collected 2016-06-14
CGACGCCAATCTGCCGGACGAAGACTTCTTTCCCGCAGTCATCAAGCCGCATCGCTCAGTTGTGACCATCGGCCGGAGCCGCAGCCCGACGGCCGTGACATCCGTAGACGACGCCGCGGCCTGTCGCCAGGCGCTCGCGGCCCTCCCCCGAGCGGCGTTCCCCGTGCTGTTACAGAAGCGGGTCGACGGGGTGGGTGAGGGTTTTTTCGCATTGCGTTGGGGCGGCCGAACAGTCGCGATGTTTGCCCACCGCCGCCTCCGGGAGAAGCCGCCCGCCGGCGGCGTCAGCGTGTACCGTGAAAGCATCGCGCTGGACGAAGGGTTGGCTGGTCCCGGACTTCGCCTCCTCGACGCGCTGGGATGGCACGGCGTGGCCATGGTGGAGTGCAAGCGTGAAGAGCGGACCGGCCGCCACGTGGTGATGGAGGTCAACGGACGATTCTGGGGTTCTCTCCAGCTTGCCATCGACGCCGGCGTCGACTTCCCGTCGCTGCTGGTCCGCTGCGCGTCCGGGGAAGCGGTGGCTGACTGCCCGCAATACAGGCTCGGCGTGCGGAGTCGATGGTTTTGGGGGGACGTGGATCACTTGTATCTGCGGTGGCGCGGCGGCGGCTCGCGCCTCGCCGCTCTTTGGGACTTCGTCCGGGTTCGTCCGGGCCGGGACCGGGCCGAGGTCTGGCGCTGGCGTGATCCCGTACCCTTCCTCGTCGAGACGCTTCAGTGGCTGCGGCTGCTCCCCAGGCAAGCGCCGCGTCGGGCGCAGCTTGACGCGGGCTGGGTCGCACATGAACGCGTATAGCGCTGCGTTCGCGCCACAGTTGTCGCGCGTCACAGGTGTGACGCGAATGTCGCTTTCGGAGGCCTTGACGCTCGGCCCCGAAGCTTGGGATGCGTTGTCCGCGCACGCCAAATCGCCGTCTCCGTTCATGAGTTGGGCATGGCATCGTGCCTGGGCAGACTCCGCCCCCCCGTCCGAACTCGATGCGAGCGAAGTCCTGGTGGTACGCGGCTCAGATGGGTCAATGCGCGCCCTGCTGCCGTTGCGTCTCGACCGCATTCGGTTCCACCGAGTGTGGGTGCGGGCGCTCACCTGGGCCGTCGGGGACATCGGCTGTCCCGATGAGCTCGACGTGCCCGCTTCGCCGGATGCCGACTGGGCGGCTGTCGCAGCGGCGGTCGACGCTCTACCGTGGCAGGTCCTCATACTGAGTAACCTCGCGGACGAAGCCACGAACGCGGAGCAGCTCTGCGCGGCACTTGTGGCACGCCGGCACGCCGCGCGACACCGTGCGCTGTGGACCTGCCCGCGGCTCGAACTCCCCCCTACGTGGGATGGCTACGTCGCCGCACTCAGCCCCAACCGCCGCCAGATCCTGCGTCGCAAGGAGCGCAGCCTGCGCCGCGATCATGCCGTGGCGCTCACGGATTACGCGGAGGACAGGCTCGACGAGGGGTGGGGCCACCTGATGAGGCTGCACGAGCGGCGGTGGGAGGGTGCCGGCGGAGGTGCGTTCCGCGACGCACGCAGCGAGCGTTTGCAGTTGCACTTCGCCCGCGACATGGCGAAACGAAAGCGGCTGTGGCTCACCACCCTCGATGTGGATGGGCATCCTGCGGCCGCCTGGTACGGCTTTACGTCCGGCGCCACCGTGTACTTCTACCAGGGCGGGCGCGACCCTCGGTGGGAGCGGGAAAGTGTTGGGCTCGTGTTGATGGGAATGATGATTCAGCGCGCGATTCAACGAGGCTACCGCGCGTTCAACTTCCTGCGCGGAGACGACCGCTACAAACAGCAGTGGACATCTGCCCGTCAAATGACGAGCGAGGCGGTGGTTTTCCGGTCGGGGTGGGGGGCCGGCGGGGGCCGGTGGCTGCGTGCGTTGGATACGATGGCGGAACTGCGTGCGAGTGTACGGGCACGTCTCGGGCGCGCCGCGACACGGGAGCCGGACGATGGGATCGCATAACGTCCTGGTCATCGTGTCCATCGACACCGAAGAGGACAATTGGTACCGCAGTCGCCACGACGTGACGGTGGAGAACATCGGCGAGCTGCGGCGACTGGCGGGATTCTTCGATCGGCTGGGAGTGCGACCGACGTACTTTACGGCCTATCGAGTCGCAACGGATGCACGCGCGGCAGATGTCATGCGCGAGGTCTCTCGTAGGGGCCGTGGCGAGCTCGCTGCCCACCTGCACCCCTGGAACACGCCTCCCCTCACGGAGGCATTCGTTCCGCGCAACTCCATGCTCAAGAACCTGCCGGCCGAGCTGCAGCTGGCGAAGCTCCAACATCTCACGGCGGCGCTCGAGGAAGCATTCGAGTTCACGCCCACGGCGTTCCGCGCCGGACGCTATGGCTTCGGCCTCGATACGGTGGCCGCGCTCCTGCGCTGCGGCTACCGGATCGACTGCAGCGTCGCGCCGTCCATCAATTTGGAGACGGTTGACGATGGCCCCACCTTCGTCGGTGCCCCGATCGTCCCGTATCGTTTGGCGCCGGACCGCGACATCCGACTGCCCGCCCCGAAGGGCGAGCTGCTGGAAATTCCCATGTCCTATGGTTTCAGCCGTGCGCCCTTCAGCTTCTGGGATCCCACCCGTCGTCTATTCGAGTCGGCGCCTTGCCGCTGGTTTCACCTTGCCGGGCTCGCGGCCCGCACAGGACTGCTCAAGCGCATTGCCCTGTCTCCGGAACAGGCGTCGGTGAGTGACATGCTGACGCTGTCGCGGCGGTTGCTCGAGGAGGGCGCGCGCCACCTGCAGCTGTTCTTGCACAGTCCGAGTCTCAAGCCTGGGCTGAGTCCCTATACCGCCACGGCGGCGGACGTGGCGCGCCTGTACGCGTCGGTCGCGGAATACATCGAGCGCCTCTCGCAACTCACACCACTGACCTTTGTCACGGTGAGCGAGGCAGCCGCCGTGTTGACGGAGAGCTTGTCGGAGGCCGCTGCGTGCTGAAGAACATCGGAAGCAGCTGGGTCGTCACCGTGGTGACGGTGTTTGCCGTCTATCTGCTCACCCCGTTCACGCTCCACAAGCTGGGCGACGACGGATACGGCACCTGGCTGCTCATCACGTCGATAAATGGGTACTTGGGGCTGCTCGTATTGGGAGTCCCGATGGCGTCGGTCCGCTACTTCGCGCAGCACGTAGCCACCGGGGACACGCGCAGTCTCAACGAGGCGATCAGCAGCTGCACGGGCCTCTACCTGCTGCTCGGACTCATCGCGCTCGTCGTCGGCGTCGGCCTCTACGCATTCTTTACACTCTACGGCATCCCGACGCCATTGCATGCCGACGCCCGCTCCGCGTTCGCGGTGATGGTGCTGTTCGTGGCGGTCGGATTCGTCGCGTTGCTCCCAGAAGGCATCCTGTCTGCGCACTGTGATTTTGTCCCTCGCAATGTCGTCCGCCTTGCCACGCTGTTGGTCCGGCTTGGACTCACCATTGCCTTGCTTACGCTCAAGACGTCTCTGACCGTGCTCGCGCTGGTGCAGCTGACATGTCTCGGGTTCGACTTCACGCTCTGCTGGCTGGTCATTCGACGCCGTTACCCCGAGATCCGCATGCGCCTGGCGGGGTTCGACTGGGCCCTGGTGCGCAAGATCTTTTCCTTCAGCATGTACGTGCTGGTACTGAACGCCGGCGCTCGCCTCTCGTTCGAAACGGACTCGATGGTGATCGGAGGGTTCCTGGGCGTGCGGTGGATTCCCCACTTCACCGTGGCCAACAGCGTCATCATCTATCTGATGGAATTCGTGGTCGCCATCGCGGCCGTCGTGATGCCGACCGCCACCCGACTGCAGACGCAAGGGAAGATCCCGGAATTGCGAGAAATCTTCCTCAAGTGGTCCAAGATCGCGTTCTCCATCACGATGATCGTTGGGCTGTTCCTCCTGGTTTTGGGACCGCGCTTCATCGCGTGGTGGGTGGGTCCGCAGTTCGAGCGATCGGCGGGCCAGGTCCTGCAGATCCTGATGGTGTCGTATCTGGTCTTCCTGCCCATACGTGGCGTGGCGCTTCCGATTCTGATGGGCCTCGGCAAGCCGCGGCTTCCGACAATCGGATTTCTCGTCGCTGGTGTCGTGAACCTCGTGCTGAGCATGTTGTTGGTGCGTCCGTTCGGGATTGCCGGTGTCGCCCTCGGAACCGCCATTCCCAACGTGTTGTTCGCCGCGCTCGTATTGGTCCAGGCGTGTCGTGAGCTCGAGACGCCGGTGGGGGAGTATCTGCGATACGTCTTTCCACGGGCGCTGCTCGGCGCGCTCCCGACGCTCGGGTTGCTCCTGTGGTTCAAGCTTGGCCTTGAGGTCCGAAACCTGGCTGGCCTGGTAGCAGCTGGAGTCGCCGTCGTGGTGTTGTTTGGGCTGATGTGGGTGTTCTTCGTGTACCGGAACGATCGCTATATCGACCTGCGGGCCCGGCTTCCTCTGTTGCGAGCGCAGAGCCGCGCGTGACACTCTGGATCCTCGCCGTGGCGCTCGCGGCACCGGCTCTCCTCCTCGTCGCTGAAGTATCATGCCGCTGGTGGATTCGCAGACGATCCCGGTATCACGTCTGGCCGCCGCGGGCGCGTATCGAGATTCGTCCGGACCCCGAGGCCTTTCCCACACTCGAGCGGCGCGTGCGATTCCACATCAACGCAGACGGGGAGCGCGGCGGTGAGGTGGCCAGTGGGGAGCAGGGACTCTATCGCGTTCTGGCGGTTGGCGGGAGCGCGGTCGAGTGCTTCGCTCTGGACCAACCCCGGAGCTGGCCCGGCGTTCTCGAACAATTGCTCAATGCACCCGAGCGCTTGCATACGCTTGGCGCTCGGCGAGTGCATGTGGGCAACATCGGCCACTCGGGTGTCGGGTCTGCGGATCTGGATCTCATTCTCGAGCGCGTGCTCCCCCAGTATCGCCATCTCGATGGGATCAACCGGGCGTCTGGGCTCTCGTGGAGCTCGCGCGCCGGCTACGCCGAGCGTGGTTTCGCCATACCGAGGTGAAAGACCGTGCCGGAGCGTGGTACGTGGCCGCGCGGCGCATGCGCGCGCAAGCAACAGAGGTCCTTACGGCGATGCCCGACCCCACCGTCGTGTTGAACCATTTTGAATACCGTCTCCGTCGCGTTATCAGCCGCGCGAAGGCGCATGCCGATCATGTGCTTGTTGTGCTTCAGCCATGGCTCGAGGGTCCCTACACGGCCGAGGAGGCGGCGAAGTTCTGGCACGGCGGGGTTGGCAGGCCCTGGAAGGAAGCGGTCACCGTGTATTACGATCTGGAGACCGTCAATCGATTGCTGGCGCTCGTGCAAGCGCGAGCTGCCACGGTCGCTGACGCGCTCGGCGTCCCGCACCTCGACGTGCTACGACTGCTGAATCAGCGCTTTCGTCATTTCTACGATCACGACCACTACACCCCCGCCGGCGCAGCCATTGTGGCCCAGGCTATTGCGTCCGCCTTCACGGGCCTGCCGTGCTCGCCACCGCCCCGGGAGGCTGTCGGGATTCGGGGAGCGACAAGATCGCCAGCTGGGGTGCCTACCTAGGAATCGCGACAGGCTCGAAAAAGGTCGGCGATGCGAGCGACGTGAGCTTCGAGGAGCATCTGGTCACCGTGACAGCCGTCCGGCCCGACATACCGCTCCGTCTCGCGCGCCACGTCTTGCCAACGCAGCATCGGGCTGCGTGGGCGCAGCCATTCCTTGTTGGGCAGAAATAGGCTTAGGCGGCCGTCGAAATGGCGAGGTGTGTAGCGACGGATCGCGGCGACCGTGGCGGCCTCAACCTTGGCCCGCTGAACCTGCACCGGATCGGGCGGGGTTTGCGATTGGGCGTCACGGCGCGCCTTGTGATCGCGCAGTCTTTCCCGGATGTAGAGCCGGCGCTCCCTATTTGACAGTGACGCGAGCGTGTGCACGTGCGTACGCACTCGCTCCGCGTAAATCGCGAGGCGCTGGCTGAGCTGCGGCAACCGACGGAACGCAGTTGAATACGGGCTTGTGAACAGCCCGACGAAACGAATGGTCGCGCCGTGCTGCAGGAGTTGTCGTGCCAGCTCGAATGCGATCGTGCCACCGGCGCAGTAGCCGGTAATGACATATGCATCGTTGGGCCGGAAGGCACGGAACTGCGCGGCGAAGTAGGCGGCCAGATCCTCCACGCGCGTGAGCAGCTCGCCTCGACCGTCGGCACCCGGAGGCTGCAGCCCGAAGAACGGCTGATCGTCACCCAGCTGCTGTGCCAGGAACCGGTAGCAGAAAACGTCGCCATTGTGTCCAGGCACGCCAAAAACCGGCGCACGCGTGCCGCGAGGCTGCAGCGGCACGATCCCTCGCTGTTGCTGGGCGAGCGACTCGGCGGAGCGAAGAAACTCCACGATATCGGTTTTCCGCTCGCGCAGTTGCTCGCGTAGCTCGGGCGTCAGTACCCCGGTGGGGGCTGTGCAGCGCAGCTGGTCGCCGTCCGCCCAGACTCGGATGTCGCGGCTCCGCAGCTCCTGAAGCAAGGCCGGCACGATCACAACGCAAACTCCTCCCGCCCGGCAGCGTCGGGGGTCGACGCTTGCGACTGTCCCACCCAGGCGAGCTTATCGATGACCTCGGCCAGCCCGGCGATCGTCGGGTGCTCGAACAGATTGCGGAGCGGCAGATCCAGCTCGAACGTATCCCGGATACGCGACAAGGCCTTGATCGCCACCAGGGACTGACCGCCCAGGTCGAAGAAATCGTCGTTGATGCCGATCTCCTCCACGACCAGCAATTCGCGCCAGATAGCGGCGAGTGCCTTCTCGGTCTCCGTGCGCGGTCCGACGACCTCGTGACCCGCCTGGACGTTCTCGTAACAGAACGTCGGCAGGGCCTGGCGATCGACCTTGCCGTTCGGCGTCAGCGGCAATCTGTCGAGCCGGACGAAATAGGTGGGAAGCATGTACTCCGGTAGCCACGTGGCGAGATGCGCGCGGAGCTCCGCGACGGTCAGCGGCTTTTCGCTCACATAGTAGGCCGCCACGCGTCTGATGCTGGTCTCGGTCGTTTGCGTCGGCTCGGAATACCCGATCTGACGCATGATCTCCTGAACCCGCGTTTCATCGAGCTCGTCCTCGAGCTCCTCCATGGCCTCATCGCGGGTCTTCTGCCCGAGGCGCACATCCCAGCTATAGGGCAGCGAATAATTGTGGTATCCACGCTGCTTCTTGTGAACGTAGATGCCGACATCGTTGATGAGGCAGTTCGTCGAACGGCCTGTATCAGAGGGGCGGATCCACGGTGTGCGCTGCTTCAAGTACGCGTGCATCTCCGCCAGCGGCACGCTCCAATACCGGTAGAAGTCGACGAACTGAATGTCGCGGAACACGCCATCGTCGCGGAAGATGTCGACCTCGAGATGACACGAGACCGCATCCTCCCGCCGGTGGTAGGCTTTGCGCGCCTCGAGCACGAGGTCGTCCAGCTTGGCGACGTCGAAATCCTCACGCTGGAAGACCTCTTCGGTGAGGCGCGTCTCGAAGAATTGTCCACGCGACAGCCCCGTCACGATGTAGCGGATGCCTTTCTCGGAGGCGAGGTTCGTGGCCAACGTGTAGATCGTCTTGAAGCAGCCATTGCAGACGTTGGCGAAGCGCTTGAGACTGTCGACAAAGATCTCGTTCATGTGTGGCGTACCACCCATGACGAGCTCGAGGCCCAGCGCGTCCACGACCCGACGGATGTTGGTCTTGGCCTCGTCCGAGATGAAGCCGTTGTCCAGGGTGAAGACCAGCGGCGTCAGCCCGAGGTCGCAGAGCTGGTACAGCATGTACGTGCTGTCCTTGCCGCCGCTCAATAACACCAAACAGTCGTAGTCCCCTGTTCGCCTGGCCTTCATCTCCGCGACGAGCGCCGTGAGCGCCTCCGGGGCTTTGAAATAGGCCTGCGCCTTGTCGCCATACTCGTCAAAACCGCGGCAGACATTGCACACTCCCGCCGCGTCGTAGCTCGTCCCCGGTACGTTCGACGCGAGACCACACCGCGTGCAGTGTGTCAGCCGTTTCGCCGCCCGCAGGGCGACGGGATCGACGAGATCCACCACGCACTCGCGCACGCCGGCGTGTTGCAGGAGGCGGGCCTCGATCTCGCCCAGCTCGATGCGCGCCCCGGCGACTTTCACCTGATGATCGGCGCGGCCCAGGAACTCCATGCGGCCATCGGTGCTCCAGCGCGCGATGTCTCCGCTCCGGTACAAGCGCAGCGGCGCACCCGAGCCATTGTGTCTCGGATCCTTCGTGGTCAGGAATTTCTGCGCGGTGAGGTCTGGGCGGTTGAGGTAGCCCCGAGCCAGTCCGTCCCCCGCGAGGTACATCTCACCGATGACCCCGGTCGGCACGGGACGGAGCTGTTCGTCGAGGATGTACACACCGGCATTCGCCGCGGGAATTCCGATCGGCACGGAAAGCGCACGATCCTGCTCCAGGTCGTAGCGGTGAATCATGCAACCGACCGTGGCTTCGGTCGGGCCATACTCGTTGTAGATGTCTACCGGGCGGCCGAAGGTCTGGGTGATCTGGCGCGCCAGCTCAGTTTTGAAATCCTCGCCGCCCACGATGAGCTTGCGAATCCTGGTGACGCGCAAGTTCATGTCCTTGACCATCGCGAGGTGCGCGGGCGTAAGCTTGACGATGTCTACCCCGCCGTCCTCGATGACCTTGAAGATCGCCATGCCGGGCATCCCGGGGTCTTCGCGCACGACGACGATGCGGCCACCGGAAATGAGCGGCGTGAAGATCGACGTCACCGTGAGATCAAACGCCAGCGAGGAGAACAGCGGCCAGACCAGGCGTTCGTCCCGACTGTACTGGTCCTTTGCCCACCAGATGTAATTGACGAGGCTGCGGTGCTCGATCATCACGCCCTTCGGCGTGCCGGTGGAGCCCGAGGTGTAGATGACGTAGGCGAGGCTGTTGGGCGAGACCGGGGGCAGGGGATTCGCGACCCGGTATCCTGCAATCGCGGTGCCGTCGGCATCGAGCGTCACCACGCGTGCCGCGCCGCCTGGCAGGCTGTCTGCCAAATGTGACTGCGTCAGCAATACCGGCAAGGTCCCCACACGTCCAGCCGCCATGTCCCGCACCATGAAGGCGACGCGCTCGCTCGGGGACGCAGGATCGACGGGCACGTAGGCCGCGCCGGCCTTGAGGACGCCGAGTATGGCGTACACCACCTCGATCGAGTGCTCCATACAAAGTCCGACGAGGTGATCCGGGCCGACGCCCAAGGTGCCGAGATGCGCCGCCAGCTGGTTGGCGCGGTCGTTGAGCTCGCGATAGGTCAACGACTGCGGGCCGAAGCGGATGGCTTCGTCATTCGGCGTGCGCGCGACCTGTTCCTCAAACAGCGCGACGATCGTCTTGTCAGCCGGGTATGGCGAGGCCGAGTCGTTGTACTCGACCACTAGCGCGCGATGCTGGTCTCTATTCATAGCGATGAGGCGATCATCTCCTTCAAGATTTCGTTGCTGCCGGCGTAGATCCGGTGCACGCGGCTGTCGGTCCACATGCGGGCGATCGGGCAATCCGCCAGATACCCGTACCCGCCGTGGAACTGCAGGCATTGATCGATGATGCGGCACTCGCAGTCGGTGAGCCAATACTTGGCCATGGCGGTCGTGAAGGCGTCGAGCTGGCCGGCGATGAAGCGTTCGATGCAACGCTCGAGGAAGACCCGGGCGATGTGCGCCTCGGTTTTGCACTCGGCCAGCTTGAAGCGCGTATTCTGAAAGTCGATCAACGAGTTGCCGAACGCCTTGCGCTCCTTCACGTACTTGGTGGTGACGGCGACGGCTCGCTCGGCGGTTGCGACGGCAGCCACGCCAATCGCCAGCCGCTCATAACTCATCGTCTCCATGATCTGGAAGCCGCCCCGGCCCTCGCCGGAACCCAGGAGGTTTGCGGCAGGCACTCGCACATCCTCAAAGAACAGCTCGCAGACGTCCTGCGCGTGCATGCCGACTTTTTCGAGCGGGCGCCCGACGCGGTAGCCGGGAAGATCTCTTGTTTCAACCATGATGAGCGAAATGGCCTTCGGTCCCGTCGCTTTCGGATCAGTTTTCACCGCGAGGCAGACGAGGCTGGCGTGCCAGCCGTTCGTGATGAACGTCTTGGAGCCATCGATGACGTAGTGGTCGCCGTCGCGGCGCGCGGTCGTTCTGATGCCCTGCAGGTCCGAACCGGCGGCAGGCTCGCTCATCGCGATCGCGCCCACCAACTCGCCGCGCGCCATGCGGGGCAGCCAGTTGCGCTTTTGCGCTTCGCTGCCGTACGCGAGGATGTAATGCGCGACACTGTCGTGAATGAAGGAATGCAGGGACACGCCCGCGCGCGTGAGCTCCTCCACGACGACGGTTTCGTGGACGAAGGTGCCTCCTCCGCCACCGTATTCCGCTGGTACATCGCTGAGCAGCATCCCCACGGCGCCGGCTTTCGTCCAGGCGTCCGGGTCCGGGAATCGCTGCTCGCGCCAGCGGTCCTGGTGAGGGACGAATTCGGTCTGGACGAACGCGCGGATCGTCGAGCGGAATGCGCGGAGCGCGTCAGTCGTTCGGGGAGCCTCGGCGAGAGAAATCATGACAGCCGGACCCGTGGTTGGGTCGCGCGATGGACGCCCGCCACCGCGCGCCCGGATGGATCGGCGGCCTTGGCGAACGCCGGATCCCACGCGATCGCCGCCGGCGAGGAACAGGCGATCGACGGTCCACCCGGCACGGTCAGAGCGCAGCAGGCGTCCGGAAACGCCCGCGCGAAAATCCGACGATACAGCAGCGCTTCTTTCGTCTGCGGCGGATTGGTCACATACCGCGTCGTGGCCCGCGCCAGCTCGGCATCGCTGATCGTGCTGTCCGCATGCCCCTTCAGCGAATCGATCCAGCCGTAGCCCACGCCGTCGCTGAACTGTTCCTTCTGCCGCCACAGGATGCTGTCGGGGAGCGCGCCGGCGAAGGCTTCGCGCAAGACCGCCTTCTCGATCCTGCCCGGGCGGGCCCGCTTGTACTCGGCGTCCATCGACATCGCGACGTCCAGGAATTCCAGGTCGAGGAACGGCACGCGTGCTTCCACTCCCCACGCCGCCATCGCCTTGTTGGCACGGTTGCAGTCATAGAGATGCAGCGCGTCGATCTTGCGCACGGTTTCGTCGTGAAAGGCCCGCGCGGATGGCGCCTTGTGAAAGTACAGGTACCCGCCGAAGATCTCGTCGGACCCCTCTCCCGAGAGCACCATCTTCACGCCCATCGCCTTGATACGCCGGGCCATCAGGTACATCGGCGTCGAGGCGCGGATCGACGTGACGTCGTAGGTCTCGATGTGACGGATCACCTCGGGCAGCGCGTCCAGGCCCTCCTGCACGGTGAACTTGAACTCGTGATGACTGGTGCCCAACGCGGCGGCGACGACACGCGCCGCCGCCAGGTCGGGCGAGCCTTCCAGGCCGATCGCGAAGGAATGCAGACGCGGCCACCACGCTTCCTCACGATCGTCCGACTCCACGCGACGCTTGGCGAACTGCGCCACGCAGGCGGCGACCAGCGACGAATCGAGGCCGCCGGACAACAGGACGCCGTAGGGCACGTCGCTCATCAACTGACGGTGCACCGCGGCTTCGAACGCAGCACGCAACTTCGCGGGAGGAACTGCGACGCCGCGGGTCTGCTCATAGCTCCGCCACGCGGGTGTCCAGTACCGCACCGGCGTGCCCACGCGACTGTCGAGATAATGGCCCGGAGGAAATACGGTGATGTCGTCACAGACGCCCACCAGCGCTTTGAGCTCCGACGCCACGTACAGGCACCCAGCCGCATCGTGGCCCATGTACAGCGGACACACGCCGATCGGATCGCGCGCAATCAGGTAACGCCCCGCGTCCCGGTCCCACAGCGCGAAGGCGAAGATGCCGTTCAGCCGGCCGAGGAAATCGACGTCGTGCTCGCGATACAGCGCGTTGATCACCTCGCAATCCGATGCGGTCTGGAACGCATAGCGATCCGCGATCTCGAGCCGGAGCTCGCGATGATTGTAGATCTCTCCATTTACCGCGAGCGCCAGCCCGCCGTCTGCGGAACGCAGCGGCTGGGCACCGGAGGAGACGTCGACGATGGCGAGGCGCTCGTGCACCAGGACGGCGCGCTCATCGACGTGCACTCCACTCCAGTCGGGGCCGCGATGGCGCTGGCGCGCGCTTTGGGACAACGCCTGTTCACGCAGCGCCTGCAAATCGACGCCGGCCGCGATTTCGAAGATTCCCAGGATCGAACACATGTCGGTTAGCCTCTGTCCTGACTGGCGATCGCGGC
>WNFP01008568.1_pt1 | contig 12306 bp, 10 predicted proteins | sample 5400201 | NCBI WGS metagenome assembly WNFP01 (sample SAMN13153355, study PRJNA577476) | soil metagenome | isolation source: 115 cm saprolite under Madrone tree | place: USA:California | collected 2016-06-14
CGCACGGCCGCGACCATTACAGCGACGCGGAGATGGCGCTCTCGGCCGACGGCCGCATCCTCGGGCTGCGGGTGAAGACGGTCGCCAACATGGGAGCGTATCTCTCGCTGTTCGCGCCCTGCGTCCCCACGTATCTGTACGCCACGCTGCTCGCGGGCGCGTACCTGACGCCGGCGATCCATTGCGAGGTGACCGCGGCGTTCACCAACACCACGCCGGTGGACGCGTATCGCGGCGCGGGGCGTCCCGAGGCCTGCTACCTGGTGGAGCGGATGGTGGACCTCTCCGCCCGGGAGCTGGGGATCGATCCGCTGGAGATCCGGCAGAAGAATTTCATCCCCAAGGACAAGTTCCCGTACCAGACGCCGGTCGCCCTGCTCTACGACAGCGGCGACTACCAGGGCGCGCTGGACAAGGCGCTGGAGGCGTTCGACTACCGCGCCTTCCGCAAGGAGCAGGAGCAGGCGCGCAAGCAGGGACGTTATCTGGGCGTGGGGTTCTCCACATATGTGGAGGCGTGCGGGCTCGCTCCCTCGCAGGTGGCGGGCGCACTCGGCGCGCAAGCAGGGCTCTATGAAAGCGCCACGGTTCGGGTGCACCCCACCGGCAAGGTGACGGTCTTCACCGGCTCGCACAGCCACGGGCAGGGACACGAGACGACCTTTGCGCAGGTCGCGGCGGACGAGCTGCAAGTGCCGTTCGAGGACGTGGAGATCGTCCACGGCGACACCGGCCAGATCCCCTTCGGGATGGGCTCCTACGGAAGCCGCAGCGGTCCGGTGGGGGCGGCGGCCATCTACCAGAGCACGCAGAAGATCAAGGACAAGGCGAAGAAGATCGCCGCGCACCTGCTCGAGGCCAACGAGGCCGACGTGGTGTACGAGGGCGGGAAGTTCGCGGTGAAGGGGTCGCCGGGGCGATCGAAGAGCTTCGGCGACGTCGCGCTGATGGCGTACCTCGCGCACAACATGCCGAAGAACCTGGAGCCGGGGCTGGAGGCCATCAGCTTCTTCGACCCGGGCAACTTCGTCTTCCCCTTCGGCACGCACGTCTGCGTGGTGGAAGTGGCGCGGGACACCGGGCAGGTCAAAGTGGTGCGCTACCTGGCGGTCGATGACCTGGGCCGGGTGATCAACCCGATGATCGTCGACGGCATGGTGCATGGCGGGATCGCGCAGGGCGTCTCCCAGGCGCTCTGGGAGCACGCGGAGTACGACGAGAACGGGCAGCTCGTGACAGGCTCGTTCATGAACTACGCGATGCCCCACGCCGACGACCTGCCCTCGTTCCAGGTGGGCAGGACCGAGACGCCCACGCCGGTGAACCCGCTCGGCGTGAAGGGCGCCGGCGAGACCGGGACCATCGCCTCCACCGCGGCTGTGGCGAACGCGGTGATGGATGCGCTCTCGCCCTTCGGCATCGCGCACGTGGACATGCCGCTGACTCCGGACCGTCTCTGGGAGGCCCTGCGGGGCCGCTGAGGAGGAACCATGTACCCGGCATCCTTCGAGTACTACACGCCCTCGACGCTGGCGGAAGCGATCGAGCTCCTGGGGCGGTTCGGCGATGAGGCGAAGGTCCTCTCCGGCAGCCAGAGCCTGATCCCGCTGATGAAGCTGCGGCTGGCGCAGCCGGCGCACGTGGTCGACTTGCGCAAGGTGGACGGCCTGACCGGAGTGCGCGAAGTGCAAGGCGCGCTGCACATCGGCGCGATGACGACGCACGCGGCGCTGGCGGCGTCGGACCTGATGCGGGCGAAGCTGCCGATGGCCGCGGAGGCGGCCGGCCAGATCGGCGATGCGCAGGTGCGGAACGTCGGGACCATCGGGGGGAGCCTCGCGCACGCGGATCCCTCGGCGGATTGGCCTGCCGTGCTGACGGCGCTGGACGCGTCCGTCGTGATCGCGGGGCGGCGCGGGGAGCGGACGGTCAAGGTGGCGGATCTCATCGTCGGACCGCTGACCACGTCGATCGAGTCCGGCGAGATCCTCACGCAGGTGCGGATCCCGTTGCCTCCGGCGCGGACGGCGGGCGCGTACGAGAAGCTCCCGAATCCAGCTTCACGATTCGCGGTGGTCGGGGTCGCCGCGGAGGTTTCGCTCGACGCTCGCAACTCGGTCCAGTGGTCACGGATCGCGATCACCGGCCTGGCGCCCAAGGTGACTCGAGCCGGCGCCGTGGAGCAGGCGCTCCAGGGAAAGCCCGCGGACCCGGCAGCCATCAAGTCCGCGTCGGCGCGCGCGGCGGACGGGATCGAGCTCCGCGCCGACCTCTCCGGCTCTCCGGCCTACAAGACCCAACTCGCCTCCGTGTACACGGAACGAGCAGTGCTGCGGGCCGTCTCCAGGGCCCGCGAACGGTAGGACTTTAGTCTGAAATTGGGGACACAATACGCAACTCCCCATGCCAACCGCATTGGCATCGAGAGTTGCGTATTGTGTCCCGGATCTCCGACGAAAGTCGGCGCGGACGGCGTGCTCATTCCAGCTGCCCCCGCGGCGCTCCGGCCTTGTACGGGGCCAGCCGATAGGAAGTCTCGGGCGCGACGATCCCGCCGGCGGCGAGGCCCGCGATCTCCGTCGCGCGCAGCCGCTCGCCGGTCATCACGCGCGGCAGCAGCAGGTCCAGCGAGGTGGCCCGCGAGAAGATCCCGCAGGACGGCGCGCCCAGCACGGGAACGTCGCCCAGATACGCCACCCAGAGCAGCGTGCCCGGATAGGCCGGCACGCCGTGGCGTTCCATGCGGGCGCCGGCAAGCTCGAGCCCTCGCAGCACCGGATCCTGGGGGTCCATCGACCGGCTCCCGGCGAGCACCAGCAGCTGCGTGCCCTTCCCCTGCTCCTCGCGCAGAGCCTGCGCCAACGCTTCCGGAGTGCCGGACACCGCGCGCGCCGACTCCAGCTTCGATCCGAAGAACGCCAGCTTCTCTTCGAAGGCGCGGCGCGCCCGATCCAGCGCGGCCTCGGCGATCTTCTCGTGCACCAGCAGCGCACCGCGCAGCGCGACGAACGGGCGGATGCGCAGGACGCCCCCGGCAGCCACATCCTCGGCGCGCCGGAGCCGATCCTCGCGAGTCACGAAGGGGATCACCTTGGCCCGCCCCACCACGTTGCCCTCCACCGCGACGTAGTGCTGAGGATGGCTGTTCACCGCCAGGTCGGGGATCAGGTTCAGCTCCGTCAGGCGCGCGATCTCCACTTCCAGCAGCCCGCGGCGCCGCGCGACCAGGGGAAAGGAACCGCCCTCCACCGGCCCCGGCTCGATCCCGTCGCCCGCCGCGACCAGCGCGAGCCTGCGGCCGGCCGCGTCCTCATGGACGTCGCCGGGCTCCAGCTCCACGACCGTCAGCGCGCTCCAGTCGGCGGACTCGAGGGAGCGCACGTCCGCGTCGGTGAGCACCCTGCCCTTGGGCAAGCCTCCGACGTCCGCCGTCAACACCAGTCCCGCCGCAACCCTCTCTCCCCGCGCGATCCGCCGTGGCTTCATCGTCTCCTCCTCTTCACGCGAGCAGATGCCGTTCCAGCGCGCGCAGCGCCACCAGATTATGCGCCGGCGCGAAGACGTTGACATGGGGAAGCGCTGCCTGCATCCCCTGCGTGAGCGGCTCGTATCCCGGGCTGCCGAGCAGCGGATTGAGCCAGATCACCTTCCGGCTCCGCAGCTGCAGCGTCTCCAGCTCCGCCCCGAGGAGCGCCGGGTCCCCGGTGTCCCAGCCGTCGCTGAGGACGACCACGACGGTGCGTCCGTCCACCAGCCGCAGCCAGTCGCGGTTGAAGGCCGCGAGGCACTCGCCGATGCGCGTCCCGCCGGACCAGTCGTGCACCTCGGCGGAGAGCCCGCGCAGCACCTGCGCGTAGTCGGGCTGCCGGAGCACGTCGGTCACCCGCCGCAGCTCGGTGGAGAAGACGAAGCTCTCCACCCGCGCCACCGTGCCTTGGAGCGCGTAGAGGAACTGCAGCAGGAAGCGGCTGTAGAGGTCCATCGAGCCCGACACATCGCAGAGAGCGACGATGCGCGTCTTGCGCGGCTTGCGCCGGCGGAACCGCAGCTCCAGCGCTTCACCGGCATTGGACAGGGATCTCCGGATGGTCCGGCGCAGATCGATGCGCGGCCCCCGCCGGCCCGACTTCCAACGGCGGCTGGGGCGCGCGGCGAGCCGGCGGGCCAGGCGCCGGGCGACGCGCTGGATCTCCTCCAACTCCTCGGTGCCGAAGCTGCTGAAATCCTTGCTGGCCAGCGCGGCCATGGGGCTGGCACCGGGCACGTCTTCTGGTTTGCTCTCCCCTTCGCCCTGCTCCTGCTTGCCCCAGGACGACAGCGACGGGACCGTGCTCTCGCCGGGCGTGACCGGTGGTCACCGTCATGCCGCGGCCGCGCAGCTCGCGGCAGAGGCCGACGACCCGCGGAACCAGGTCGCTCACGCCGCGCCCATGGGAAGCCGCCCTGCCTCGACCTCCACCCGCACCTTGCGCAGGTCCGACTCGTCCTTCACCAGGCAGCCCAGGGTCTCCGCGACGATCTCCGGCGTGAGGTGCGAGGCGTGCAGGACCACCAGCGCGGCCGCCCAATCCAGCGTCTCGGAGACGCCGGGCACTTTGGCCAGCTTGGCGCGCCGCAGCCGCTGCACCAGCCCGACGATCTGCGCCGCCAGCTCCTCGCTGGCTCCCGGCACCTTCCGGCGAACGATGGACAGCTCCTTCTCGAAGGGCGGATAGTCGATCCAGAGATAGAGGCAGCGGCGCCGGAGCGCGTCGGACAGCTCGCGGGAGCGGTTCGAAGTGAGGATGACGTGCGGCCGCTCCCGGGCGCGGATGGTCCCGATCTCCGGCACGGTCACCTGGAAATCCGAGAGGACTTCCAGCAGGAACGCCTCGAACTCCTCGTCGCTGCGGTCGATCTCGTCCACCAGCAGCACCGGCGGGCGCCCTTCGTGCGCGATGGCCTGCAAGAGCGGCCGCTTGAGCAGGAACGGCTCGCTGAAGATGCGCGCCTCGGCATCGGCGCCGGCGCTGCCGTCCCGCTCTTGCAAGCGGATGTGCAGCAGCTGGCGGGCATAGTTCCACTCGTACAGCGCGGTCGATGCGTCGAGCCCTTCGTAACATTGCAGGCGGATGAGATCGGTCCCCAGCAAGCGGGCGAGCACCTTGGCGATCTCGGTCTTCCCCACCCCGGCGTGCCCTTCCACCAGCAGCGGTTTGCGCAGCTCGAGCGCGAGGTGGAGCGAGGTGGCGATCGCCGGGTCGGCGACGTAGGACTCGCGGTCGAGCTGCTCGAGGAGCTGGGCGATGCGGTCCACTGTTCCCTCGGGAAACCCGAGCTTCAAATCACGCGCGCGCCCAAGGCGTCAACGACTCGGGTTGGAATCAGCCACCCCGCCCGGTACAATCCCCGCCCCTACCCTCGGGAGTGGCCGGTGAAGCATTGGGTCGAGACCGCCGCGATTCTCGATCAGCTCTCGAAGCTGGTCGCGGCCGGCAAGCCCGCGGCGCTCGCGACGGTGGTCCGCATCTCCGGCTCGGCGTATCGGCGTCCGGGCGCCAAGCTCCTGGTCGAAGACTCCGGAATCACGTACGGCGGCGTCAGCGGCGGGTGCCTGGAGTCGGACGTCCGCGCGCAAGGCTTGGAGATCCTGCGCGGCGCGCCCAATCGCCTGCTGCACTACGACACCGGGTCCGACGAAGAGACGCTGTGGGGGCTGGGGCTGGGCTGCGAAGGCGCGGTGGACGTGTACGTCCAGCGGATCGACGCGAGCTGGATGGACGGGGCGGGAAGGCAGATGCGCGAATGGCTCGCCGCCGGCACCCCGTTCGCGCCCATCACCATGCTGGCCGGACCTCTGGCGGGCCGGACCTTCGTGCTGGCGAAGGGCGCTTTGGGCGGCGGCTCGGGGTCGGCGGATGCCGATCGCGATCTCGTCCATCGCGCCAGCCCGCTCCTGGAAGGGGACGGCGGCGGGCAGGTGCTGGAGCGCGGCGGCGAATCCGCCTTCGTGGACGTGCTGCGGCCTCCGCCGCGCCTGTTCATCTTCGGCGCCGGAGACGACGCCCGCCCGCTGGCGGCGCTCGCCCTGCAGGCCGGATTCGAGGTGACGGTGGTCGACCACCGGCCCGCGTACTTGACCGCGGAGCGCTTCCCTCCGCCGCTCCGGCTCGTCTTGCGACGGCCCTCGGACGGACTCGCCGGCATTCCTCTCGGCATCTCCCGCCGGAACTTCGCCGTCGTGCAGACGCACGCCCTGGCCCACGATCGCGACTGGCTGCGCGCGCTGGCCGACCAGCCGCTCGCGTACCTCGGCCTGCTCGGTCCTCGCGGTCGTAAAGAACATGTCCTGCGCGAGCTGCAGCTTCCCGGCGCGAAGCTGTTCGCGCCCGTCGGGATCGACATCGGCGCGGACGGCCCCGAGCAGGTGGCGGTCAGCATCGTCGCCGAGATGCTCGCGGTCCACGCGCGCCGCGAGCCCGGTCACCTGCGCGAACGACTCGGGGGGATCCATGACCCCTGAGCGCGTGGCCGGCGTCGTCCTCGCCGCGGGCCAGTCCGCCCGCATGGGGACGAACAAGATGTTGCTGAAGCTCGGTGGAGGGACGCTGGTGCGCCGCGCCGCCGGAACCGCGCTTTCGGCGGGACTCGATCCCGTGCTCGTCGTCGTTGGACACGAAAGCGACCGCGTCCAGGCCGAGCTGTCCGACCTCCCCTGCGTCGCCGTGCACAATCCCGAGTACGCCAGCGGGATGAACACCTCGCTGCGCTCCGGCATCTCCGCGCTGCCCGACGACGTCGCGGGCGCGATCGTCGTGCTCGGCGACATGCCTCTGGTCGATGCGCCGATGCTTCGCGCCTTGGTGACCGCGTTCCGGCGCTCGGGCGCGCCCCTCGCCGTCTCCACCTTCGCCGGCGTCGTCGCTCCGCCCATCCTCTACGGCCGCGAGCTCTTTCCCGAGCTGCGGGCCCTGACGGCGGAGGCCTGCGGCAAGAGCGTGGTCAAGAGACACCGCGGCGAAGCCGCGGAGCTGGCGTGGCCGCCCGAGATCCTGACCGACCTCGACTCTCCCGCGGACGTGCAGCGGATCCGCGCCCGACTGGAGGCAGCGTGATGCGCGCCGAATTGCTGCAGCTCGCGGCCGACCTGGCGCGCCGGCGCGAGCCGTTCGTGCTCGCCATGGTCGTCCGCCGGGAACCCTACAGCTCGGCGCAGCCGGGCGACATGGCCGTCATCACCGCCGACGGCGCCTACCATGGCTGGCTGGGCGGCAACTGCACGCAGCCCACCGTCAAGCACGAGGCGAAGCTGGCGCTCGCCGACGGCAAGCCGCGGCTCGTCTCGCTCTCGCCCGATCCGAAGTCGAACCAGCGCCCCGGAGTGACCGCGCTGCCGATGACCTGCCACAGCGGGGGCAGCGTCGACATCTATCTCGAGCCGATGCTGCCGCCCCCGCAGCTGCTGATCTTTGGCGAGTCGCCCTGCGCGCGGGCCCTGGCGCGCCTCGGCGAAGTGATGGGGTACGGCGTCGATCCCGTCCGGGATCCGGCCACGCTTCCGCCGGTGCGTCCCGAGAGCTCCTTCGCGGTGGTGGCGACCATGGGCGAGAACGACGAGGAGAGCATCTCCGCGGCCCTCGGCGCCCGCTGCGGGTACGTCGCCGTGGTCGCCAGCCGCAAGCGCTTCGCCGAGGTCCGCGACGCCTTGCTCGCCCGAGGCATTCCCGCGTCGGTCCTCGACCAGGTGCACAATCCGGCCGGGCTGGATCTCGGCGCCCGCGTTCCCGAGGAAGTGGCGCTGAGCATCCTGGCGGAGATCGTCCAGGTCCGCCGCGCCGCCCAGCCGCAACCCGCGCCCGTCCAAGCCGAGCTGTCGGAGACGGATCCAGTCTGCGGAATGACCGTCATCGTCGCGACGGCCCGGCACCGCGCGACGCACCAAGGGCACGAGTACTTCTTCTGCAACCCGCGCTGCCGCGAGAAGTTCCTCGCCGATCCAGTCCGCTTCCTCGCCGCCTGAGGCTTCCATGGGCTTCGACATCGTGAAGACATTCGTGGTCCGCTCTTCGCCCGAGCAGGTCTGGAGCTTCCTCACCGACCCGGAGCGGGTGGCGCGCTGCCTTCCCGGCGCCGCCATCACCGGCAAGCTCGACGACCACACCTGGCAGGGGACGATGACGGTCAAGGTCGGACCGGTCTCCTCCAGCTACAAGGGAAAGGTGGCGTTCGAGAAGCTCGACACCGCCTCGCGCACCGCCCAGATCGTCGCCACGGGCCAGGACGTCCGCGGCCGCGGCGGCGCGGACCTGCGCCTCACCAGCAGCCTGGTGGCCAAGGCCCCCGGCGAGACGGAGATCACCACCAGCTCGCACGTCAACGTCACCGGCATCCTGGCGCAGATGGGCCGCGGCATGGTCCAGGACGTCAGCGACCAGATGTTCCAGGTCTTCTCGCAGCGGGTCCGGGCGGAGCTCGAGAGCGCGCCCGCGGCCGCCGCTCCAGCGGCGACGACGTCGTCCGCTCCCGCACAGACTCCGGCGCCGGCTCCTGCATCAGAGGCGCTCGACATCGGGGCGATGGGCGCTCGAGCCGCGGTCCGCAGGCCCGTGTTCTGGATCGCGGTTGCCGCGGCCGCGTTGGTGGCCTACTTCTTGTTCCGCTGAACCAGGAAAGGGGGAGTCGCATGATCCCGCCGGCGTTCGACTATCACGCTCCTGCCTCGCTTCCCGAGGCCATCGCCCTGCTCTCGCGGTTCGGCGATTCGGCGAAGGTCCTCTCCGGGGGACAAAGCCTGCTCCCGCTGCTCAAGCTCAGGCTGGGGAGTGCCGAGCATCTCGTCGACATCGGACGCATCCCCGGCCTGGAGTACGTCCGGGAGGAAGGCGGTTTCCTCCGCATCGGAGGCCGTACGCGGGAGTCGGTGCTGGAGCGCTCCGATGTGATTCGCGAGCGCTACCCCATCCTGCTCGACACCGCGCGGGTGATCGCCGATCCGCTGGTGCGCAACCGCGCCACGGTGGGAGGCAACCTCGCCCACGGCGACCCGGCCAACGACCACCCCGCGACGATGTTGGCGCTGCGGGCCGAGGTGGTGGCGCAAGGTCCGGAAGGCGAGCGGGTGATTCCCATCGATGGATTCTTCACCGGCCTGTTCGCCACCGCGCTGGCGCCGGACGAGATCCTCACCGAGATCCGCATCCCGGTGCCGCTCAATCGCACCGCCGGGGCGTACGTGAAGCTGGAGCGGAAGGTCGGCGATTACGCCACGGCGGCGGCCGCCGCGCAGGTGACCCTGGACGCGACCTCGGCTTTCGAGCGGGTCGGACTGGCGCTGACCAACGCCGCTCCGGTCCCGCAGCGCGCCGCGGCCGCGGAGGACTTCCTGACTGGAAGACGGGCCACCGAGGCGAACATCGCCGAGGCGGCGCGCAAGGCGGCCGAGGCGGCATCGCCCACGGCCGACCGGCGCGGATCGGTCGAATACAAGCGCGAGATGGCGCGGGTGCTCGCCGCGCGGGCGCTGAAGAAGGCCGTCGAGCGGGCGGGAGGTCGATGACCATGGCCAGACATGACATCCAGTTCAAAGTGAACGGCGCCGAGCACAAGGTCAACGTCGAGTCGCGGCTGCTCCTGGTCCATCTGCTGCGCGAGAACCTGCGCCTGACCGGGACGCACATCGGCTGCGACACCACCCACTGCGGCGCCTGCACGGTGCTCCTGGACGGCGAGCCGGTGAAGTCGTGCACGGTGCTGGCGGTGCAGGCCGACGGCGCGGACATCACCACCGTCGAAGGCCTGGAGCAGAACGGCAAGCTCCACCCCATCCAGGAAGCGTTCTGGGAGAAGCACGGCCTGCAGTGCGGCTACTGCACGCCGGGGATGATGATGACGGGGTGCGCGCTGCTGGCGCGGGACAAGGAGCCCAGCGAGGCGGACATCCGCGAGGCGATCAGCGGCAACCTCTGCCGCTGCACCGGGTACTTGAACATCGTCAAAGCCATCCAGTCCGCAGCCGAGCGGCTGCAGAAGCAGTGAGGGATCCATGACCACGCCCAGGACGAGCCCCGAAATTTCCGGCATGGGTCACTCGATGAAGCGCAAGGAGGACCCGCGCTTCATCCGCGGCCGCGGCAACTACGTCGACGACATCCAGCTGCCCGGCATGCTGCACATGGACATCGTGCGCAGCCCGTACGCGCACGCGAAGATCAAGTCCATCAACAGCGAGAAGGCGTTGAAGGTCCCCGGCGTGCTGGCGGTGATCACCGGCGAGACCCTGGCCAAGTACAACCTGCACTGGATGCCGACCCTGATGTCGGACACCCAGATGGTGCTGCCCACCGAGAAGGTGATGTACCAGGCGCAGGAGGTGGCTGCGGTCATCGCCACCGACCGCTACGCAGCGGCGGACGGCGTCGAGGCGGTGGAGGTCGAGTACGAGCCGCTGCCGGTGGTGGTGGACCCGTTCAAGGCGCTGGACCCGTCGGCGCCGGTGCTGCGCACCGACAAGAAGGACAAGAAGGACAACCGCATCTTCCACTGGCAGGCGGGAGATCGGGCCGCCACGGACAAGGCGTTCGAGGAAGCGGACGTGACGGTGACGCAGGACATGTACCTGCCCCGCATCCACGTCGCCTCCATCGAGACCTGCGGCTGCGTGGCGGACTTCGACCGGGTCAACGGCAAGCTGACGGTCTACATGACCACGCAGGCGCCGCATGCGGTGCGCACGGTCTTCGCGCTGGTCGCGGGCCACGTCGGGCTCTCGGAGGAGAAGATCCGGATCGTCTCGCCGGACATCGGCGGCGGATTCGGCGGGAAGGTGCCGGTCTACCCCGGGTACGTGATCGCGACGGCGGCGTCGGTCGTCATCGGGAAGCCGGTGAAGTGGGTGGAGGATCGGATGGAGAACCTCCAGGCCGACTCCTTCGCGCGCGACTACCACATCCATGCGGAGCTGGCGGCGAAGAAGGACGGGACGATGACGGCCCTGCGGATCAAGACGCTGGCCGACCACGGCTACACGGACGCGGCGGCGAATCCGTCGAAGTTCCCCGCCGGGCTGTTCTCCATCTGCACCGGGTCGTATGACCTCAAGAACGCCTTCGCCGAGGTCGACGGCGTGTACACGAACAAGGCGCCGGGGGGGATCGCGTATCGCTGCTCGTTCCGGGTGACCGAGGCGGTGCACTGCATCGAGCGCATCACCGACGTGCTCGCGCAGGAGCTGAAGATGGACCCGGCGGCGCTGCGGATGAAGAACTTCATTCCGCCCGAGAAGTTCCCCTACAAGTCGGCGCTGGGGTGGGAGTACGACAGCGGCAACTATCCGGCGGCGCTGCGCAAGGCGATGGACATCGTCGGGTACGAAGCGCTGCGCAAGGAGCAAGCGGAGAAGCGCGCGCGGGGCGAGTTGATGGGGATCGGGATCTCCAGCTTCACGGAGATCGTCGGGGCCGGGCCCAGCAAGCACTTCGACATCCTCGGGCTGAAGATGTTCGACTCCTGCGAGATCCGCGTCCATCCCACCGGGAAGGCGATGGCGCGATTCGGCACCAAGTCGCAGGGCCAGGGCCACGAGACGACGTACGCGCAGATCATCGCCGAGGAGCTGGGGATCCCGGCCGCGCACGTGCAGGTGGAGGAAGGCGATACCGACACCGCGCCGTACGGCCTGGGCACGTACGCGAGCCGGTCCACGCCGACGGCGGGAGCGGCGGGCGCCATGGCGGCGCGCAAGGTGCGGGAGAAGGCGAAGAAGATCGCCGCGCACTTGTTGGAGTGCTCGCCGGACGACCTGGTCTGGGAGCCGGGGAAGTTCTCGGTCAAGGGCGCGCCGGGGCGGAGCAAGACGATCCAGGAGATCGCGCTCGCGGCGTACACCAACCACCCGCAGGGGATGGAGGCGGGGCTCGAGGCGGTCTCGTATTACGACCCGCCCAATCTCACCTTCCCCTTCGGGTCGTACATCGCGGTGGTGGACATCGACCGGGGCACGGGCGCGGTGAAGGTGCGCCGGTTCGTGGCGGTGGACGACTGCGGGAACATCATCAATCCCATGATCGTCGACGGCCAGATCCACGGCGGCCTCGCCATGGGGCTGGCGCCCGCGCTGCTGGAGGAGATCAGCTACGACGACGACGGCAACATCATCGGCGGGAGCTTCATGGACTACCTGGTCCCCACCGCGATGGAGACGCCGAGCTGGGAGACCGACAAGACGGTGACGCCTTCACCGCACCATCCCTTCGGAGCGAAGGGAGTCGGCGAGTCGGCCACCGTGGGCGCTCCGCCGGCCATCGCCAACGCGGTGGTCGACGCGCTCTC
>WNFP01013867.1_pt1 | contig 12306 bp, 10 predicted proteins | sample 5400201 | NCBI WGS metagenome assembly WNFP01 (sample SAMN13153355, study PRJNA577476) | soil metagenome | isolation source: 115 cm saprolite under Madrone tree | place: USA:California | collected 2016-06-14
GCGTCCGCCTGTCCGGTAGCCAGGATGTGCTCGGCCTGAACCGCCGACGTGATCATCCCCACCGTACCGGTCAGGATGCCGGCTTCCCGCCGAATCTGCTCCGCAAACTGTGTTTGATAACCCGGCCCGACCGGTATCTGTGCATGCGCAACATTTCCGCCCGAAGAGCAATCGATCAGGTCCACCCCCAATCCCTTCAGTTGGCGCGCGAGTTCCACCGACTGCTCAATATCCCAGCCGCCCTCGATCCAATCCGTCGCCGAAATACGCACGAACACCGGCGCCCCCTGCGGCCACGAACCTCGCACCGCCGCAACAATCTCGCGCAATATTCGCGTGCGATTCTCAAGCGAGCCCCCGTAAGCGTCCGTTCTCTGATTGCTAAGCGGCGACAAAAACTCATGAATCAAATATCCATGAGCAGCGTGAATCTCAATCACGCGAAAGCCCGCTTCACAGGCCCGGCGGGCCGCCGCCGCAAAAGCGGAAACGACATTCTTGATGCCGTCGATGGAGAGCGCCTGCGGCATCGGATATCCATCCGTGAAACGCAACGCGCTCGGCGCAACCACATTCTTCCAGCCACCTTCACTTTCGGGGACCGTCCCATGGCCCGCCCCCGGCGCGTAAGTGCTCCCCTTGCGTCCAGCATGCGCCAACTGTATCCCCGCGACGCTGCCTTGCTCGTGAATAAACCGCGCGACTCGAGCCAGCGGCTCGATGTGCTCGTCCTTCCAGATACCCAAGTCCTGCGGACTAATCCGCCCCTCGGGAACAACAGCCGTCGCCTCCGTGAGCACCAGTCCCGCCCCGCCCACGGCCCGGCTACCCAAATGCACAAAATGCCAATCGCTAGCGAATCCGTCCGTGCTCGAGTACTCGCACATCGGCGAAACAAACACGTGATTCGCAAACGTAATATCCCGAATCGCAAAGGGATCGAACAAATGAGTCATAAGCTCCACGCCGCCTTTCGAAAGCATTGTTTTGATGCCGCAAGCAAGCCTTTTGCGGCTTTTTTTGATCGATGTACGGTTTAAGAACTGTCCGGGCTTGTAGCGGTGTCACTTCAGGGCGTTTGTTTTTCTCTCAGGCCGCCGCTTCCACTCTTCGCCCCTGTTCGACGTGAAGCTCCCCCTCGCATGAAAGCACTTCATAGCGGGTCTCGCCGTTTTCTGTCCAGAAGCGCAGCGTTACCTTGCTCGCGCCAACACGCAGGTCATGCAAGGTGATATCAGGCAGCCAGTGCGGCAGAATCGGATCCACATAAAGCTTTTTCTTGTGCGCGTCACCGTTCAGTCCAAGAATCGCGCGCACAAGATGAAACACGCTGCCTGCGGCCCACGCCTGAGGGACATTAGCTCCCAGATACTGCACGGGGAATGCCCCTGGCTCCCGTTTCGTTCCTGCATACAGCTCCGGCAGCCGATAGAAGACGAAATAACTGGCAGCCTCGCTGATGTCACGCGCGATCATGGCTGCTTCCTTCGCAAAGCTATAATTCTTGAATCCCATCGCGATGATGCCATTGTCGTGTGGCCACACCGATCCGTTCTGATAGGAATACGGGTTGTATGCGGGATTGTCAGAAGAAAGCGTTCGTATGCCCCAGCCACTCCACATGTCAGGTTCCATCAGCCGCGCCACAACGCGAGCAGCGCGTTCGCGGCTAACAATGCCGCTCCACAACAAATGCCCGGGATTGGACGCGATCGTCTGCACTTGTCTCTTCTCTCCATCGAGCGCATACGCATAGAATCCCGTCTCCTCGCACCAGAAAAGTTGCTCGAATCTCTGCCGTAAATCTGCCGCTTTCCGGCGCAATCGGCCAGCGTCGTCAGCTCGCCCAAAATATTGAAAAGCGTCCGCCATGCGCAGCCATGCATCGTAGGTGTATCCCTGCAATTCGCAGAGCGCCTTCGGCCCCCGCACCGGAGTTCCGTCGGGATACATCACCGAATCTCCGGCATCTTTCCACGCCATGTTCTCGTATCCCTGCGGCGATCGCGTCTGATATTCCTGCAAGCTGTCTCCGTCCATATCTCCGTAGCGATCAATCCATTCGAGACACTTCTTCGCCACGTCCTGATGCTCCAGAAACAAGCTATCGTCGCCCGACCACTTCCAAGCCTCGCACAGCGTTATCAGATACAGCGCCGTCGCATCCGCAGTCCCGTAATAAGGTGTGTGCGGGATCAGCTTTCGTTCCGCTAGTTCTCCGAACCGCATTTCATGCAAAATCTTCCCCGGTTGCGCGTCGCGGTAATCGTCCACCTCGTTCGCCTGCCATTTGCCCAGCACGCTAAGCGCACCGCGCGCAAAGTCCGGATACACCATCAGGTTCTGCAGACTCACGATCAGGCTGTCGCGGCCGAACACGGCTACAAACCAGGGCACGCCAGCGGCTGGAATGAATTCGTCCGGCTCGAGACACATACGCGGCAGGCGCAGCGCCGCCATGTCTTCCACCGACTGCCGGAAGAGCCGATACACATCCTCGTTGGAACTAGTCACGGACGTCGTAACCTCTCTCCACTTACTCAGTTCCCGCTCAATCGGGCTCCTCGCATTTCGAAGAATGTGGACGCACCGGCGCGGCGTCTTCGGTGCTGTTTCCCCTCCAAGAAATTGGTGCTGGCAACAGGTATGCCAGGAACCTCGAGGCTCGAGATCGACCAGGAAGCTGATTCGCCCATTGCTGTAGTGAGCCGCGCACCCGCTGTGCGTCAGCCGTGTTACCACGGAACGCTTGAACTCGTTGTGCTCGTATGAGCTGATCAGCTCCGATGTTTCCGGCCGCCACTCCGTGCTCACATTCCCCTTGCGAACCAACCGCTTCGCCTTCACTTCGAAAATGTCGGCGAAATCCGTCCGCAACGACAACTCCAGAGAGAAGCGGACCCGTTGCTTGCCGTAATTGTGAACCTCGAAATCCTCGTGAATGCCCTCGCTCACGGCGCGGTCCAGAATCAGGCTGACAGTCCCCGCCTCAATCTCGTTGTACTCCGTCACGATTTTCGGGTTCGTAAGGTACGTTCGCGAAGCGTAGTAAGCGAGCGCACCGGAATTCTGCAGCACCCACCGCTCCCCATTGGCAAAGATCTCGTAGCTGCTCACATAGCGTGTATCACGCGAGTACATTCCCTGGTCCGTGACCGCAGTGATGCAGCCATTCATCTCCGACACGAGAAACGTGTCCCCCCGATTGATCGTAACCAATGGCGGACCAACAACAACTTCAATCGCCATAAGTGCCTTCCACAGATAGGATGCTGCCCCGCGACAAATGACCCAAATGGTTCGCCACGACCATAGGTCTCAAGAAATTGCGTTGACGGTCCCGAATAAGCCTGCGCGAGGAGGGGACTTAGGGAAAAACACAACGATTATTTGCGCTCTCCTCGCGTGACGCGACTCAGCCATCAACCCCACAAAGACTCCGGTTGTGTCTGAATATGGTTGAGTTGTGGCGGGATTTGTTCTTCTATCTGAACTCTAAAAAATGCTCAAGCAGAAAACATTAGTCCCTTGGGTCTTCCGGGTATGGACTTTCCCCCACCAATTGGCCAAGGATGAGCACAGGGTGCGCTGATGTAATCGTGTGCAAGGTTCCTCGCGGGACTCTCCGGCCTCAAGGTAACCCAGTGAAGGATGCGAGTGTCATTGAGCTTCCTTCGGTGAATGGAAAAAGGCCATGAGGATTTTACTTTACAATCCCGACAACGGCGTAACGCGCAATTTCATGCCGCATCTTTGGATGTTTCTACTGCAGGCGCTCACACCAAAGGGACACCAAGTGTTGCTAATGGATGGCAACGCGCAGCCGATGGATGAAGACGGCATTGCCAGTTTCGTGCTTGAGCAAAAAATTGGACTGGTAGGCATCGGCGCGATGACCCGAATGATCGCAAAGGCTTATCGCATGGCCGATGCCATTCGCGCCATGGGAGTAAAGGTCGTAATGGGCGGGCCTCACGTCACGGAAATGGCCGATGAGGCTCTCGGGCGTGACGGCGGCTCACGCCATGCCGACGCGGTAGCTCTCGGTGAGGCCGACGAAACTTGGCCAAAAATTGTTGAGGATGCGGCAAGCGGGGCCCTCAAGGACGTGTACGCTCCCGTTGATGCCTTCGGACAAGAACGAAAACCTTCTCTACAATCTTATCCGCGGATCCCATGGGACACTCTCAATCTTGAGCAGTTCAACATCGTTCCAAAGCTTGTGGCTCCCATACTCCGAAAACATGGCACTGGTTGGGGTACCTTCCGCATTATTCCGGTCGAGTCAGGGCGCGGCTGTCCCTACGGATGCGAGTTTTGCACCGTAACTGGTTTTTTCGGGGACTCGATCCGATTTCGCACCAACGAAAGTGTTGTGAACGAGCTGCTGCTGCTGAAGGCGCGCGCCCGAAGTGAGCGCGGCCAGATCGCCGTCTTCTTCATTGACGACAACTTTGCCATCAACGTCAAGCGCACCAAGTCGCTTCTTCGCGACATCATCGCCGCCGATGCACAGGTGAATTGGGTGGCGCAAATCAGCGCCAATCTGCTGCGCGACGAGGAACTCGTTGATCTCATTGCCGCCGCGGGAGGTAAGTGGATCTTCATTGGTATGGAGTCCATCGACCCCGCCAATCTAAAGGATGTAAACAAAGGCTTCAACAAGCCCGGTGAGTATGCCGCCGTGCTCGAGAGACTCGCGCGGCGCAACGTCTTCGCGATCACCTCATTCATTTTTGGGATGGACAACGACACTCCGGGCGTGGCGGAGCGAACGCTCCAGGAGGTGCGCAAGTGGCCCCCAGGCCTGCCCATATTTGGCCCCCTCATACCTTTGCCCGCTACGCCGCTTTACAAAAGGCTTGAAGCCGCAGGGCGGCTGACGCGGCCTAAACACTGGCAGGAATTCATCCCGTTCGAGATGGCGCACACGCCGCTGAAGATGACCACCTCGGAGGCTCATGCGGAGATTCGGTACGGATGGGCTAAATCATACGGCCCAGAGGCCATCGCTAATGCTGTGGCTTCGATCGCTCACAAGCCCTTGGGATGCCGAATGGACATCCTTATCGCCCGCCTTTGTTTCCGCGGGATCTATTTCCCTCAGCTGGGACGGTTCGCATGGATAAGAACGATTGCTCAAAACCGGCGCACCATCTTCCGTCTCCTTAAAGAGGGCTTCGGGACTTGGCGCGACGGGTGGCAAACAAATTGAAAGGACTTTGGGTGGGTGGCCACGCTCTTGAAATTGTGTGACGCACCCTTCGCCTTGTGTAAAGGCCGCGGACCGTCGCGGGCATCGTTTGCTTCGCCTGTCTGCCCAGACCTTCACGCACAACAGCCCCACAATGCCTGCCATATCGGCCAAATCATCTAGAAAGGGTGAATGGCGGCGAACCTTGAGCGAACCGTTTTCTCCATTCGCAATTGATATATACTCCGCGCATGCAAGGACTACCCTGGCGCACAATTACGCTCGGCTCGCTGTTGCTCATCGCGATCTGTTCAGAAGGAGGGCAGGAAGTGCAATCTCCGCAACCTGAAACGTCGAAGCCGCCCGTCAAAATGGAACAGCGCGGGCGCATCCTTGGAATCGGCGGTGTCTTCTTCAAATCCGCTAATCGTGATCAGATGCGCGAGTGGTATTCGAAGCATCTTGGACTCGCTGACAAAGGAGGAGGCGCGATGCTTCCGTGGCGCGAACACGACGACCCGCAGAAGGAACACGTTACAGTGTGGACTATTTTTCCCGCCTCCACTAACTATCTCGATCCCAGCCACGCACCGTTCATGATCAACTACATTGTTGACGATCTGGATGCTTTGCTCGATCGCTTAAAACAAGAGGGAGTAAAGATCGATCCCAAACGAATGAATGAATCCTACGGTCGCTTTGCCTGGATCTATGATCTGGATGGGAACAAGATTGAGCTCTGGCAGCCGACCGCAAAGCCCTAAAGGGCCTTCCACTGCACTTAGTCAATCAGTTTTCTGTAGCTACAGTCCCGTAGTCGTAGAATGGCCGCAAATGCTTTAGGCCTGCATGACGGCGGATTCTAAGCCATCCCGCCTTTGCCTGTGAGCGCCCGCTTTCTGCCTGCCCGCCTTATGGTGGGAAGCGGGCTCCGCCGCAACCCGCCACGCGGGATGCGGTCGCTTCAGCCGCCACGAACAGGCACAACTGCGACGTTAGTAGCTGCTGTTATTCCTTGCGCAGAGCGAAATAATACCGCCCATCTTTTTTGGCAATTGGAAATTTCATGGTTATCGGGCCGCGCCGGTCATCATAGACAACCGTCAGGAACTTTTCAGGCGGGATGTTATACCGCTCGCTGAAACCTGCAGGCACCGCGGGCATACTTTCAACCTTTGCCGTAATCTTCACGTCCAACCCGGACTTGAGTTCCCCAATGAAGTGATTCCGCGAAGCTTCTGCCACATTATCCCAATCCACCAGCTTTTCTTCCGCGTCCAGTCAACGCGACGGTGCACACAACCCTGAACACCCAGCGGGCATTCGCCATTTGCGATCTCCTTAAATCGAATATAAACCTGCGCCCCGCGACACAAGCACACAAATGCAACGCAAGTGGCCGATCCATCATCGTTTCGGGAACACACGAGGGTCGAGGTCTTGCGAACCTGCATGGCGCATGTCGCCATCTTTGTATTAGGGCAATGGGTGGAAGCCCCTGACTTCTAGTTCACCCTGAGTTTTCGAAGGGCGCCCACCGCCACGGCGTCGAGCGGCCAATGTAAGCGGGGCTGCGAGTTTCATCGAGGATGTTGCCGGGATAGTCCCCTGAACTCACTTCTGCTGGTCCACCGGCAGACAAAGGTGGCCGTACTCAACACGGTTAACGCCCAAACATCGAATACGCTATACCCTGCGACTCTCGCTGCGGAGGCGGTGGCGCCTGAATTTGACGCCGCGTCGCCGCCGCGATCGCACGATCCGCTGGACGATTGGCGATGCGCTCAAGTGCGTCTGCTATTCGGGCCAACTCGAATGCAACCTGGTCGGTTCCGTTCGACCTCTTCAGCACCACAATGCGTTGCCGCCCGAAGTAAGCAGCCGCCAAAAACGACAACCCAATCACGACGAATACGCCCGCCGTGAACATGTCGTGATTTGTGATTGTCATGCTTCTACCCGCTACAGTAATCACGTGATCCGACAACAATGTTTCCTCCCGGCTGGGGCTTACCGAAAGTCCGGACCGGTTTCGCTTCCTAACGTGTCTAACGCTTGAGATGTGGCGATGCCTTTTGCAGAGCCCCGATCAGTGTATGGGCCGCGGCTGGGGCACTGGCATCCGATTCGGTGATAATCTTTGCGGCGCTCGTGGAATTGCCATAGAGCTTGCGATTCGCTTGCCCATCCGGGCGCAGCGTCGAGCCATCCAGTGAGATGCCCGCAAATACGCCTCTCGCGCGGGAGTAGCTCAAAATCTCCGCACGCATGTAAGCATCCGTGTCGGCTGAAGCCAAGCGTCCCTTTGGTCCGGCAGCGGCCGATAAATCCGCCCCAAGCCTCGCCCTGGTACGCAGCAGGCTATCCGCCCCGCGGTCGTTTATCACCAGAAAAACGAAGTCCGTTGCTTCTCCGCCGGCCTGCAAACCAAAACTGCCGCCTTCCAGCGCATACATAGCGGGTGCCCCCCAGGGACCGGTGAAGTCTCTGCCGGTGCGGCATATCAACGTGCCGCGCCCGTAGCTGCCCCCGACAACGAACGCAGCTTTCAACACGGACGGCATCACCACCACACAACGCGCCTTGTCGATCAGGTCTTGCGGGATGTCATCAGGAACATGGAGGATCTCCTGCATCACTTTTCCCGCATTCTCAAGTCGGTCCCGCTCTGTCTTTGCTTCGCTCGGATTTTTTGCCGACGTGACTGGTCCTAAAGCAAACACACCCGCCATTAGAATGATCCGACACTTTGTGTATCGCATTCGCAGCGCCTCCTTGAGCGCCTGGGACACCTGATGAAGCTTCTTTCGTTTGGGCGGGCAGACCCTTAGAGACCCTTACTTTCCGGTATCCACAGGCAACTTTCCCTCCAGGCATGCACTCGATTTAGTAAAGGCCTTAAAATTCAATTGCATAGAGCCGGAACGAGCATCGGGTCACGACGCGAGGTGGACTTCCAGATATGTAGATTTTTCTAATACGTGCGAGCTTATTGCAGTGAGGAGTAGTCCCGGTACCGCGTAGTCCCGGTACCTAGCTGCTTAGGTGTCGCCTCTATCCAGACATAAGGGGGTGGTTATTGTTAACTAGTCCGCATCCGCGAGGTTCGGCCGAAGGCGCGACGGCGAGCATGGATTAGGGAGTGCAGCCGCCGAAATCCTTAATGAGCTTCTCGACTTGAAAAGAGGTCTTTCCGCTGGAGTCCTTGACCTTCTTGCCTTTTACGGTGACGCGCTCGCCCGCTTTCAGTGCGGCGGAGTCCCCGGACAGGCGTAGGCTTTTTTGTCTTTTTCATTTTGCAGGGTCAAGCCCTCCGCGCCGGAGGCGACGCACCCGGTGATCGAGGCATGCTTGTGGGTTTGGTGATAAACGAGGACGCCCACGACGGTGAGCCCGGCGGCCACGCCCGCGATGATGCCAACGATCTCGCCGTTGCTCGGACCGATGTGGCCGCCGCCGCTTTGCGGGAAAGCCGGCATGGCCGGAAGCAGGCAGAGCGCCAACGCGATGGAGGCAGGGAGCACGGAAGGAATAGTCATCGTCTCCTCCCAAAGCAAGCTTAGAGCTTAGTCGCATACTCGGTCGCTACGATCATTACTTCTCTCGAGTTGCCTGGAGGTAACCGCGCGAAAGAAGACGCGAGATTTCGAGCTATAATGAAATTGGCGGACGGGCCGGGTGATCGCTGGTCCCGAGCAATCGGGACGGGAGGAAAGTCCGGACACCGTCGTCGTAGGCTCGCAAGAGCCGGTGACGAAGTAGGGCAACGCGCCTGGTAACGCCAGGGGACGGCCACGCAGGCTAATCCGGGCTTACCCCCGGGCAAAGCTGAATCGTTTGGCAAGGGTGAAAAGGTGGGGTAAGAGCCCACCGTCCCGGTAGTAATACCGGGAGCATGGAAAACCCCGCGTGGTGCAAGGCCAAATAGGAGGGGAGAGCCGGCCCGGCTCGCCGAGCAAATTCGCGAAAGCGAATGCGCTCCCTCCGCGACAGCGCAAGCCGTCGCAGAGGAGAACCCTCGGGTAGGCTGCTCGAGTCACGCCGTGAGGCATGACCTAGAGGAATGATCGCCGCGGCGCACAAACGTTTACGTTTGCACGCCGCACAGAATCCGGCTTACAGGCCCGTCCGCCAAATTTTCAAGACGTTGTCACACCGGAAGAAGCGGCCCTGCGCCTCACAATCCAGAATAGAGTTGAAAAGGCGCCCAGTAGAATGGCTTCTTATAAACGCTGTCGGACTTCAGCAGCGAGAGTTTCGCCGCTCGCAACGCGGATGCAGGATCCTGTTCTTGACTCAGCTCCCGGTATAAGCGGTCCATCAGCTGAGGCGTAGACGCGTCGCTGACTTCCCAAAGGGCTGCAACAACGTTGTGGGCCCCCGCGCGCAGGAAGGCCCATGAGAGGCCAACCAAGCCCTCTCCCGAATAAGCCCGGGTGCCCGCGAGCAAGTGTTGGGCGGGCATGCGGTGATGGCGGTCGGTTACGACGATAGGTCCCAACGATTTATCGTGCGCAACTCATGGGGAGCGGGCTGGGGACTGGGGGGCTATTTCACGCTTCCTTATGCCTATCTTACGGACGCCAATTTAGCCGATGACTTCTGGACAGTCCGAATGGTAGCCAAGACGGCCGCTGAACTAGAAGCGGAAAAAGCCGTATCGGCAGTTGCGGGACAACACTGAACAAACCGGGTGAGGGACGGACGGGAGTGCGTTAGAGGGCGTCTATTTTCGGCGGGCATCGGACAGGAACTGCACGGTTACACGCAGACCGATCGGCAATGGCTTCGAGTTGTCATCGAAGTCGATCACAGCTTCGAGAATGTCGCGGTCGCTCTTGTCCGATGGATCGCCGGTGCTGATGCTTTTCCGGCCCATCATCGCGGATACGCGAGAAACGGAACCGCGGAGCTTTTTTCCTTCAAGCGCGTCAGCCTGGATAATTACGTTTTGTCCGACGGAAAGCTTGTCTACGTCTCGTTCATCGACTTCGGCCTTGATGTGCCGAGTGGAAGTATCCGCGAGACTGAACAAAGGGCGCGGGGTGACGGTGCTAAAGGATTCGCCACGCTTCGCATAGACCCGCAGAACCGTTCCATCGATGGGCGCCACGATGGAGCATTTTGCGATGCGTTCCTGGGCTGTTTGCACACGGCCTTCCGCCGCAAGCACATCGGCGTCAGCTCGCGCCGTATCTTCCTGCAAAGGCGGAGCAGAGACTAACTCTTCGTTGCGAAGGGCGGCTCGGAGATTGGCGTCAGCGACGCCGAGGTCGCGGATGGCCTGATCATAACTGGCGCGCGAGACCTGCTGCTTCTGGAAGAGAGCCTGCTGCATGTCCAGGCGGGATTTCGCTTCGTTAAAGGTGGCCCGAGCGGCGGCGGTCTTCTCGCTGGCTATCTTTTTTTCCTCGTCACGCGCGCCGCGCAAAAGGCGTGCGCGTGTCTGGCGCGCGGAATCGGCTTCCGCCATAGCCGTTTGTAATGCAGGCCGCAGATCGTCACAGGCTATTTCGCCGAGTACGGTTCCTCGCTTTACGAACTGACCTTCTTTCACGTACACGGACTTCAGAATGCCGTCGGCGGCAGCTCCCACCTGGGTTGTTTCCGAAGCGCCTTCCACTCTACCTGGTGAAGCGAATACAACAGACCCGACTGTGTTATTGGGGGTGCCGCGCGCCTGCACGGAATTGCGATTCCTGGAAGTCCCGAAGAGCGCCGCGCCGCCAATGACCAGTAGCGCCGCCAACCCGCCAAGGATCCATCTGCGCTGGACGGTCATGAATGCGTCACCTCTTGTTGAACCTGGCCATCGCAGAGGGTGATGGTGCGGTCGGCGAATTCACGCCAGCGCGGATCGTGGCTCACAACGACGACGGTTCTCCCGTGCTCGCTAGCTTGGTTTCGAAGAATTTCGCAGATGTTTTTTCCGGCCTTGGCATCGAGAGAGGCGGTTGGCTCGTCCGCGAGAAGGATCGGAGGATTTCCCGCCAAGGCGCGCGCGATGGCGACGCGCTGCTTTTCTCCGGGGCTGAGTTCGTTCGGCTCCTGATGGAGCTTGTTGCCCAAGCCGAATTGAAGGAGAAGATTGCGAGCCATTTCCATACGGCGAGGCTCGGCAGGATCGCGAATTTCGAATCCCACGGCGACGTTGTCGATCGCGGAAAGTGAGTGAAAGAGGCGGAACGCCTGGAATACAAAGCTGATTTTCTTTTGGCGAATTGCCGTCTTTTGCGGTTCCGTTAGCGCATTTACCGCAACACCGTCCACGAAGACTGTTCCTTCATCAGGCGATAAGAGACAGCCCAACATGGATAGTAGTGTGGTCTTCCCGCTACCGGAAGGGCCCATAACCAATGTGAGTGTGCCGCGTTCGAAACTTAGTGAAACGTCGCGCAGCGCAGGGACGCGTGCCTCTCCTTTGCCGAAGGAAACACTCGCACGCACGACTCCTAGGAACTGGTCAGGCACGGAACACTCTCCCGGGCTCGACGGTGAGGGCGCTGCGGACGGAAGCAATAGATGCCAACGAGCACATCAACAAGCTGGGCACGACCATGATTGCCGGCAACCACCAGGGTGCGTAGATCCAGGGAATCAGGGATTTTGCGTAGCCAATGCTGGGGATAGCGGCCAGGAGTCCGAGAATGCTGCCGAGCACTCCGCAAACAGCGTGGCGTATTCCTCGATGTTTTCCATCGTGTTGGCGTAAATGGTTTGGGAGACAACCACGAGGCCAATGAGAAACGCGAGAACGGCAGCGGTCAGAATCGCGCCTCCCGCTCCCGTTTTCATCGTCCAATACATTTTGGACTTGTGCGCGAACTCGCTCTGCGTGAGGACGTCGACCTCCGGGAGTCGCTGCCTGAGGTTTTGCTGGACATCGGAAACGGCGTATCCGTTGCCAACTCGCAGAAGGATGTACATGGCGTCTTCCGGGCCGAAGCCCATGTAGCGTGTGGCGTTCCGGTAAGAGGTGAAGAGAAAAGGGACGCCCAAGAAGGCTCCGTAGCCTTCGATTTCGCGCTCGATACTGGCGCGGTGGCGATTTATCTCGACTTCCGCGGGGAGGGAACTCACGTCCATTTGCTTGCGATCGCTTACGTCGTAGA
>WNFP01003701.1_pt1 | contig 12305 bp, 10 predicted proteins | sample 5400201 | NCBI WGS metagenome assembly WNFP01 (sample SAMN13153355, study PRJNA577476) | soil metagenome | isolation source: 115 cm saprolite under Madrone tree | place: USA:California | collected 2016-06-14
AACTTGAGCCGGGACTGGTCGCAATCGTTCGTGGACATCGGCCTGGCTCCCGAAATTGCTCTCGATAAGCCGATGGCCGCGCTCGAAGCTGCGGCCTCTGACCTGCGCGGCGATGCGTCCTGGTCGCAGGCCCTGGTTGACGGGCCGCGAGTGCTGGGTGTGCAATCCTACGATAGAAATGCGACGGTGGTGCGCCTGCAGGTTCGAACCGCGCCGACGCGCCAGGATGAAGTGACACGCGAACTACGCCGCAGAATCCAGATCGAATTTCAGAAGCAGGGCATTCCGGTAGCGAGCGTGTTGCGATTCGAATTGGCGAATCCGCAGTCGCTGGCAATCGGAAAAGTGCCAGTCGAGGCCTCACAATAGATTCAAGCTCAGGAGACGATCTCATGTCCACCATCACCTACGACGAAGTGAACCTGATGCTGCGACTTTACGATATGCGCCGCGAGGCCCGGCTACGGCAAGCCAGGAGCTGGTTTCTCGATCATTTTCATCCCGTGTCGCCGGACGAGATGACGGAGAAGTACGCGCCGGGAACCGACGAGTACAACAACATCCGCATGGTAATCAGCTACTGGGATATGGTGGCCAGTATTGTGAACCGCGGATTGATCGACGATGAGCTTTTTTTTGAGAGCAATGGGGAGATCTGGGTGGTGTGGGACAGGATTCGCGCCATCGTTCCGACCTGGCGGGCGGCGTTCAAGAATCCGATGGTTTTTATGAACATGGAAGAAGCCTGCAAGCGCCTCGAGGCTTGGCGCGAAAAGCGCGCTCCGGGTTCGAGCGTGGCGATGCGCCAGATGATGCAGCAGGCCCGGCCAAAAGTTTAAGTAGCCGTTCGCTGGTTTAGGCCGCAGAAATGGGATCCTGTGTCATCCTGGACGCCCGGATTTCCTTCAGGCGCTTTGCCGCGGATCGGCTCACAAACAGAACCGGGCACGCGGCAGGTCCTGGTCTTTGCGAGCCCATTTCACCTCCAGGCGCTGGCCATTCAGGGTGGATGTCCTTGTCAACTCCGCCAAACTTGTGCCAAACGAAAGATCTGCACAGACGCACCGGTTGAGCGGTGCCGGTTTCTTGGCATTGACCATTCAGCTTGCAGCCTACTGGAACGCGTGTTCGGCGCTACGAAACAGCTATTCCTTGTAGAACATCAATAGCACGCCCAGCATAAGCAAAAGCGACGGCCACAGCTTTGCAAACACTCTGGCGCGAACCGTGCCTAGCTCGCTGAGACCCTTTGTCAATCCGACCCCAAATCCACAGGCCGTGTAGCTCAAGTGCTGCGATTGAATCCGCGCCATCGTTTCCATGTGATGTTCACCAACCATGCCCCCTTCGTGATGGTGAAAAATCAATATAATGGAACCGCAAATCGCCACCAGCGGGAACACCCAGCCACTCCACGCTGCCAGAAGTGCTCCCCTGGCTCTTTGCCATTCAACGGCTCCTAACAGCAACAGCAAAATTGCAAAGGTCTTGTGCTGCAGCACTTCGCGATTATTCTGCAGTGCTTCCAGCCACTGGCGACCTCCAAAGGGCCACAACTCCGTGTCGCTCCACACGAATACAAAGATTCCCGCCACTAGAAAGCAAGCTGGCCAGACATACTTCACCAACGGCCATCGCTTGGCAAGATTCGGTTGAAACAAGACAAAAACACCCGCCAGCGCAACGAAAAATCCTGCGAGGTGATGGTTGAATTCGCTTTCCTTTTTATCCGCCAGAATCTTTGCTTCCAGCTTTGCGTGTGCCGCGTCGTCCAGCGGTTCGTTCATCGACATGTCCATGCCTTGATTTCCGGCGTGGTTGTGATGCATCGGTTGCTGTTCCTGAGCGAGCGATATTGTGGCCGTTAAAGCCATCGCCACCATCGAAAACAGGATCAATAACAGATTTATTCGTGCGCGCCGTAAGCGGTCCAACCCTCTTGCTTCCATCGTTCATCGCCCTCGTTTTTATTTCGAGGAGCGAACGTGCTCGTCTTGTCAAAGCCTCATGTGCGGCGTCGCTGAAACCTGATAGTGCACTTTCGCACTTCACTCCCCGGCCTTTGTTGGATGCTGCAACCAGGTTTTCGGCTCATGAAAATAAATGAAATTGGGGCAGCGAATGGGCAGGACTTCCTGAGATTCTGGAGGCGCGGGCGGAATCGAACACGCGGTCTTTGCCCTGGTTCTGACGGCACGCCGTCCTATCTTCTCGCCAGCGCTTCAAAAGGTCGGCGTTCGGCGGACCAATGGATTTACCTTCTTTTCGAGCTCTGTGAAACCGCCGTTCGCAATTCCTGTGGAACTGGCTTTCGCTCATGACGCGCTACTGGAGGAGAGACCACTTGGATTACGACTTCCCTTCAGGTAGTCCGGGCCATATTTAGCATCTCTCCAGATCGCTCGGAGTTGCTGGTCTCAAATGGCGCCCCCCAAGGTTACCTTGGTGCCGCAGGCGAACTTTGGGTGCAGCCATTACCGTCGGGTACGCCCCATCGCGTCGGAACATTATCGCGTCGGCTGCATGTTGGACCAGACTCAGGTGGAAGAGTCTCGGAAGCGCCTCTGAATATAGATTTGGAACGGCGTTTGCCACTGCGTGACGGACAAGAGAAAAGAACCCCACTTTTCACCTGGAATCACAGATCATTGAAGTGATCAATTACGGGACTGAATTCACCGACAAACAAATCCTGGGAACCACGGTCACATGAAAAAAAAGAAAAGGACTGGCCCGCAACTTGTAGAAACTGCTCTAAGAAAGCACTTTGCCAGATATCGGCTGCATGACTTGGTGAGTGCGAGTCGTATGTTTCCAACTAGCGCGCGAGTGGATTTGCAAAGTGCCCTGGAGAAACTGCTGCCGGTGCGATTGGAGACACGACAGTTTGGCGTCCATAGGCAGTATGATCATTCCACATTGACCTTTGCGAATCTCATGGGGAATGTCCACGACCCCGCCATCATTGCCCCAATGCAGTACGAGGAGATCGACATCGGAGAGATGTTGCCTGCGCGCTGTCTACGCCAGGCCCTCTGGCTATCGCGAATGAAGGACACACCGTTTGCCCTGCTATTGAGCCCGGCGGAGCGTTATGGACAGACAAGCGGAGCGCATTTGGAAATCGCGGTACCCCCAGGCGAAGGAGGTGCAGACCTCTCCCGCGGTCTGCTAAAGGAAGTTGAGGAACTCGTCAAATCAACGGCTTCCTACAAAGGAAGGTCATTTCGTTTGAGGTGACGCACAGATACAGCGGAGATACTGGCAATTTGCGCGTTCACAAGCTCCGAACCGTCCGCCGAGGGGATGTCGTCCTTCCAGAGAAAACCCTGGGGCTCCTTGATCGGAATATAAGTGGTTTTATTGAGCAACGAGAACAGCTGCAGAAACTCGGCCTGCCAATCAAAAAAGGGTTGCTGTTCTATGGCCCACCTGGCACAGGTAAGACTCACACCATTCACTACTTGGCCAGCCAGCTGCCGGACCATACCACCCTGCTCATAACGTCCGAGCAAGTGAGCTATTTGGATCATTATTTTCAGCTCGCCAGATTTCTCCAGCCGACCATGATCGTGATTGAGGACGTAGACTTAATCGCTCGCAAGCGAGAAGAGATGTATGGGCCTTGTGACGAAAGCCTCTTGAATAAACTCCTCAACGAAATGGACGGCCTTCGCGAAGACGCAGCCGTTCTGTTCGTGCTTACGACGAATCGCCCGGAGCACTTGGAAGCGGCATTGGCCTCGCGCCCTGGCCGAATTGACCAGGCGATCGAGTTCCCTTTGCCAGATGACCAGGGCCGCCGGCAACTGATCCGACTCTACGCTTGTGGACTCGCGCTCAAAGATGAAGTGGTCGAACTTGTAGTGAAAAAGACCAAGAACTCGAGCCCGGCTTTCATTAAAGAGCTGATGCGACGGTGTGCACAGTATTGCCTGCAAAATGGCGGCGGTGCTCTTGAGTGTCAAGCCCTAGATGCTGCGCTGGAAGAAATGCTATTCACTGGTGGCTCGCTAAACGCCAAATTGCTTGGAGCCTCGGGTGTGGAAGAGATCGTTCCATGACGTAGCCGGAGCCTATGCTCCAAGCCGGGAAGGATATGACAAAGGATAGGGCAGACGGAAAATATCGAGTCACTCATCCAAGGCCGCGAGAAGCTGACTAGGATTTTTGGTTACTGGCCATCGTTCGATGACGCTGAGATCATGGATTTTCACTTTTGGCGGGGTGTCGTGGAACTCGATCAGGGTCGCTATGATTTTCCTGTACTCACACTGAAAATACACGTATGGGAACAGACGAACGAGGTCAATTCAAAGGGCTTTCTAGTTCTGAAGCATCACACACTTACAACGATTCGATTTTTGGGGGAGTCGAACCCTCAAGCCTACTGCACATACGTAAGTTAAGTTAAGTTATTCATTCCACGTTCGCACAAAAACTACAAAAACGACGGAAACGCCGAAGTGAGGTACAGGGCGGGGACATGGATACATCACTGGCCCTCTGGAATTCCGCCGTCTTTTTGCTGACTTCGTCGGGAAATATATTTGGATTCATCGGCAGCTTCAACTAATCTGCGGATCAGGTGGTCGGGCATTCTTCATTTTTTTTAACCGGGCAACCCGGCTCTATTAGAGTCATCGGCTCAGAGCCGAGACTTCCAGACCCTCCAGCAGACGATGGCACCCACTATAAGCGCCGGAACAATAGAGTACTCGGCGAAAATGATGGATAGCCAGGCACAATAGCGAAATTCACTGGCAAATGATGCTTCAGCCCCTGAGGAATCACATTTTCTATTTACGAGATAATTCTAGGCACTAGTCACTTCTTCGCTGGCTGCACCGGAGCCTGCTGCTGCTCGCTGCTGGGCGGCACGATGTTCTTCATCCGCATATACGTGGCCAGGTTCCCATAGTGCTCCAGGTCATGCATGTTGTTGACCGTCAGCGCGCCCAGCCGCGGCGCGTCATTCCCAAACAACTTGATCGTTTGCACTGCGGTGGCATCGGTCATCCCGTCGTACGCCTTATCACAGTAAGCGAACGCGGTATTCAGCGCAGCAATCAGATCCGCTTTGGATGTTTTCGTGTGCTCGACGTTCGGTGCCGGATTTTTCTCCCCCAGTGCGATCGAGCAGAACAGGTACTGCGCATCGGCCACGTGTCCCACGATCTGTCCGTAGCTGCGCACCGTGTCGACGGGTTTAAAACTGTAATTTTCCTCCGGCATCTTCTCCGCCGACTTCAGCAGCATGTCCTTCACCCGCGCATAGGCAAATTTGTTCCAGGTGCTCAGCCGATTTTCCTGGCTCACCATCGGTTTCTCCTGCGTCGCCTTGTCCTGGGCCAACACCACCCCAGCCGGCACCGCAAGGCACAACACCACCAATCGCAGCAATGTTTTCATGGACACCTCCTTAACCAGCATCTACGCACAACCGGCCCAGAAGTTTCACCCAATTCGGCATGTTTTTCGTCAAGTTACGGCTTCAGCGCTGCCGTCCGTCGCCAATCTCTCGGTCACGTGTCTTTGAACACGCTTCAGGTACTATTGAGCCGTGCGACCACTGACCGAGCATCACTCGCCATTTCGCTTCCGCTTATAGGTTCGCTTACTCCGGTGCCACCAGGAGACTCTGTCAGTCCTCCCGAGGTCACGCGCTGTTCTTCCGTGCCGTGCTGCCCGCACCACCTTGGTGCGGTGGGTGAATGAGAACGCCTTCGTCCTAGAAGTGCAGACTCGACCTTGCCCCACCTTTGGCCGACCGGTTCATCTTGGGGTTTGCCCCTATCGATTGCAGCCGGCCACTTCTCCTCATGCCCTTCGATTCCACCTTACCGTTGGACACTCTGGGCCTCCGGAGTACGGCAAGCAGCGGCTCCAAGTCCGTCTGCTGTATCCAGCTTTCGCTTTCGTGCCCGTTTAGACGTCTCCATACCTTCTGCTTCCTCCAGCCAGCGAGGCTATTAACCCCGCTTTTGGATATGGCTCCCCTCATTTGCGTGGCAGAGGGACTCTAACCCTCCTGAACAACGCACTGCTCAGCACACACTTCCGATTTGCCAACCAGAATGAGGAACTTTGTGGTCGCCAATTGCGTACCATGGACATGCACCTGTTAATCCTTCTCGGAGTTGCTTCCCTTTGCTCATGTCCTATCATTGCTAAACCAGACAACCAGTTGACAGGCAATTCTCAAGCACAGAATCTGCGATCCGATAACAAAAAGTGGGCGGCCAAGCGCGCTCGCTGGCCACTACAGCTAGAGATGCGCGTGCCATTCGAGCCCACAGCATTCCCAAGCGGACCGCGTTTCTATGTCATGTACGAATTGCATCTGACGAACTTCGGGACAACTCCCCTCTCCCTGAATCGTATTGAGGTGCTCGACGCAGATACGGGAGCTGCCCAACCGATTGCGACCTTCGAGGCAGAGCAACTCGAAGCCATGTTGCAGCCTCTGGGCGGCAAGACCCTTTCTGACCGCAAAGAAAGGCTCGTAATCGCCGATGGCCAGAGCGCCATCGCTTTTATGTCAGTAGCGTTCGACCGCAGCTCACGTATTCCGGACAGACTGCTTCATCATGTGAGCGCGGTCGACTCAGCAGCGGAAGGCGCGGTCATCGCTACACATCACACTGAGTTGCATGTGCTCGGGCCGCCGGTAGAAGGAGCAAGCTGGCTTGCAGCCGATGGGCCCAGTAATGATCGGGACAATCATCATCGGCGCGGAGTTGTCATTCTTGATGGTCGGGCGGTGGACTCACGACGCTACGCGATCGACTGGAAGCAGATCAGGGACGGTGCGTCATTTTCTGGCGACGCGCGGGACGTGCGCTCCTATTATTCCTATGGGAAAACAGTGCTTGCCGTTGCCGGCGGCCGTGTTGTCACCGCAAGAGATGGCCTCCCCGATAACATCCCCGGACACGGCGAATCGTTCCACCCTGCTGTGTCGATTACGTTGGAAACAGTTGCGGGAAACACAATCACGCTCGACCTGGGCGGCGGTCAGTTTGCATATTACATGCATCTGCAACCGGGAAGTTTGCGCGTGAAGGCAGGGGATCGCGTGCGGCGCGGCCAGGTGGTGGCGCGCATCGGCGCTTCCGGTGATGCCCGCGAACCGCATCTGCATTTCGAAGTCACCACTTCGTCGAAGCTGCTGGCTGGCGAGGGCGTGCCCTATCTCATCGACCGGTACCGCTGCAAGAGCGCGAGTGACGGGCCTATGGAACTTCACATACACGAGTTGCCTCTAGATAATAGCGTCCTCGTATTCAGGGAAGACCACCGTAAATGAAGATGAAGCGCATGTCCTGACGATAGCGCGATTCTGGTCCTGTGACGGCAACTCGGAAGAAATCCACATGCCTGGTAACGCGGAAATCGGAAAATGAGCCGCTGGTAGCACTTGGATAATTTGGCGATCACAGGGGGGCGGTTTGACCTATTCGGAGCCGAGGAAGGCGTAGCGGAGGAGGAAGAGGGCGCTTAGGACCCAGATGAGGGGGCTGATTTCGCGGTGGCGACCGGTGCCGAGTTTGACGAAGGTGAAGGAGAGCAGGCCGAGGCTGAGGCCGGTGGCGATGCTGAAAGTGAGGGGGGTGGCTACGAGGGTGAGGAAGGCGGGGAAAGCCTCGCTGAAATCGTCCCATTTGACGCGGGCTACGGCGCCGCACATGAGCGCGCCGACTAAGATGAGCGCGGGAGCGGTGGCGTAAGAAGGAATCGCGGCGACCAGCGGTGCGCAAAACATGGCGACGAGGAAGAGCGCGGCAATGACGAGGTTGCCGAGGCCGGTGCGGGCGCCGGCGGCGACTCCGGCGGCGCTTTCGATATAGCTTGTTACCGTGGAGGTTCCGGTGAGGGCGCCAAACATGCTGCCGAAGGCGTCGGCGAGCAGGGCGCGGCTGGCACGGGGGAGTCTTCCGTCGCGGAGGAAGCCGCCTTCTTCGCAGACACCAACGAGAGTGCCCACGTTGTCGAAGAGATCGACGAAGAAAAACACAAAGATGAGTTCGCCAAAGCCAAGTTTTGTGGCCGAGCGCAGGTCCAGCTTGAGAAACGTGCCCGCGGGATGGGGCGGCGAGAAAAAATGAGCGGGCCAATGACTGAGGCCTAAAGGAATTCCGGCGAGGGTGATTACGACGATACCCATGAGAATGGCGCTGCTGATGCGCCGGGCCATCAGAATGGCGATGAGAATGAGTCCGCCGGCGGCAAGGAGGACTTGCGGGTTGGAAATTTTGCCCAGCCCCACGAAAGTGGCAGGATTCGCCACGATGATATTGGCGTTGCGCAGTCCGATGAACGCGATGAACAGGCCGATGCCGGCGGCGGTGCCGTATTTGAGGCAGTTGGGAATGCCGTTGACGATCTGTTCGCGGATGTTGGTGAGCGTGAGAATTAGAAAGAGCAAGCCGGAGAGAAAGACGACGCCGAGCGCGGTCTGCCAGGGCACTCCGCGACCGAGAACGATAGAGTAGGTGAAGTAGGCGTTGAGCGACATGCCCGGAGCGAGAGCGATCGGGTAGTTGGCCCACAGTCCCATGATGAGCGTGGCGATCGCAGCGGAAATGCAAGTAGCGAAGAGAACGCCATCGACGGGCATGCCACCTTCGGCGAGGATGCGCGGATTGACGACGACCACGTAGGCCATGGTCATGAAGGTGGTGAGGCCCGCGAGCAATTCGCGCCGTACGGTAGTGTGATTTTCTTGAAGATGAAATACGCGCTCGAGCAAGCGGGTTCCCCTCAAATAAAAAGGTGCGCCACTATAGGCCGCGAGCGTCGCGACGTCAACGGCAGAAACGCGGAGGCACTGTTCGCTTTCGCGGCTCGCAGAAAAACAGATGCCCCGGGCTACCGCTAGTGCGGAAGCGTGGATTCGCGGGCGGCCCAATGTTCGACAATATCCCGCACCACTTTATCGCCGACGGCTTGAGCCGCTTCCAGAGCAGGAAAGTAAGCAGAGTAATTGCCGGATACCATGATCTTCAGGCTATCGGCAACGTTCATGCCGGGTGGCTCGCGGTCGTAATTGCTAACCGTGCGCAGCACTAGTACACGCTGCAGATCGACGCGCCCGGCTTGACTCAAAAACGTGAGCGTCTGCATGGTGCCGGTGTCTTCCATGGCCGAAATCATATAGTTCCCTTTGCCGGCGGTGTAATAGCGCGTCCAGGCGTTGGCCCACTCATTCATTTTTGAACCGTGCCAGAAGGTGCTCGAAGAGAGCGTGTCGCCGCGGGTGACGAACGGCGGCTTTAGCGCACTCGGAAATCCGGCGAAGCGCGCACGCGAGTTTCGCAGAGAATCGGAGTCAGGGAGCGGCACATCTTTCGTCAGGCGAAACGCCCAGCCAACAAGTTCGGGATTGAGCGCGTAGACCTCGCCCTCAAGCTCCTTGCGTACCGGTTCTTCGTAGGGGGTCGCTTTGCGCAACGGCACGTAGCCGGTCGGCCAATTTTCCGGAATCTGGCGGGCGTCGATTTCGTAGGCGAGATCGCCGTCGAGGACATGATCGGCCCAGACGGCGGAGCCTAGCGAAACGTCGGCGGGATCACCGCCGCCGATTCCCGCGATGAGCCAGTAAGCTTTCGAAAGGTCGAATCGCGGGTCCAAACCGACGGCCATTACCGACGCTGCTGCTTTGGCTGTTCCCACGCCAGTCAAGATGCCCAGCACTCCGTCTTTGTTCAGCCGCACGTGGTGATACCCGGCCGGGAGAGGAATGATTTGATCCAGGTGCTCGCGCTCGACCCAGAGCTGGTATTCCCCGGGTGTGTCCCCGGTGTCCTCGCCGCGTTCGAACATGGCGACCACCACGACCTTGATGCGCATCGGCGTGGTGGGCGTTGTCGCTTGGGCACGAAGCAGAACGGGGAGAATTCCGATCAACACCAGAACAAACCGCTTATGGAGCCTGCTCATAAAATCTCCCGGCCTCTTGATCTGTTTGATCTGGCTGATATGCTGTGCTGCGCGCAAATGAGACTCTATATCACAGCTCGCCGCCGCAAGAATCCGATTGTTCCGTGGACAATTCGATCTTGCGGCGATTTTCTGGAGAAGACCTGCATGAACAACTCGAAAATAAATCCTTCGCGAAGTCTCCCTTTCTCCAGATCGTCCCGCGTTCTAGTTTTTTTGTTGCTCTTCACCTCGCTTGCCTTGGCCCAAACCAAGGCTCCGCATTCTGCGGTTTTGCAGACAAGTTCCGAACAACAAACTGAACTCCAACTCCAAGCCGCGCGGCAGAATCCGCTTCAGCTTCGTCACTTTCTCCTCGGCATGCCGAAGGGCGCCGATCTGCACAATCATCTGAGCGGTGCTGTTTACGCGGAATCCTGGATTCGCGCCGGAGCGGAAGATCATTTGTGCATCGATATTGCCAAGCTGGCATTCGCCAAGCCGCAAGCACTGCCCAGCGGAGCGGACCAACCCGCTTGCGGAGAGGGTAGAGTCCCCGTGGCCAACGCGTTCAAAGATCAAGATCTCTACGACGCGCTTGTGGATGCATTTTCCATGCGAGGGTTTGTGCCTTCGCCCGGGGTGACCGGGCACGATCACTTCTTCGATGCCTTCGCGAAATTCGGCGGTACCGATCATCGCCATCTCGGCGAATGGATCGATGAGGTCGCCACTCGAGCTGCCGCACAGAATGAACAGTATCTCGAGCTGATGCACACGCCGGACTTCAGCCACACCGCCGCTATCGCCAGAGAAATCGGCTGGCGCGACGATTTCAACCAGTTGCGCGACGAATTGCTGGCGCACGGATTGCGCGACGACGTGGCCGTTGCCAAGACGGGCCTTGACCAGGCCGAAGCTCTCCGGCTGAAGCGTGAACGCTGCGAACAGCCGGATGCCGCTTCCGCCTGCCATGTCCAGGTCCGCTATCTCTGCCAAGTTTTGCGCGGCTTCCCCAAGGAGCAGGTTTTCGCGCAAACACTGCTCTGCTTTGAGACGGCTTCGGCTGATGCGCGATTCGTGGGAATCAATCTAGTCATGCCCGAGGACGGCTACACGGCGATGGCCGACTACGCGCTGCATATGCGCATCGTCGCTTTCCTTCGAGCGTTTTATCCGATGATTCACCTGAGCTTGCATGCCGGCGAGCTGGCGCCGGGCTTTGTTCCGTATGAGGGCCTCTGTTGCCACATTCGCCTCGCTGTCGAGCAGGCGAAGGCGGAGCGCATCGGTCACGGTGTGGACATCATTTACGAAAATAATCCTCACGCACTTTTGAAAGAGATGGCCGCGAATCATATGATGGTGGAAATCAGCCTCACAAGCAATGAAGTGATTCTCGGGGTGAGCGGCAAGGATCATCCCTTCTTGCTCTACCGGATGTTCGGCGTTCCGATGGCGCTTTCATCGGACGATGAGGGCGTATCGCGCATTGACCTGACGCACGAATACGTCCGCGCCGTCCAGACTTACGATCTTCACTACGTTGACCTCAAGCGGATGGTCCGCACCAGCCTGGAACACAGCTTCTTGCCCGGCGGCAGTTTGTGGAGCGCGCCGGATGTCTTCACTCGCGCCATTTCCGCTTGCTCACGTGATTCTCTCGGCACAGAAAAACCTTCTTCCGGTTGCGCGGCCTTTCTCAAGTCCAGTGAGAGAGCCCAGCAACAATGGGAGCTCGAGCGCCGTTTTCGCGCATTTGAATCTGGATTATGACGACTGTTTCTTCCACGGCAGTTGCGCCTTGCACCAAATCCAGGCCCACGTTGAAAAACGCCGGAGCCACGGGCTACAAGTCGGCTTCTCCTACACCTTCTCGCACTCCACCGACGAACAGAGTGGTATGGGCCTCTTCTATAACGGAAGCAATCCCCGCAATCTTCGAAGTGGCTATGGTTTGTCGGACTTTGACCGCAAACACGTCACACCGGACAGCGCAACATCTTTCGCCAAGCTTGGCAAAAGCGGACCGACATCTCTCTGGTGAAGCTCACGCAGCTGACCGAGAGAACCTCCCTCAAATTCAGCTTCGAGGTCTTCAACCTCACAAATACTTCGAGCTTCGACATTCCTATCGACAACGTCTCGCAAAACTTGTTCTTCAACGATTTCCCAACGGCCGGTACGTCGGCGCAGGCTACGAATTGCGGCAATCTTAACCAACCCAACTTGGGCTTCTATGCATGTCCCGCTCTCAGCGGTTTGGGGATCGTGAACAAGACGATTGGGAGTCCGCGACAGATTCAAATGTCGCTCCGCTTCACCTTCTAATGCGCGCTGCGGCTCAGCGCGCAGACACGTGGAAGAAACGCTCGCGGTGTTGA
>WNFP01005380.1_pt1 | contig 12302 bp, 7 predicted proteins | sample 5400201 | NCBI WGS metagenome assembly WNFP01 (sample SAMN13153355, study PRJNA577476) | soil metagenome | isolation source: 115 cm saprolite under Madrone tree | place: USA:California | collected 2016-06-14
AGGAAGGGAAACCATGCCCCCTAACAATCAGCTCAAGTTCCAGGTCAACTGCAACGCAGGGGACCATGGCCAACTCCGCGTAGCCAGCGAATCGCTCGTCATGAATATTGGACAAACAATTGTCCGCGATGGCCGCACAGAGATTTGGGATTCCGTGATCATTAAGTGCTCTGAACAGCCAGACGGAAGTTGCACGGTCAATGTTCTTCTTTGCAATCCTGACTGGGAGGAACCAATGCAACTCGCGTGCCTTCGCTCTTATCCGGATACAGGCTCGCCAAGCCAAGTTCCACTTTTCTGCCATTTGACGTCTGAAGTAGATAGGTCGCGATGATCATAGAGCAGGTTTTCACGGTCAGGATTATGACCACGGCGAAGGACGATTGAACAAACAAAAGTCAGTTGCGCCTCATAACTTCAGCGGTGAATTGTCAATACTCTTGGCCAAATGTTCAGCTCACATAACGGACTAAGTAATTGACGCACCTAAATTTTAGAGGTCAGTAACTACCATAGAATAAAAGGCTTGCGGAATGCTCAAACGGGCGTACAGTGTGTGGTCAGGATTACGACCAAAGCATCAACTGTCTCGGTGCATGGGTCTCCAGCCGGTTTGGTTGCGGGTCGTAAACATGACCAACGACGACAGCTCCTGTAGCTCCCACACTGCATTAAGTTTGACGACGGAGCCGCACCGATGAGCTCCGATGCTCTTCCCATCGGTCTACCTGCCTCGCTAAAGAATTCTTCTCTGGTAGCGGAATCTGTTCCTCAGAAAACATCCACCGGTCCCTCCGATAATGATTTGATCGTGCTTGTCCAGAAGGGAAGCGAAGATGCCTTTGGGCAATTGTTTGATCGCTATTACGTTGCGGTTCGAAGCGTCGCCAGAAAGATCCTGAGGAATCAAGAAGACGTAGCAGATGTTATTCAGGAAGCCTTCATGGATGTTTACTTTGGCGCGAGAAGTTACGACCCTGCAAAAGGGACCTTAAAGACGTGGATTTCCTATCTTGCATATCATCGGAGTGTGAAAAGAGTACGACTCCTTAAAAAACGGGAGTGGCAAACTGGCGATTCGGACGAGGCCTTATCTGTCCCGGACCCTGACGTAACGCCCGACGACTGGATACGCTCCTTGGACTTAGGAAGATCTTTGGACGTTGTTTTAGCAAATTTGAATGAGAAACAACGTCGAACCATGGTGCTTCATTTCTTCGACGGCGTGGAAATGGAGACGATTGCAACTCTTCTTGGCGAGACGCTGGGCAATACCCGCAACCATCTTTACAGGGGCCTGGCGAAGCTTCGCAGTCAGCTGATGCAAAGTCATCTGTTGGCCGGCTATATAGAAATTGACGAGGATCAGAACAAAGAAAAGGTGCGTCCGTGACACAGGTGAAGTCCCCTCACGATTACTTTCAGCGCCTTTGCGCCATGGCGGTTACCAACCAGATTTCTCCCGAGGAAGATCAGCGGTTGGCCGAGCACTTGCAGGTGTGCCCCGTCTGCAAGCAGACCTTCGAGCACTTCAGCCAAATTGCTGCGCAACTGTATGGCGAGGCACCAACCTCTGAGATGGCCGCAGCGGCGTTCGATGCTTCTGGAGAGAACGCCTCAGAGCGGGTAAGAGCAAGAGAAAAGTTACTTGGGAAGGTGAGGCAGACGATCAACCTGCCATTGACCGAGGACCGGCCAGCGGCTGTTGCCGAGAGGCGGAAGATGGCATTGAGTCATTCACTCCAACAGGTGCCATCGTGGGCGACCTGGGCACTGGCAGCAATACTACTGCTTGCGGTGGCTCTAGACTTGACTCCGTCCTGGCTGTCTCGGAGAAACTTCAAAAACGAAGTGGTGACTTCGGCAAGGCTAAAGAGAGAAGTAGACGAGCTTCGTAGCCAGCTGGCTCGACTTAAGGCAGTTCCTTTTAAACCCGCAGTAGAAGCACCTATATCGACAAGGGAAGACGACCTACAGAAGCTACGGGCAGATGATGAGGCTGCGCATCAGGCTTTGCTAAGCCTGGAAGCGACCCGCCAACGTCAGACAGGAGAAAATGCAGAACTCGAAGCCCGAATCAGGTTGTTGCAGAGCTCACTTGAAGTCTTGCAGGCTTCGAACAACAGTCTCGAAGCAGAGAAATCGGGGCTTGTCGAAAAGGTTTCAAGCGTGACGGCTGATCTTCGGAAATCACAAGACGAAATAGGAAAGCTGGCCGCACGAAATGAGGAGCTTTCCCAAGAATCGCTTGTCCGGGTTAAGTCCGTGGAGCGCCAACAAAAACTACTCGCCACCGATCACGACATTACCGACATCCTCGGCGCGCGTAGTCTGCACATTATCGACGTATTTGACGTCAGTAGCCAGGGTGAATTTGAGCACGCCTTCGGGAGGATCTTCTACACCGAAGGGAAGTCCCTCATTTTCTACGCGTTTGACCTGGACCAACAAAAAGGGCTGAAACGTGGCGCAGTTTTTCAAGCCTGGGGACGAAGGGGAATTGGTAGAGAGGACGCCCGTAGTCTCGGAGTCTTTTACATGGATGATCCATCTCAGAATCGTTGGGTCCTCAAAGTGGATGATAATAAAGTTTTGTCTCGTATCGACTATGTTTTTGTAACCGACAGCTCGCACAAAGAGAACCTAAGGCCAAAAGGGAAGTCCCTACTTTCTGCATTTCTTACCGGAACTGCGAATCACCCCTGAATTAGAGCTTCCGACCGGATCGAGACTCACCTTCGTCAGCGAAGAGAAGTCATCGCTCAATTCATTGGTCAAAACTTGCTATTCGACTAAATCATTTCCACAGTAAGCGTCCGATTCCTACCGTGTGTACTCCAAATGTATTCGGGCAAAAGATTTCAACCGTCAAATGTCGCATGATTGATAAAACGTGCGCCCACCTCACCTAAAAGGAAAGGAACAGGGGGCTTCGCGGTCTCGAAGGCGAGGTGGTTTCGTATATGAAAACGAAAACGGTGGCGTGTGTTTTCATCTGCTTCTCATTCGCATGCACACTCACGCTTTGCACCTCTACTCGCGCTCAGACCGTGTTGGCAAGCGTAACAGGACTAGTGCTTGATCCGAATGCCGCAGCCGTCGTCGAAGCGACAGTTGCAGCGAAGAATGTTGACACTGGAATCGAGACGATAGTCCAAACGAATTCAGAAGGGCTCTACCACATTGCAAATCTCGAACCCGGCAATTATGAGTTCTCTGTTTCCAAGCGCGGCTTCAAAGTCGTCGTAAAGCCGGGTGTCACGCTCCACGTTGCCGACACAATTTCGATGAATTTCAACATGCAAGTCGGCGATCTCAAGGAGACGGTCACCGTCGAAGCCGGCGCCCCGATGGTCAATACGACCGATGCGTCGGTCAGCACGGTTGTGGATCAGACGTATGTGAAAAATATGCCGCTGAATGGGCGTAGTTTTCAGGATTTGATTTTGCTTACACCGGGAATTGTAACGAATAGTCCCCAGAACAGCGCGACGCTTGGTCAAACTGGGGAATTCAGCGTGAATGGTCAGCGCACCGAATCTAACTATTACACCGTCGATGGTGTAAGTGTGAATATGGGGGTAAGCCCAGGTTTTGGCATGGTTGCAGGTGGTGGTGCTAGTGGCTCTGTTCCTGCCGCAACGGGTTTGGGGACTACGCAGGCTCTGGTGTCCGTGGATGCTCTCCAGGAGTTTCGCGTACAGAGCTCGACTTACTCGGCCGAGTACGGCCGCAATCCGGGTGGCCAATTCGTGTTTGAGACGAAATCGGGCACCAATCAGTGGCATGGTACAGCCTACGATTATCTGAGGAATGATCTCCTTGATGCCACCGACTGGTTCAACGGGTACTTCGGTGTGAAGAAACCTGCCCTTCGACAGAACGATTTCGGCGGCACATTCGGAGGGCCGGTCAAAATTCCCAGCCTGTATGGCGGAAAGGACAAAACGTTCTTCTTTGTGTCCTATGAGGGCCTGCGTCTGATACAGCCGCAGGCGGCCACAGCCAGCTTCGTTCCGGACCTTTGTATGCGGGGCTTGGGTGCTTGCCCTTCTGGGAGAAATCCAGCCCCCAGTCCCCTCCAGCCGGCCCTCAACGCGTTTCCAATGCCCAGCCCCAGCGGGTTGGAGGATGCCACGAACGGAACTGGTCAATTCATCGGAAGCTGGTCTAACCCGGGTTCCGTCGACTCCACCAGTGTCAGGCTCGACCACGTCATAAATGATAGGTTGAGGGTCTTCTTCCGATTCAGCGACACAGGCTCCGACACCGCGTTTCGGGGGGGCTACGCAGTGACGGTATACCAGTTGGCTAGCTATAGGCTGCCGACCTACACAGCCGGTGTCAGCAGCATTTTCTCAAGTCGACTAAGTAATGAATTCCGCATGAACTACAGCTCTAACGAGGTCAAAACGAATCTTGTGATCGACAAGCTTGGAGGGAGCACGCCTGTCAATCTGGCACAGCTCACGGGCGTGGATCCCCAAATGGGTGTTGCAGTTTTCCTTTTCTTAGGCAATTTTCTGGGACTCGCGCAGCAGCGGAACGGCGCTACCCAATCGCAGTGGAATCTAGGGGACACAGTAAGTTTTTCTTTCGGGCGTCACCAGTTCAAATTTGGTGCGGACTATCGCAGACTGACGCCGGTTGAAAGTGAGCCTGGCGTGTCTCAGTTTTATTACTTCGGTGAGCAGGCCGCCGAGACGAACGGCGCGTTTACATCTGCGTATGTCAATGCTGTCGCACACCCCTTGTATACAAACTTCTCGGCATTCGCTCAGGACGCATGGAAAGTCTCTCCGCGATTGAGCCTCTCCTTGGGACTGCGGTGGGAAGTGAACCCGGCGCCAGGTGTTACGCAAGGATTGAAGCCGTATACCCTTCAAGGGTCCGGGCCCGATACGTGGACGCTGGCACCGCAGGGCACGCCGCTTTGGCGGACCACATGGTACAACTTCGCCCCTCGGCTGGGTGCTGCGTATGTCCTCCGTAATGCGCCAGCCTGGGAAACCGTTGTGCGTGGCGGAGGCGGTGTCTTCTTCGATACCGGGCAGGAGTCTGGGTCGTTCGGTTTCGAGGGGGCGGGATTTCAAGGAAACTCAGCGTTTCTGCCTGGCTCATTTCCGGTGCCGGCGACAACTCCGGTAATCGTGAATCCGCCTGCGCTGCCTTGCGGTTGCGGGATGTGGGGTTTTGCATCACATCTCCAACTGCCATACACGCTTCACTGGAATGCGAGCATTGAGCAGGCGCTCGGCAAGTCGCAAGCATTTACCGCTTCCTATGTCGGTTCCCATGCGGCAAGGCTGCTGCAGAATAATAAGTTTCAAAGTTCCATCAACCCGAATGGACCCCACTTTTACTTTACTGAGAACGGTCTGACATCGGACTACGACTCCCTACAGATTCAGTTTCGGCGGAGACTCAGCCAAGGCTTAACAACATTGGGTTCGTACACGTGGTCTCACTGCATAGACTACGGCTCCTCGAACCTACTGTTTGCCTACCAGCGCTCGAATTGTGACGTCGATGTTCGTCACAATTTGTCGGCTGCGTTTTCATACGATCTGCCAAGGTTGGGGCACAGCGGATTCGCGAGTGCTGTCCTTCACCACTGGGGTTTAGATGACCGGTTCACTGCGAGAACCGGTTTTCCAGTAGGTATATACGGCTTTTCGTACGGCGATACGTACTTTCAGCCCGGGACGCATTATCAAACGACAACACAGATGGACTTGGTTTCGGGCCAGCCGATCTACCTCTACGGTGCCAATTGCGATTCTACGCTTCAAGGGTTAGGGAATCTTGCTCCGGGGCAAGGATGTCCAGGAGGCCGGGCAATCAATCCCTGTGCCTTTGTTCCGGTTGGGAGTATGCCCAGCGCCCCATGTCCTACGAATGGAATTGTCAGTGGACTCGCGCCGCGCAACTTCTTGCGCGGGTTTGGTGCGTGGCAGATGGATCTGGCAGTGCGGCGCGAGTTTCCAATCTATGAAGGTCTGAAACTACAATTCCGGGCTGAAGCCTTCAACCTCTTTAATCACCCGAATTTCGGGAACATCAATTCGACCTTTGGTCAGACCACTTTTGGGCAGGCTACGAGTACGCTGGCGAATTCGTTGGGCGTTTTGAATCCACTTTACCAGATGGGCGGTCCTCGCTCGATGCAGTTCGCACTCAAATTGGTTTTCTGATGGGTCGATCACCAGGGCCTGCGAAAATATCGCAGGCCGTTCGTGACCGAGGAGCTTGTGCCAAGGAGAGTTGGCTTATCCATTAAACGTGCGACGCCGTATCTTCGGCCAATTCTGATTTCGATCTCATGTTTCGTCTGTGCCGGCCCGCTCTGCCAGGCGCAACAGGCCAAGAAGCCTTTCACCGTTGCTGATGACATAGGGCTGGCGTACTTTGGCGATCCGTATACGTCGCGAGCAGAGGCGCTGCAGTTTTCACCGGATGGGAAGTATTTCGCCGCCTATACCGAGCGTGGGCGTCTGGAACTGAACCGCGTTGAAGACTCGCTGCGGTTCTACCGCTGCGAGGACATCGAGAGCTTCTTGAAACATCCTGATGAGTCGCAGGCCCCGTCCCCTGTATGGGTAGTGAACCGTTCTAGCGCGGAAGGACTCATCATTAAGGCGTGGCGCTGGCTGGCTGACTCCGGCGGCGTGGCTTTTTTGGAGGGAACTCCGTATGGCAGTCAGCAACTCATGCTGGCTGATCTTACTAAGAAAAGGATAAAGCCCTTAGTAACACAGAAAGTCCGGTCTCTTGATGCTTTTGACGTTCGGGACAAAAGCCACTACGTCTATACCGTCGCTAATCTAGATCCCGTGCAGAAGATACAGGCCGAACGTAAGGCGGCGGCGATTGTCGGCACTGGACGGCCTCTCGCGGAGTTGGTATTTCCGGACTCGTGGATAAAATGGCTTTCGCGCCGCAGCTATCTGATGGCTGTGGTTGGCGGCAAACGCTTTGAAGTGAAGCGTAACGGTGCATCATTTATTGCCGACGGAGGTGTCGCACTCTCTCCCGATGGCCATTCGTTGGTCACAGTATCCTCAGTTGCCAAAGTTCCAGTGTCATGGGAAACACTCTACCCGCCGTCATACGCCTCCTCCCGTACACGTATCCGTGTCGGTAGCTCTGCAAACCAGTACGTTCGGATCGATCTGCAATCAGGTTCGGAACAATCGCTAACAGGGGCGCCTGTTAGCGGTGATGCCGGAATGTGGGTGGGAGACGATACGCCGAGTTGGTCGACTGATGGTCGGGCGATCTTGTTGCCAGGCACATTCCTCAAATCGGATCAGGATGCGCCGTCCCGGCCGTGCGTTGCCGTTGTGGATCTCACCTCGAACACAAGCACTTGCGTAGAAATTTTGAAAGGCCATACGGACGAAAAAGACGGCGTCGAGGAAGGATACCATTTTATTTGGGCTGCGAGGTTTGTTCACGGAGATAAGCGTCGGGTCAAGGTGACCTTCCTGAGCCATGAGGACGAGTCCATTCAAACCACGGAGTATCAGGAGGATCCTGAGGGCAGGTGGCGCGCTGTAGAACATGTGGGCCTCAAGGTTACCGTGAAGCAATCGTTCAACGAACCTCCGCGTCTCGTTGCGAGTGACGGACATGTATCTCGAATCATTTGGGACCCGAATCCGCAACTCAAGGACATCGAACTTGGAGAAGTTGCCTTATACAAATGGAAGGACAAAGAAGGTCGGGAGAGGAAGGGTGAGCTTTACAAGCCAAAGAACTACAAACCGGGACAGCGCTATCCGCTGGTGATTCAGACACACGGTTTCGAGGAATCAGGTTTTCATCCGTCTGGCTTATTTCCGACGGCGTTCGCGGCCACAGAGCTCGCTGCGGCGGGAATCGCCGTGTTGCAGGTAGGCGTAGTAGGGGCTTGTCCCTTGGTGACGCCTGATGAGGCACCTTGCAATGCCTCTGGATACGAAATCGTTGCAAATCAACTGGTGTCAGACGGATTTGTGGATCCCGAAAGGATAGGCATCATCGGTTTCAGCCGTACCTGCTTCTACGTGATGGAAATGCTCACGACAGGCTCACTTCATGTTAAGGCTGCTTCGATCACGGACGGTCTTATGTTCACGTATTCTGAATATGTGTTGAATACGGATCGAGTTTCTGGCGAAGCCGACGCCGTAATTGGCGCTCCGCCCTTCGGCGAAGGCTTGCAGCAATGGCTAAAGCGGTCTCCTGGCTTCAACCTCGATAAGATAACGGCACCCTTGTTAGTAGTGGGTGAGGGTCCTTTCAGCTTGCTTTACATGTGGGTGCCATACGCCGGGCTTCACTACCTCAAGAAACCAGTGGATGTGATCATGCTGAATACCGATGAGCATGTCTTGCGCAATCCAGAGGCGCGCATGGCATCGCAAGGTGGATCCGTAGACTGGTTCCGCTTCTGGCTAAAGGGCGAAGAAGATCCTGATCCCGCCAAAGCCGAGCAGTACGCACGCTGGCGCGAGTTGCAGAAAGTGAGAGACGAGAATGCAAACAACGTGGCGGCGTCTCATGCCAATTGAAATTAGCGTTCGTTGCGGAATCACGCCACGACGGTTATTTCATGCACGCCCACCACGACAGCCATTCGCTTTGAGATCACCTATTCTGGGAATTCCGCCGTGACGTGTGAAGTAACATTCTGGCGTATCGATCGGCAAGTAGACTGCCGGAGCGACTGCGTACCAGGCGCTCCGGCAGAGACTTACTTACTCCCAGTCCGCATATACGCCCGAGTGTTCGTTCGGGTTAGGCTGACCGGAATCACCAGGACCGGTGTGGTTCTTTGCTCCCGATGAACTCTCGATGGCATTGATCGCAGGCGTCAATACCGTCAGTTCTGGAGTTTCATATTTCATGATTCTCACCTCCTTTCTCTCTTGAGGTTCACGGACATAGCTAGCTAGCTAAACTCTTGGGCCGACTCCTTGCTTGCAGTTCCGTATGCTCCGGAGTCGCGAGGACAGATCCCTCGCTTCGCTCGAGATGCCGGGAGCGTTCCCATTCCTTTTTTGATAGCGAGTTCGTGAGGATCCCGTGACGCACAAGCTGGCGTAGCCATGACTCCAGCGTCAGCGTGCGCGCCACACTGTCGAGTGGAATTTCCTCGTTGTGCTGCGCCTTTTGCAGCGCTTCCAAAAATCTATTTAGAACTGTGATCCCTGAGGAGCTGCTGATCATGTGTTGGCCGATCTCAGCGACCCTGGGCCATTGTGTTGCGTTGACCTTAGGCGGCCCTTGCGAAGCGGTAGCTTTTTTCCTTCTGTTCAGGATTTCGTCCGGCACGATCCCAACAAGTGCGCGCTTCATTAGGGAACGACGCTGGCCCACGCGCACGACCTGCTCTCGGGGAATGGCGTACATGAATTCCAGGAACTCCCGATCAAAATAGGGATAGCGAACCTCGCCGCGGAGTTCTTGCTGTAGGGTGTACGACGCCAATAGTCTTCGATCAGCATTCAATGCACGAAGATTGTGCTGAAAGCTTGGCGAGGGACCGAGCAGTTTGATCCTGAATGGATAATCGCGCAGGGCAGCGCGATTTCGCCGCACAAAGCCAGGATGTAACCAGGGAGGCGTTAGGTTTACGTATTCGGGGATGTCCAGAAGAGTGAGAGCGGAAAACTGTCGAACTGCTTCCCAGAGCAAAGGGAGGCGGGGTTTTCTCATTTTTGTAGCCCAGGCTTTGAGTTGATGAGCGAGCCTAAAAAACCGGGCTCTCGCAAGGAGATCTTGGAGTTCTGGCGTTGGCGTTGGCACGCCGTCGCCCGTGACCTCCCCTCCACCGATTCCCGAGAGAGTGACTCGGTGTTCGTGTGACCTCATATATGCGGCGTGCTGTTCGAAAACCACGCGAGAAGTACTGCTCGGGCTCGGAGTCAGCGCAGAGCGATTTCCTTCAAAGCTTGACGTGAACTTTCCTTGTGAGCCAATTTCCGCTCGTCTTACCGCACTGAAATCGATATGGCAGCCGATACGTCCGCGACGTTCTTCCACTTTGGTGAAATACGGAAGTTCCCCCCAGTTTGGGTCGGACTCGTCGTACCATGTCACAGTGTTGAGGTGCGGAGTTTCGGCTTCGCCGCGGGCGATGATGATGTCGGCCATGCAGACGATTGAGGAGGAGTCCATACCGCCGCTGAGTTCCGCGAGAACGGGTCTGTCGGAACGGAGTTTTCGCTGAACGGCTTTCGCGAAGACGCTGCGGAAGTGCTCTTCGTATTCCGCGTCGGTGTGGTAACGGATTTTCTTCTCTGGATCGAAATCCCAAATACTTCGTGATAGCGTGCTTCCCGGATCGGAAAAGCACGAACGAGGATGGCGGCACTGCATCAATCCCAACGCATGGTGTCAGATGCACAGCCGGAAACATAGCGAGCCAGCCAGCGATGTATTCTTCACAGATGGAGAAGGTTTTGCCTGCAAACAGCACGAGTGGATCGAGGATGGTGCACCAGGTGATCTGATCTTTGTCGATCGTGTAGTAGAGGTGGCGTGTGCCGATCGGGTCTTTGGCCAGGAGCAGCGAGCGGTTGTTGGGGCTCCAAATAGAGAGCGCCCAATCTCCGATGAGCTTGGCAAAGCAGCCAGTGCCCCACTTTTCGTAAGCCGCCGCGACAATGGCAACGTCCGTGGAGCTGATAGTCAAGGAGTCTCCCAATTCGCTGATCAACTCGGCTCGGTTGTCCAAGCGACCATCCCAGGTGATCACGACGCCGGACGGCGAGATGTGCGGCTGTGTTTCTCGATGCGATTCCTTTGTGGTCCGGAAGGCGCGATAGAGGATTGTTAGGCCGCCCTTGGAATACAATTCACTGCTATCAGGTCCGTAGGGAGCGAGCGTCGCACCAACCTTTTCAATATAGTCGGGCGCAGGCGGTTGGTCTTCGAAACTCCATCTTCCAAACTGGACGCTCATGATTTGTTTGTTCCCTTCATTTCGTTGCGAGCGTGGCCTGAGAGGCGCCCTCCATAAACCCACAGGCTGCCTAGCCTTGTGTGGAAGCCTCCCACGCCAACTCAGGCTTCCTGGTTATCTCCAGATTCATGACTCCCGAGCTGCGAAGGTCTCTGAGCCAACCTTCGACGCACATCGTGCGGATCAAAGTGACCGTAGGAACTTGTTCGCCACGCCGGCCCTTTTGCAAGGTTTCAAGAAGACGTTCCGAGTCCACAACGCCCAGCAAACTGCTCAACATTTGCTGCGTTGTTTCAGCCCAACTCGCCCATTCCCTCGACATCCGTACGAGTGGCGCCCGGGCAACAAACGCCTTCCCCTTCTTGTTCAGAATCTCATCTGGAACGATCCCAACGAGTGCCCGGCGCATGAGGGAACGCCGTTGCATCGGCCGGACCAGTTGCTCCCGCGGGACCGCGAACATGAATTCCAGCAGGCCACGGTCCAGATAGGGATAACGTTTCTCGTGGGGCGGTTCGAATGGCAAAGCCGTGCGCGCCAGTTGCCGCCGTAACGCCTCGATTGTGCCAACATTTTCTTGGAAACTCGGCAGAGGACCCAACAGCTTCGTCCTGGATGGATACCCGGTCAGCGCCGCCCAATGACGCTTCACAAAGATGGACTGCAGCCATGCGGCAGGCTCCATGTGTTTCGGAACACCTACGAGCCCAGGAGGGAAAAATCCTCGAGCGGCTTCAAAGAATAGATGGAACCAGGGTTTTCTCTTCTCCAGTGCCCAGACTCTCAATTGGTGAGCCAAGGTCCCAAATCGTGCTCTCGCGAGAAGATCTCCGAGTTCCGGTTTGGGCGTCGGCACACCACCCATAACCTCGTCTCCACCAATGCCTGCGAGTACGACCCGATTTCCTTGCGAGGTCAGGCACATCCTAATCTGCGGGTAAGTACGGCCATCATAGCCGGGAGTCGGCACAAAACTGTGCCTAGCAGATTCGGCATGTTGTTCGGGCTCGGGTTTGAGTTCTGGCTGTTGCGAACGGATGTCGATGTGCCAACCCCTGCGACCGCGTTTGTCTTCGACTTTCGTGAAATAGGGGCGTTCGTTCCAGTTGGGTTCGGAGTCATCGTAATACGAGATGGTGTCGAGGCGCGGAGTTTCGGCTTCGCCGCGGGCGATGATGATGTCGGCCATGCAGACGATTGAGGAAGAGTCCCTACCGCCGCTGAGTTCCGCGAGAACGGGTCTGTCGGAACGGAGTTTTCGCTGAACGGCTTTCGCGAAGACGCTGCGGAAGTGCTCTTCGTATTCCGCGTCGGTGTGGTAACGGATTTTCTTCTCTGGATCGAAATCCCA
>WNFP01003705.1_pt1 | contig 12297 bp, 10 predicted proteins | sample 5400201 | NCBI WGS metagenome assembly WNFP01 (sample SAMN13153355, study PRJNA577476) | soil metagenome | isolation source: 115 cm saprolite under Madrone tree | place: USA:California | collected 2016-06-14
TGCACGGGAGCGGGGGCACCGTCTCCGCTTCGATTCGGCGCCGCTGGACACGGGTCCGGGAGCGACCGACCCGTGCGGCGCCTCATAGGCGCTCCGACGGCGCCCCCGCTCCCGTGCTGCGCCGTCACGGACCGCGGGTTCGCCGCGCGCGGCCCGCGGGCTCGGCCGCCGACGCCCCGCGCCCGCAGCCGGGGCAGGTTCAGGCGGCGCAGGCGAGGTCCCATTCGTCGCGCACCTTCGTCACGCCGCGGAACATGAAGTCACGAAAGCCCATCGCCTGCTTGCTCTCGGCGTGCCAGCGAAAGACGTGCGGCACGCGCGGGGCCGAATAGCGCAGCGGGGAGGCGGGGGCGCCGTCGGAGCGCCTATGAGGCGCCGCGGACGGCGGCCGATGGAGGCACCCGGCCCGGCGGCGCCGAATCGAAGCGGAGAGGGCGCCCCCGCCTCCCCGCACCGCCGTCTCGGGTCACGCTCCTAGAGCAACGTCTCCGGCGCCGTCGCGGACATGCCGAGCGCCTCGGCCACGCCCGGATGGGTCACGCGCCCGGCGAGCACGTTGCACGCGCGGGCGAGCGCGGGGTCGCGGCGCAGCGCGTTCGCGAAGCCGTGGTCCGCGATCGCGAGGGCGTAGGAGAGCGTCGCGTTGGTGAGCGCCAGGGTCGCCGTGTGAGGCACCATGCCGGGCATGTTGGTGACGGCGTAGTGCACGACGCCGTCGACGCGGTAGGTCGGATCGGCGTGCGTGGTGGGGCGCGAGGTCTCGGCGCACCCGCCCTGGTCGATCGAGAGGTCGACGAGGGCGGCGCCGGGACGCATGGCCGCCACCAGGGCGCGGGAGATGAGCCGCGGCGCGCGCGCGCCCGTGATGAGGACGGCGCCCACGGTCAGGTCGGCAGCCGCCACCTCCTCCTCGAGGTTAGCCCGGTTCGACATGACGGTGGTCACGTGGCCGCCGAGGATGTCGTGCACATAGCGGAGCTTGGCCGGGTCGACGTCGAGGATCGAGACGTGGGCCCCCACGCCCACCGCCACCTGGCAGGCATTAGTTCCTGCGATGCCGGCGCCGAGGATCACGACCTTCGCGGGCCGCACGCCGGAGGCGCCGGAGAGGAGCACGCCGCGGCCGCCGTTCTGCGCCTGCAGGCACCAGGCGCCCACCTGCACCGCGAGCCGCCCGGCGATCTCGCTCATGGGGGCGAGCAGAGGCAGCGAGCTGTCCTCGAGCTGCAGCGTCTCGTAGGCGAGGGCACGCACGCCGCGCGCGAGTAGCACCCGCGCGAGCTCCGGGTTGGCCGCGAGGTGCAGGTACGCGAACAAGATCTGGTCGGGACGCAGGAGGTCGTACTCGGAGGGGAGCGGCTCCTTCACCTTGAGGACCAGCTCCGCCCGGCCCCACACCGTGGCCGCGTCGGCCAGCGTCGCGCCGGCGTCGCGGTAGAGGCGGTCGGGCAGGCTCGAGCCGTCGCCCGCGCCGTGCTCCACCACCACCGTGTGCCCGTGCGCCACCAGCGCGCCGGCGCCGCTCGGCGTGAGCGCGACGCGGTTCTCCTCCTCTTTGATCTCGCGCGGGACGCCGATGATCACGCGCGCGGAGTGTAGCACGGACCCGGCCACGCGCGATCGACTTGCCCTGCCCGGGAGCGGCCCTATAGAAGGGGCCGACCGGGATCTCCTCCGTGGGACACACGATCGACGGCAAGCGCGTGGCGGCGGCGGTGCGGAGCGAGGTGCGGGAGCGCGTCGCGCGTCTCGCGACCCGCGGGGTGGTACCGGGTCTCGCCACCGTGCTGGTCGGCGACGATCCCGCCTCGCGCCTCTACGTCGGCAACAAGGAGAAGGCATGCGAGGAGGTGGGCATGCGCTCCTTCGGCCACCGGCTCGCGGCGAGCACGGAGCAGGCGGAGCTGCTCGCTCTGGTGCACGCGCTCGGCCGTCGACGTGACGTGCACGGCATCCTGGTCCAGCTTCCCCTGCCCGCGGCGCTCGACGCGCGGGCGGTGCTCGAGGCCCTCCCACCCGAGAAGGACGTCGATGGGCTGCATCCCGTGAACCAGGGGCGGCTCCTCGCGGGCGAGCCGGGCCTGCGTCCGTGCACTCCGCTCGGGGTGCTCCGCCTGATCGACGAGACGGGCGTCGCGCTGAAGGGCGCGCGCGCCGTCGTAGTGGGACGCAGCCTGCTGGTCGGCAAGCCGGTGGCGCTCCTCCTCCTCGAGCGCCACGCGACCGTGACCGTGTGTCACTCGCGCACGGTGGACCTGGGGGCCGAGGTCGGACGCGCCGACGTGCTGGTGGCGGCCACCGGGCAGGCGGGTCTGGTGCGGGGCGCGTGGATCCGCCCGGGCGCGGTCGTGATCGACGTCGGCATGAACCGCGGGCCGGACGGCAAGCTCTGCGGCGACGTCGAGTTCGCCGCCGCCTGCGAGCGCGCCGCCCACATCACACCGGTGCCCGGCGGGGTGGGACCGATGACGGTCGCGATGCTGCTCGCCAATACCGTGACCGCCGCGGAGCAGGCGGGCTGAGGCGCGCGCATGGCCCGCCGCACGCCGCTCTTCGATGCCCATCGCGCGCTCGGCGCCCGGCTGGTCGAGTTCGCGGGCTGGGAGATGCCGCTCTGCTACCGCGGAGCCGCGGAGGAGCACCGCGCGGTGCGCGAGCGCTGCGGGCTCTTCGACGTGAGCCACATGGGCGAGATCGAGCTGCGCGGGCCCGCGGCCGCCGCGGTCTGCCAGGAGCTCACCGTGAACGACGTCCGCCGCCTGCGCATCGGCGACGGGCAGTACACGGTCCTCTGCAACGAGCGCGGCGGCGTGCTCGACGACCTGATCGTCTTCCGGCTCGGCCCCGAGCGCTACCTCCTCATCGTGAACGCCGCCAACGCCGCGGCCGACTACGCTTGGATCTGCGACCGCGCGGGGCAGCGCGCGGTGGTGATCGACCGGAGCGCGGAGCTGGGGCTCCTCGCGCTGCAGGGGCCGGAAACCGAGATCGCGCTGAGAACGCTCACGGCGCTCGATCTGGGCGGGCTGCGGCCATTCACCGCACTCGAGGGCACCGTCGCGGGCGTGAAGACGATCGTGTCGCGCACGGGATACACCGGCGAGGACGGCTTCGAGCTGCTCTCAGCCGCGCCGGACGCGCCGCCGCTGTGGGCGGCCTTGCTGGAAGCCACGCGGCGGCGCGACGGGCTCCCGGCGGGGCTCGGCGCCCGCGACACGCTCCGGCTGGAGGCCGGCCTGCCGCTCTGCGGGACCGACATGGACGAGACGACCACGCCGCTCGAGGCGGGCCTTGCCTGGGTGGTGAAGCTCGACAAGGGAGACTTCGTCGGCCGCGCGGTGCTGGCCGAGCAGGCCGCCCGCGGCGTCGCGCGCCGCCTGATCGGTCTCGAGCTCGCGGAGCCCGGCGTCCCGCGCCACGGCTACTCTGTCTGGAAGGACGGTGCCGCCGTGGGCACCGTCACCAGCGGCACCCGGTCACCCACCCTCGGCACCTACATCGGCCTCGCCTACGTCACCGCCGGGGCGACGGCACCCGGCACGCCGGTCGCGGTCGAGATCCGCGGGCGCCGCGTCCCGGCGCGGGTGGTCGCGCGTCCGTTCTATCGCCGGGTACGGCGGGAGGAGTGAGCATGGAGTTGCCGGACGACCTCCGCTACACGAAGGAGCACGAGTGGCTGCGCCTGGAGGGCGACGACGGCGTGGTCGGTATCACGGACTTCGCGCAGGACGCGCTCGGCGACGTCGTCTTCGTCGAGCTGCCGGCGGTGGGCGCCACGTTTGCGCAGGGGCAGGTGTTCGGCGTGGTCGAATCCAACAAGACGGTCTCCGATCTGTTCGCGCCGGTGAGCGGACGGGTGATCGCCGTGAACCAGGTCCTGCGCGACGAGCCCGAGCACGTGAACGCCGATCCCTATGGCGCGGGCTGGATGATCCGCCTCGCGGTTGCCCGACGGGACGAGGTCGACGCGCTCCTCGACGCCGCGGGCTACCGCGCCCACATCGCGCGCGAGCAGGGGAAGTGAGCGGTTACAACCCCCACACCCCGCAGGACATCGCCGCCATGCTGGCGGCCATCGGCGTCGACTCGATCGACGACCTGTTCGCGCACGTTCCGGCGAATCTGCGCGCGCGCGCGGCCATCGCGCTGCCCGCGGGCCTGACCGAGCCGGAGCTGCTGCGCGACGTGGGCGCGCTCGCCGCCCGCAACGCCGGCGCGAGCGGCCCGGCGGTGTTTCTCGGCGCGGGCGCCTACCCCCACTGGATTCCGGCGGTGGTGGACCAGATCCTTCTGCGCAGCGAGTTCTCGACCGCCTACACGCCCTACCAGCCGGAGGTGAGCCAGGGCACGTTGCAGGCGATCTTCGAGTTCCAGACCTTCGCCGCGCTCCTCCTCGGGCTCGGGGTGGCGAACGCCAGCATGTACGACGGCGCGTCGGCGACCGCCGAGGCGGTGCTCATGGCCCGCCGCCTCCTGCCGGGCCGCCGGGTGATCTGGCTGGCGCGCGCCCTCCATCCGCACTACCGGGCCACAGTGGCGACCTACTTGCGCGGGCTCGGCGACGTCGAGGTGCGCGAGGTGCCCTTCGCGGCGGACGGCCGCACCGACCTGTCGGCGCTGCGCGCGGGCCTCGGCCCCGACACGCTCTGTCTGGTGCTCGGCTACCCGAACGTCTTCGGGGTGGTGGAGGACGTTGCGCCCTTCGCCGATGCCGTGCACGCGGTGGGGGCGCTCACCATCACGGCCACGGCCGAGGCGCTCGCCCTGGCGCTCGTGCGCTCGCCCGGCTCCTCGGGCGCCGACATCGCGGTGGCGGAGGGGCAGAGCTTCGGGCTCCCCGTGTCCTACGGCGGCCCGGGCGTCGGGCTCTTCGCCACCCGCGAGCGCTTCGTGCGCAGCATGCCGGGCCGCCTGGTCGGCGAGACGACCGACGCGCACGGCCGCCGGGGCTACGTGCTGACGCTCGCCACGCGCGAGCAGCACATCCGCCGCGAGCGCGCCACCTCCAACATCTGCACCAATCAGGGGCTGTGCGCCCTCGCCGTGACCGTCTACCTCTCGCTCCTCGGGCGGCACGGGCTCGCGAGCCTGGCCCTGGCGAACTATCGCGCCGCGCACCTGGCTGCTGCCCGCCTCGAGGCCGCGGGAGTCGTGCGGCGCTTCTCGGCGCCGTTCTTCAACGAGTTCGTGGTGCGGGCGCCCGCCGCGGCGAGCGCGTGGGAGGCGCTCGCCCGGGACGGCGTCGTAGCCGGGTTCCCGCTCGGGCGCTGGTACCCGGAGCTGGAGGGCAACCTGCTCCTCTGCGTGACCGAGATCCACCCCGCCGAGCAGGTCGATCGGCTGGTCGACGCGCTCGCGACGCCGGCGCCGGCCGCGCGCGCGGCGGGCGGATGAGCTGATGCTCGACGAGCCGCTCATCTTCGAGCGCGGGTCGCCGGGGCGGGTCGGCTGGCCGCTGCCGGCCGCGGCGGGGGAGGGGGTCGCCGAGCTGCCCGCGGAGCTCCGGCGCGAGGACGGCCTGGCGGGCATGCCCGAGGTGAGCGAGCTCGAGGCGCTGCGCCACTTCCTCCGCCTCTCGCAGTGGAACTACAGCGCCGCGACCACGCTCTACCCCCTCGGCTCCTGCACCATGAAGTACAACCCGGTGGTGAACGAGGAGCTGGCGCGGCTGCCGGGCTTCGCGGCCCTGCACCCGCTCGTGCCCGAGACGCTCGCGCAGGGGGCCCTCGAGCTGCTCGCGGCGCTGGAAGCGGCGCTCGCCGCGGTGAGCGGCCTCGATGCCGTCTGCCTCCAGCCCGCCGCCGGGGCCCACGGCGAGCTGCTCGGCATGCTGCTGGTGCGCGCCTACCACGTCGACCGCGGCGACGCGCGGCGGCGCGTGCTCATCCCCTCGAGCGCGCACGGCACCAACCCGGCGAGCGCCACGCTGTGCGGTTACGAGGTGACCGAGGTCGCGGTGGACGCGCGCGGCCTGCTCACCGCCCGGGCGGTGGCCGAAGTCATGGACGAGTCGGTCGCCGCGCTCATGGTCACCAACCCGAACACGCTCGGGCTCTTCGAGCGCGAGATCGAGGGCATCACGGCCGCCGTGCACGCGCGCGGCGGCCTCGTCTACCTGGACGGCGCGAACCTGAACGCGATCATGGGGATCGCGAAGCCCGCCGACATGGGCGTGGACGTGATGCAGTTCAACCTGCACAAGACGTTCTCGACGCCGCACGGCGGGGGCGGCCCGGGCGCGGGGCCGGTCGCGGTGCGCGCGCCGCTCGCCGACTACCTGCCGGTGCCGCGGCTCGTGCGCCGCGCCGGCGCCCTCGCGTGGACGGAGGACGCGCCCAAGAGCGTGGGACGCCTGCGGGCGTTCTACGGCAACTTCGGTATCCTGGTGCGCGCCCATGCCTACCTCGCCCGCCTCGGCGGCCCCGGCCTGGCGGAGGCGACGCGGCTCGCCGTCTTGAACGCCAACTACCTGCGCGCGCGCCTGCGCGGGACCTACCACCTCCCGTACGAGACGCCTTCGCTGCACGAGTGCGTCTTCTCCGACCGCAACCTCCAGGACTACGACGTCCACACGCTCGACGTCGCCAAGCGCCTCCTCGACTACGGCTTCTACGCGCCCACCATCTACTTCCCGCTGGTGGTGAAGGGCGCCCTCATGATCGAGCCGACCGAGACCGAGACCAAGGAGACGCTCGACCAGTTCGCCGACGCCATGCTCGCGATCGCAGAGGAGGCACGCCGCGACCCCGCGCGCGTGCGCGAGGCGCCGCACTCGACGCGGCTCGCCCGCCTCGACGAGACGCGCGCGGCGCGCCGCCCGGTGCTGCGCTGGCGGCCCGGAAGGCCCTCGAATCCAGGGGAATCCGCCTGAGTTTCGTTGACTTCGCCGGGGTCCGCCGGTACGCTGCGCGGAACGTGTCGGTCCTGAACACCAAGGTCCTCGTCCTCAACCGGTCGTACCTGCCGATCCACATCACGGTCGTGCGGCGGGCGCTCTCGCTCCTCTACCAGGGCGTCGCGCGCGCCGTGGACGAGCAGTACCGGACCTTCGACTTCGCGAGCTGGGCCGACCTGGCGGCCGAGGAGGACACCATCGGTCTCGTCGACCGGGCGATCCGCGTCCCCCGCGTCATCCTGCTGCAGGGCTACGATCGCATCCCGCGCCGCTACGTGCGCTTCAGCCGCTTCAACATCTACGCGCGCGACGGGAACCGCTGCCAGTACTGCGGCCGGCAGTTCCCGCGCGCCGAGCTGAACCTCGACCACGTCGTGCCGCGCTCGCGGGGCGGCACGTCGGTGTGGGAGAACGTCGTGTGCTCCTGCCACCGCTGCAACCGCCTGAAGGGCGGGCGCTCGCCGGCGGAGGCGGGGATGCGGCTGGTCCGGCTGCCGCGGCGGCCGCAGTGGACTCCGTTCATGACGGAGACCTACAGCCTGCGTCGCTACAAGGAGTGGATGCCCTTTCTGAGCGCGGTGGATGCGGCGTACTGGAACACGGAGCTGGTGGCGGATTAGCGCTCGGGGGCGCCAACCCCGGGTGTGACGGCCGCGCGGCGGCCGGCGAGGGACCCGGATGCGGATCAAGCAGATCGAGCTGAACGGCTTCAAGTCGTTCATGGAGCGGACCGTCCTCGAGCTGCCGGCGGGCGTGACCGCCGTCGTCGGACCGAACGGCTGCGGCAAGTCGAACATCGTCGACGCGATCCGCTGGGTGCTGGGCGAGCAGAGCCCGCGCCATCTGCGCGGCGAGGCGATGGAGGACGTCATCTTCACCGGCAACACCGAGAACGGGCCGCTCGGCATGGCCGAGGTGGCGCTCCTCCTCGAGCGGGAGGAGGCGGACTTCGCGCGCGGCGGCGAGCCCGACGGGGAGGGCGAGGCTGCCGCCGACGGGCTCCCGCCGGAGCTCGCCACGGCGAGCGAGATCCTCGTGAGCCGGCGCTACTTCCGCTCGGGCGAGTCCGAGTACGCGATCAATCGCGCGCCCTGCCGCCTGAAGGACATCACCGAGCTCTTCCTCGGCACCGGGGTCGGCACGAAGGCCTATGCCATCATCGAGCAGGGACGCGTGGATCAGCTGATCAACGCCAAGCCGGAGGAGCTGCGCCTGTTCATCGAGGAGGCGGCCGGCACGACGCGCTTTCGCAGCCGCAAGGTGGCCGCGGAGCGGAAGATGGAACGCACGCGCGAGAACCTACTCCGCGTGCAGGACATCCTGCGCGAGCTCGAGCGGCAGATGGCTTCCCTCGAGCGCCAGGCGCGGCGCGCCGAGGAGTACCATCGCATCAAGCAAGAGCTGCGCGAGCTCGACCTGCGCGTGATGGCGGTGCGCCAGCGCAGCTGGTCGGCCGAGGTCGGGACCCTGGGCGAGCGCCTGGCGGCTCTGCAGGCGGAGGAGGCCGCGTCGGCGGAGGCCATCCGCCAAAGGCGCGGCGCCAGCGACGAGGCCCACGCCGCCCGCGCGACCAACGAGGAGCGGCTGCGCGCCGTGGAGGGGGAGCTGACGGCCGAGCGCCTCGCGGCCGCGGAGGCCCAGGCCCGGTCGGAGGGGCTCGCCGAGCGCGGCCGGGAGCTCGCGGCGCGCGCGGCCGAGAGCGGCAGCGAGGCCGAGCGGATCGCGGTGCGTCTCGCGAAGCTCGCGCGGGAGACCGCGGCGCTCCGGGCGGAAGTCGATCGACTGAGCGCGGAGCTGCCAGACGACGAGGTGGCGTGCGCCGAGGCCGAGGGGCACCTCGAGGCGCTCGCGCACGCCGGCGCGCCGCTCGAGCGGGCCGTCGAGGAGGGCAAGGACGCGCTCCTCGACGCCCTCGCCGAGGAGGCCAGGCTGCGCAACCTGGCGGAGGCGCTCCGCCAGCGGCGCGACGACCTCGACGGACGCCGGCGGCGCCTGGAGGACGAGCAGCGCGCTCTGGGCGAGCGGCTGCACGCCAACGCGCGCGCGAGCGAGGCGGCGCGCGCAGCGATCGGGCGCCTCGAGGGAGAGCGGGCGCGCCTGATGGCCGAGCGGCAGACCCTCGGCGAGTTGCAGCGCACGCTCGGCGCCGAAGAGACGGCGCAGCTCGCCGTGCTCGAGCAGGCGCGGGCGGAGGCGACGCAGCTTCGCTCGCGCGCCGACTCCCTGCGCGAGCTTCAGGCGCGCTATGAGGGCTGCACGCGCGGTGTGGCGAGCCTGGTCGGCCGCGCACCGGGGGCGGCGGCGCTCCTCGCGAGCGTGCTGCGCGTGCCGAAGGACCTCGAGCGGGCGGTGGCGGCCGCGCTCGGGACGCGCCTCGCGCAGGTGGTCGTGCCGGACACGGCTGCGGCGATCGACGCCGTCGACTGGCTCACCAGGACCAGCGGCGGCAGTGCCACCGTGCTGCCCCGCGAGGCCGAGCGGCGCGCCGCCGTCATCGTCCCGCCCGGCCCGCGCCTGGTCGACCGTATCGAAGTCGAGCCGCAGCACTGGGCGCTGGTGGAGGCGCTGCTCGGCTGCGTGCTCCTCGCGACCGACCTGGACGAGGCGCTCAAGCTCTGGCGCGGCGCCGATCATGCGGTGACGGTCGTGACCCCGCGCGGCGAGGCGATCGATCCGCTGGGCGCGGTCACCGGCGGCAGCGAGCCGCCGCTCGAGGAGACGCTGCTCGCCCGCGCCCGCGAGCTGCGCGAGCTGGAGGGCGCGCACGCAGCGAGCCGCGAGCGCCTGGCGGCCGAGGAGCGCGTCCTCGCGGAGCGGCGGGCACGCGCCGCCGAGGCGGCGCGCGCGATCGCCGCGGCGGACGGGCAGCTGCACGCCCTCGACGTCGATCGGGTGGCGGCGGAGAAGGACCGGGAGCGGCTGGAGGCCGAGCGCGAGCAGATCGCGGCCGAACTCGAGGCGGGCGCGCTCGAGGCGGGTGGGCTCGCGGGGGAGGACGGCGCGGTGGCCGGGGAGCTGGCCGCGCTCGACGAGCGCCGAACGGGTGCGGCGGCGGCGGTCGCCGAGCAGCGCGCGCGCCTGGGGGAGCGGCAGGGGGCCCTCACCGAATGGCGCGCCCGACATGCCGATGCGGAGCGCCGGCGGACCGAGGCCGCGGTGCGAGCGGCGGCGGCCTCGGAGCGCCTGCGCGCGGTGCAGGCGGACGTGAGCCATGCCGCCGCCACTGCTGCCGACATGAGCGAGCGGCTCGCCACGGCTGAGCGGCACGTCACCGAGGCGACGGCCGGGGCCACGGCCGCCGAGCGGGACGCCGCGGCCGCCGCGGAAGCCCGCGCGCGTGCCGCGGCGCGCGCGGCCACGCTGGGCGCCGAGCGGGAGCGCCTGCTTGCGGCGATCGCCGACGCCGCGGCGACGGCGTCCGCGGATGACGTCGCCGAGCGGGCGGCGCGCGAGCGGCTGGAGGCGGCGCGCGAGGAGCGCGCTCGCCTGGACGTCACCATGACCGAGCGCCGTCTTGCGCTCGAGCACCTGGCCACGCAGCTCGCCGAGCGCTACGGCCTCGGCCCGGAGGCGCTGGCGGACGTGCCACCGGCCGACGATGGGCAGGACGACGAACGGGCGGCGCGGGTGGAGGCGCTGCGCGCGCGCCTCGCGCGTCTCGGTGACGTGAACCCCGCCGCGCTGACCGAGCTCGAGGAGCTGCGCGGCCGGCACGAGTTCCTGGTTGGCCAGCGCACCGACCTGGAGCGCTCGCTCGACGACCTCCGGCGCACGATCGCGAAGCTCATCCGGACCTCGCGGCGGCGCTTCGAGGAGACCTTCGCGGCCGCCAACGAGAAGCTCGCCGAGGTGTTCCCGAAGCTCTTCCCGGGCGGTAAGGCCCGCCTGGAGCAGAGCGAGCCGGAGGAGGGCGGCGAGCCCGGGGTCGAGATCGTGGTCCAGCCGGCAGGAAAGAAGCTGCAGTCGCTCGGCCTGCTCTCCGGGGGCGAGAAGGCGCTCACGGCCGTCGCCCTCATCCTCTCGCTGTTCCTGATCCGGCCGACGCCGTTCTGCCTGCTCGACGAGGTGGACGCTCCCCTCGACGAGGCCAACATCGGGCGCTTCAACCAGCTGATCCAGGACATGGCGATGGGCTCGCAGTTCGTCCTGATCACGCACAACCGGCGCACCATGGAGGCCGCCGATACGCTCTACGGCATCACGATGGAGCAGGCCGGCGTGTCGAAGGTGGTGTCGGTTCGCCTGCGCGCCGCGGCGTAGTCGTCGGCGGTCGCATGGAGTTGTCGTGGATCGTCGTCGCCGGGGCGGCGCTCGTGCCGCTGGGCTTCGTGGTCGCCTACCTGAGGGCGCGCCGGCGGCGTGGCGCACAGGTCGCGCCGCGGACGGCGGCGCCGCCGATCGACCGGCTTCGCCAGGGTCTCCTCGCGACGCGACGTCGGTTGGCGGCGGAGCTGGAGGCCGCCCTCCGACGCGGTGCCACGGAGCCCGAGGGTGCGCTCAAGGAACTGGAGGAGGCGCTGGTCGCGGCCGACGTCGGGGTCCGGACCTCGGCCGAGCTGGTGGCACGCGTGAGGACCCGCGTCGGCGGAGCGGATGTCCGCCAGGCGCTCCAGGAAGAGATGGAGGCGATCCTGGGCGTAGTGGCGGAGCCGACGCCGAGTACGCGCCCGTGGGTCGTGCTCGTGACGGGCGTGAACGGTGTCGGCAAGACGACTACCATCGGGAAGCTGGCCGCACGCCACGCGGCCGCGGGGCGGAGCGTGCTCCTGGTGGCCGGGGACACGTTCCGGGCGGCCGCCATCGACCAGCTGGCGGTGTGGGCGGAGCGCACGGGGGCCGAGCTGGTGCGCCAGGCCCCGGGCGCCAACCCCTCGGCGGTCGTCTTCGACGGCATGAAGGCCGCGCTCGCGCGCGCGGTCGACGTGGTCTTGATCGACACGGCCGGACGGCTGCACACCCGCACCAACCTGATGGAGGAGCTCGCCAAGGTGCGGCGCGTGATCGCCCGGGAGGTCCCGGGGGCGCCGCACGAGACGTTGCTCGTTCTCGATGCGACCACCGGCCAGAACGCCATTGCGCAGGCGCGGACGTTCTCGGAGGCCCTGGGGGTCACCGGGATCATCCTCACCAAGCTCGACGGGACGGCGCGCGGAGGGGTCGCGATCGCGATCCGCGAGCAGACCGGGATTCCGATCCGCTACGTGGGTGTGGGGGAAGGCACGGAGGATCTGCGGCCATTCGATGCGCACCAGTTCGTCCTGGCGCTGCTCGAGCCGGACGTCCCCGCCGCCGAGCGGGCGCAATTCGCTTGACTCCGAGTTCCGTAGCGAACTAGACACTCTCGAGCCGTTCGCGCCGTGGCTACCATGAGCCGAGAGAGCGCAGAGACCGTCCTCGCACGC
>WNFP01036232.1_pt1 | contig 12297 bp, 12 predicted proteins | sample 5400201 | NCBI WGS metagenome assembly WNFP01 (sample SAMN13153355, study PRJNA577476) | soil metagenome | isolation source: 115 cm saprolite under Madrone tree | place: USA:California | collected 2016-06-14
AGGCGAGTATGAGCACAAAGCCAAACGTATCCGGCTCAAGCTCAACACCGAACGCCCCAGCCGCGAGTCCTGCCCCTGAAAAGAGCAGGGAGAGCAGATAGGCGAGCGGCACCAGCCAGACTGCCCCGATCAAGGCGACTGGCGGCACGATGATGTTGCCGCGCGTCAGGCGCGCCAGAACGAAAAGCACGAGAGCGATCAATCCGCCAATGGCGATGATCGACACTTTCGTATAAAGGAACGGTATCGTCGCGACCGGAATAAACGCTATCGCAGCGACCGCAACCGTGAGCGTGAGTGCCCATATGGCTAGCGTGTCGAAGGAAAAGCGCCTAGGGTTGGGCGCGACAGATACTGCGGATTTAGCAGTTTCTGTTTGCATATATTTTACACCGTGATTACGGGATTAACCCTTATAAGGAAGAACAAAGTAAGTATACGTCCAAAAAAGAGCCCGCGATGCTAGTGTGTGGATAGAGCAAATGGCAAAAACCCGCCGTGAGGCGGGTTTTTGCATCGGTATGGACCGATCCGATAAGCCGAATTCTGTCGCGGACGACCATCTATCTGGGCCGGCAGTTGCCTGCCGGCTCGAGCGGCGCTCCGGCGTCTCCAAAGAGTACCGGCACGGCCTTGCACAGAAGTAAGGATTTAGCCGTTTCACCTTCTCAGTCGCCTGAGAAGCTCGTCTCCAAAGAATTTCTTCTCTGGAGACGCTTCCTGCCTTTCGTCGGAAGCGTCTCTGTTCGCACCTCGCGCATCACTGCGGACGGGCGTTACCCGCTACCCTGCTGCTGGCGGCTTCGCCGCCAGCCTGTGTTCGGACTTTCCTCCCCGGGCGCCTTGCGGCATCCCTGAGCGGTCGTCTAGATCGGTCCGATTGCACTATACCACACTTCCAGAATTAGTTAATCAAGGTTTGGGTGTTGAATGATAGTTCTCCATTCAGGGTGTTTCCAGTAATTTAAGCTGTCGATTGAGTAACAGCGACCAGTCTCGGCTTGAAAATTACAGCGTATATACACACCAATTACTCCAGTGTGAATAAGTAGATATAGAACTATTGCTAGCACGTCGATTATTCCAAGCGCAAGAATTATCCTATATTTGTAAGATTTCATGACAATGACTATAGATGGTTATACTCATTACCATCCTGCACTGACTACCGGTGCATCACTTTTACTATTTTCACAGGCCACATTAAATTTCGCAGATACCCGCCACGCACGCCAACTCTTTCTTTTGTTCAGTTTCGTCAACCCGCTCGTAGAGCATGAGTTTCGCGTAGTCTACCGTTGGGAATTTCTTCATACGGGCCTCATATTCCTCTTTGGTTATCGGCTCGTATGGCGCAAGTCGGTAGACATGGTTATCGCGGGGAAGGAATGAGAGGCCGCCAACTTTTTCCCAATTCTCGTACACCCAATTGGCAACCTTTATCCATTCGTCATCGCCCACCGAAACCGTTACGGAAGGATTGTGTTCGGTGAAGTTCTCTTTTACCACCTTCCAGTGCTCGAGCTGATCGAGCGCGGTGATGTCATTCTTGGAGATGGCACCGGTCGGAGCTTTCACGGGGAATTCCATCACGAATGTGTTCGCAGTCTCTGCCGATTGACCCACTTCTGGATAATAGGGGACGCCGGCATCAGCCATGAACTTGAAGAGTGCGTCCGTCGCGCTGATGCGGATGCGGCGCACATAGTACGGCGCATGGCGCGGGTGCATGCCCGAAGCCACATCGAATGTCTGCGAGACCGTTCCCGAGGGCTTGATGCACGTGATCGCATTGGAGCTGTTTATGCCGAAGCGATCCGCGTACTTCTTGTTCACCTTTATGGTCTCTGCGCGCATAGCCTGAAGAATTTCGGGATTGCGTGACGCCGTCGAGTCCCATTGGCCCGTAATAGATACGCCCAGGAGACGTTCAGCGTTGCAATTTTCCGTCCATTCCTTCGAAAGGTACTTAAGATTTGTGAGCGTGGACTGGTAGGTTCCAAGAATGGTCGCGAGCCGTGCTTTGCGTATGAGTGATTCTTTCGTGTCGTGGGCGCGCGCGATGACTTCCGTTAGATTGCAAAATTGTTTGGATTTGAGGATGATTTCACCGCACGGGTTTGTGCCCGCAGGACCAACCACCTTCCTATTCTTCACGTACCCAGTTTCTTCCCAAAATTTCACTCGACGTTCAGGAATCTGAGAAACGAGTGCGCCGCGATTGAAGATGCCGCGCTCACCGGAACCGGATTTCATGAGTGCGACCCATTCGTCCATGAATTCTTCGTTTGTGGGTCGTTCGTTATATACCGCAGAATTGTTTGCGATAGATCGCTGCGGATTCGCATTCCAGAATTCACCCTTCTTGGCATCACGGACGAGGTCATCATCAAGATCAGAAAGAGAAATCATGGCGCTGCGGCGGACGCCTCCTGCCACCACGCATTCGCCTATCTTGCAAAAGCAAGGAGATTCCGAAGTGGCTCGGGCCCAGAGGCTTTGCCGCCCATCGTCTTCAGGCGAGCTCCTGCAGGACGTACCAGTGAAAAGTCGAAGTCTATATCCTTCCCACCGAACCAAGTCTTGAGGCCGAGCGTGAGGGCATCGCACCATCCCTCCTTCGAATCGGCAACTACATGCGTTGGAAGTCGCTCGCCGGTCTGAGCCACGATTTGCGGCAGTGCTTGGACATTCGCGCTCTCCACCGTATACCCCACACCCGTTCCCTGCATGGAGATGTACATGATTTCGGCAAAATCCTCGAGCTTCGAAGGGGCAATAAAGGAGCAGTTGTATGCCGGCACGTTGCATCGTTCAACGGCGTCGCCCGAGAACTGCATAAGACGCATCGACGGCATCACCTCCTGCTTGAGTATCGCCTCGCGCAACTCTGCGTATTCCTTCTCGGTCAACTTTGTGCCCATATTCTTCTTCATGAATGCGACGTACCGGTCGACGGTCTCAATCCATGTTTCGCGACGACCCTGCTCCGGATTCCATTTCGCATAGGTACGCAAATACACGAACTCACCAAGCGCATTATCTTTGAAATACTTCTTGCTTTCTTCAGCAAGCGCACGGACTTCTGCAGGAATCTCGATATGTTCGGTACGCATCTGGTTGCGTTTGTCGCGATACAAAATATAGGACTTCGCCGTATTGGTGAAATCGTTCAGCATGAGCTGTTTCTCCACGGAATCCTGAATGCCCTCGACCGTAGGGAGGAAATTCTTATACTTCTTTGCGAAGCGCGCGAGCTCACCGGCCACTTGATGCGCAACAAGCACGGCATCATCTTCACCCCCTTCGTCTCCGGCGACCATTGCCTTGTGAATTGCAGAGACAATCTTCTCGAAGGAGAAGTCGCTCATGCGACCATCGCGCTTTTCCATTTTTGGAATAAGCTCGCGATACCGCTTGGTCTCTTTGCTTTCCTCATTTATGACTAGATCCTCTGTTTTTGCATGCGTCTTCGATGCCTTCTTGCGCGAAGCGAGTACGGAAGATTTTTGAGTTTTAGCCATACGAATGAGTGAAGGATAATTGGCGCCGGGTGAACATTCCCTGAAGCCGACGTATAGAAATTGTACCCCTCTTCATCAAATCTGTGCTGTGGATATGGAGCACTTCGAAATCTATTTCCCGTATGGCAAGGGGAGCTGGACGTGCGAGCCGACGCTCCAGCCGCGCGCTTGTGCTTGTCCTGCGCGCGTCTCTATGACATACCGTGCCGGCGTCTCCGGATAAAAGACATGCGGGTAGGTTGAGGGCTGCACGGATTGCTCCAGGTGAATGATGGTACCCGTGTCCGATAACCAGATAATATCGATGGGAACAAGGGTGTCTTTCATCCAGAATCCGTATCTTCCATCGATGGTAAATACGAAAAGCATCGCGTAGTCAGGGGGGACATTCGTGCGTCCTCCCAAACCCTTTTCTTTATCTGCCTCTGTTGTTACAACCTCGAATGAAATCGGATTGGTGTCGAGAACGGGAGTAGTTGCCGTGGAGGGAGTAGCCGAAACGGGCGTATCGGACATTCCCGTATGAAACCAGATCCAGGCACCCCCTAAGACTAGCAAGAGCAGTACTCCCAGCTCGTATCGGACATACTGTCTTTTATGCGAACTATCAGCTCCGTTGTACATTCCTCCATCATACCAGCTTTGCTATACTGTCGTTCATGAAGCAGAGGCTGCAGACGGGTTTTCAGAAGACGGTACACGCCGTGGTGGCGTCTATCCCGAAAGGATCCGTCGCAACGTATGCGCAAGTCGCTCTGCTGGCGCGCCGGCCGGGAGCTGCACGTGCGGTGGGTACCGTGATGAGCTCGAATACAGACACAAAGGCCACGCCCTGCCATCGTGTGGTGGCTAGCACGGGCGCACTCGCTGGATATGCGTACGGAACGGGAGTTTCCACGAAAAAAAGACTCCTTCAGGAAGAAGGAGTGCAATTCAAGGGAGAGAAAGTAGATTTGAAAGCCAGCCAATGGCATCCAAACGCACCTTTCTAGTCTAGCCTAGGTTCTAAAAGGAATGGTTCTCTAGGACACACTCAAGTCCGGTTGATTTATTTCTGCACGAGATATAATATTCATTCAATGAATGACAACATAGGATTTATGGCTGGGGCCGATGTATATCGGCTTGGACTGGAAGCAGATGTTGCGTTGTTTTTTGACGCCATAAATCTGCTTGTAATTCCAAAATGCCCGGGTCGCCGATGGAGCGTAATAACCGATCGTCTGTATAAGAGATACGTAGCGGAACAGGATTTACCAGAGGCGCAAGAGCTGATGAATGTAGCACAGGACGTACTTATGCGTGAACCGGCTGTACAGTTGGCCCGGCTTCAAAACGCCGCGATGTCGTCCATCGACACGACGGGACCCGGCACGGTCGCTGACGTATTCAGATCGTTCTTCGAAAAATTTGGCCATGCCGTAGACTCTGCGCAATCATTCAATGCTCGTTGGGGCGAGTACGTACCCCTTAAGATTGGGCATGCCGGGGTCCCTGACTTCATCACGGATCGGGACCGCCCTGAGGAGAGCTACGACACGCTGACCGGCCCTCCGTTTTGGGTTTCGAACTAAAGCACCAGCTCTTGCTGTGCATTAATAGCGATTGGTACTTAGCCAGAAGGTCTTGAAACTCGAGAAATAATTTATTTCGTCGAAAGTGAATAGTAACTAACCAAGTCCGGACCCCAATACGAATGCTCAATTGGGCGGGGACGTGGAGACGATGTTCTCATATTTTCGGACACGGAGACTTCCGTTAAACCTAAGTCCGCGAAGTCCCTGAAGTCCACTAGGCGGGCGGGGTCGTTCTAGAACCCATAGATACCAAGTCACCATTGCTCTCCACAGCGAATTTAGGAATTCGCAAAACCTATGGGGGTCGGACGGCTGCTCAGAGTAGTCTCTTAGCCCTCTTTTATAGGATACTTGTTATTTAGCTCATCGAAAATAGATACTGCTTCATTCGCAGGAATCGCACCAGATTTCACAGCGTTTTCTATCACCTCCATTAGTCCTAGAAGGATTTCTTCCTCATCTCCTGACGACTGGCTTAGAGATTCAACATTGGGTAGATAGGCATCCTTTAGCTTCCTTAAGTTTCCAATTGCTTCTACCGCAGGTATACGTCCCCATTTCATCCCCTTCTCAATTTGTTCTGCGAGATCAAGCAGTTCGGCGCTGTGTCCTGATTCAGTTGATTTACTCCAAGATTCTGGTGATTTCATATGTCCATATTATATAGCACTAGTTCTGCTGGTAGGTGTCTCGGGCGCGATGCACCTATGCTCAATCTGGCGGAGGCGGAGAGATTCGAACTCTCGAGACCCTTTCGAGCCTGCCACCTGAAAAAAGATTGTTAATCCAATTGCTTTTTTGCGCGCCGAAGGGGTCTCCGATGAAAAGATGTGCCGTGGCATGCGAAGCGCGCTGCATCGGCTCCGTATAGGCACCAATTTTTTGTAACGCAGAAGCAAGACCTTCTGGAAAGCGCGTCAGAAGCGCTCCCGAAGCATCCGCAAGGTATTCACGACGACGAGAAATGGCGAGCTGGATGAGTTGTGCGGCGATGGGGGCAAGAATAATGGCGATGATGCCCACCACGAGCACGAGTACGTTCCCGCCACGGTCATTGTCGCTTCCGCGCCCTCCGCCCCAGAACGAAAGGCGTATGAAGATATCAGAAATGATGGCCAGGAATCCGGCCAGCACCACCGCAACCGTCATCACCAGGATGTCGCGGTTCTTCACGTGTGAAAGTTCATGCCCGATAACGCCCTCCAGTTCCGGCCGGGTCATCAGGGCAAGCAGGCCGGTGGTCGCGACGACCACCGCATGTGTTTCATCACGGCCAGTCGCGAAAGCATTGGGGGCAGGGTCGTCGAGCACATAGAGTTTCGGTAGAGGGAGGCCGGCCGTTATGGCGAGATTCTCGGTGACGGTGTAGAAATCGAAAAATTCCTCGCGGTTGGCCGGCCGTGCACCCGTTAAAGAAAGCACCGTCTGGTCGGAAAACCAGTAGCTCCAGAAATTAAGGCCTACGGCGAATAGAATCGCACCGTACAGGATGGCAGGCGATTGGTAGTACCAGGCGATGAAATACCCGATTCCAAGAACCACGGCAAGAAAGAATGTCATCAAGAATACCGTGCGCCACACGTTGCTTGATCGTTCTTGATAGAGAGTTTTTGCCATGGTGAGAAGGATGCCGAACGGCATCGGCCCGCGCGAAGAACGGCACATTCAGAAAGTGCCGCCAAAGCGGCTGCAGCGTACCCTAGAAGCTCACCTTCACCGGTTCGCGTGCTGCGGCATCCGCAGCATCGAGCTGGAAAAGATCCATCTTCTGAAAGTGGAACGCGTTGGCGATAAGATTGCCTGGAAAGGATTGTATGGCCGTCGCAAGATCCTGCACATTCGCGTTATAGAAGCGACGAGCGGCCTGAATCTTGTCTTCCGTATCGCCGAGTTCCTTTTGAAGCTGAAGGAAATTTGCATTCGCCTTGAGGTCTGGGTACGCCTCTGAAACGGCGAAGAGTGTCTTCAGGGTGCCGGAAAGCTGGTTTTCCGCTGCTGCCTTTTCTGCAGGCGTACCGGCGCTTGCGCCCAGTGCGGCTGCCCGTGCCTTCGTGACGTTTTCGAATGCCGCAGATTCGTGCGCGGCATACCCCTTCACTGTTTCCACGAGATTCGGGATGAGATCATACCGACGCTTCAATTGGACATCGATATCTGCCCAGGCCTCCTTCGTGCGATTTACCCGCGCAACCAGTCCGTTGAAAGCAGCGATGGCCCAAATACCAATCACTGCGATGATGCCCAGAACGATGTAAAGCGTAATCATAAATAGAAGGATGTGCGCACAGTATACCGCGCATACAGGAGCATTCAAGCATTGCAGAATGAGTGGCGTGGCCGTACTGTAATAAGCGGAAGAGGGGGAGCCAAATGGAGTTTGCATTGACTTTCGTTGTCGTCATGGGCCTGGTGATTCTCATTGTCGTCAGGCTCGCCTTGCAGTACCGCCCGTACGAAGGGCACGCGTCTTCCGATGACCATTCTTAACAGGAAGCATCACATGAGATGGACCCGAGAAGCATACACCGTCATGCAGCATCCGCTGTTTCCCTGCGCCGTCATCGCGTATGAATTCCTCTGCATCATCGGCTTCAGTATTCGTGCCGCGATGAACGGGGCGCGTGCGTGGTAGGCAAGAGCCCTGCAGATCCTTCGGATCTGCAGGGCTCTGTTCATTCTTTCGCAGAACGGGAGGCCGTGCGCTACTTAGAATCCCATCCCTCCCATGTCCATATCGCCGCCGGCCGCCGCCGGCTTTGGCTCAGGGATATCTGCCACGGCCACTTCGGTGGTAAGCAAGATAGCCGCAGCTGAAACCGCATTCTCCACCGCGCCGCGCGTTACCTTTACCGGGTCGATGATGCCTGCCTTCACCATATCTGCGACCAGTGCATCCGCGAGCGCGTCATAACCGGAATATCCCTTCGCGCCTTGCACTTCGTGCACGATTACCGAAACATCGTCCTTGCCGCTATTGAGCGCAATCTGACGAAGCGGCTGCTCCAGCGCGCGCGTCACGATATCGTACCCGGACTTTTCATCAAGCGTCATGCCTTTCACATTCGCATCAGCGAGGATCTTTGCCACTTTCGCCAATGCCGTGCCGCCGCCAGGCACGATGCCTTCTTCGATAGAAGCTTTCGTCGCTTTCACGGCGTCATCAATCTTGTCCTTCAAATACTTCATTTCGGTTTCCGTCGCTGCTCCCACACGGATGACGGCAACGCCGCCCGTGAGCTTTGCGATGCGCTCCTCAAGCTTTTCGGTATCGAATTTTGAGCTGCTTTGCTCAGCAATTGCCTGAAGCTGCTTCACGCGGTCCTCGATATCCGCTTTCTTGCCCTTTCCGCCCACGAATGTCGTCGTGTCCTTCGTTGCCACCACACGCATCGCTTTACCAAGCATCGAAAGGGTGGCGGACTCGAAGGTGAGGCCGGTATCCCCAGAAATGACTTGTGCACCGGTAATGGAAGCGATGTCTGCAAGCAGTTCCTTCTTGCGATCGCCGTAGCCCGGGGCCTTCACGGCGAGCACGGCGAAGGTGCCGCGCAGCTTGTTCAGCACAAGCGTAGTGAGTGCATCGCCATCAACGTCTTCCGCAATAATCACCAACTCCTTGCGGCCTGCGGCCGCTACTTTCTCGAGCAGTGGTAGCAAGTCCTGGATGCTGCTTATTTTCTTATCGGTAATGAGAATCTGCGCATCACGCATCTCGGCTTCCATGCGCTCCGGATTCGTGACCATATATGCGGATACGTATCCCTTGTCTATCTGCATGCCTTCCACCACTTCATAGGAAAGATCCATGCCCTGGGATTCCTCCACGGTCACGACACCATTCTTTCCAACCTTCTCGACGGTTTCGGCAATGATGCTCCCCAATTCATCGCTTTCCGCAGAGATAGAGGCCACTTGCTTCACATCGCTCTTGCCGGCCACTGGCTTGGCCATCTTCTTAAGTTCGACAATCGCGGCATCGCGCGCTTTTTCCATGCCGCTGCGTACGCCCATTGCATTGCCACCCTTCGTAATGCGTTCCAATCCCTCATCGATCATGGCTTCAAGGAGTACGACGGTCGTAGTTGTGCCATCGCCAACGCCGTCGTTCGTCTTATTCGCTACCTCTTTCACGATTTCCGCGCCCATGTTTTCAAACTTGTCCTTGAAAGAGATTTCCTTTGCGATGCTTACGCCGTCGTTTGTGATGCGTGGACCACCATATCCTTTTTCAAGCACTACGTTCCGACCGCGCGGACCAAGAGTAACTTTGACGGCCCTTGAAGCCTTCGTAATACCCGCATGAATTGCCTTGCGTGCGTCTTCACCGAATAGGATTTGCTTTGCCATAGGAAGGAATGATTAAAATAAAAGGGAAGTAAAAGGGAAGTACGTGAGGGAGGTTAGTCTATTTTTGCGAGGATGCTTGATTCAGAAAGGATGAAGTATTCCTGGCCATCAACTTTGACCTCATCGTACCCGTATTTGCTGAAGAGCACGGTATCGCCAACTTTAACGTTCATAGGAATGACTGCGCCGTCTTCATATTTCCCTGGACCGGTAGCCACTACGGTTCCCCGCTCGGGCTTATCTTGTTTTGCCGTGTCAGGAATGATGATGCCTGATGCCGACAACTCTTCTTTTGGGAAAGGCTTCACGACGACGCGGTCCGACAAGGGTGAAAGTGAGATGTGGTTTTTAGCCATATAAAGTGCGCTGGTACGGTTGCCTCGTGGTACCCTACGGGCTACAGATGGAGACACTCACGGCGCTATTGCCATACGCGGAAATCACCCTCTCCCTTCTCCTTATCGTCGGCATCGTGCTTCAACAGCGCGGCGCAGGCTTAGGCGGAGCCTTCGGAGGCGACAATTTCGCATCGACATTCTACAAGCGCCGCGGCGCGGAGAAGTTCCTATTCAACGCGACCATCGTGGTGGCGATTCTCTTCGTAGCCACCGCTATCGCTGGATTTATCCTCGGGTAAGAGTGGCGGGAGGCGCTTCGCGCCTCCCCTCTATCTGTGCTTCCATGACCCCTCTTCTCTCTCCTCTCCGCTTTTTTCGTAGCCTTTCACCAGGCGATCGTCTCATTGCGCAGGTGCTGAGCGGATTGGTTGTGCTTGCGTTCATCGTTGCGCTCTATGGGATTGAATTGCGCTTCCTCGTTGCCGTGCCGGCAAACGGCGGTTCCCTTACGGAAGGAGTCGTCGGATCACCCCGTTTTGCGAACCCGCTCCTTGCCATTTCAGATACGGATCACGACTTGGCTGCGCTTACGTACGCGGGACTCATGGGTCACGATGGCAGTGGCGCCCTGGTGCCAGTGCTTGCCGAACGCTACACCCTGTCGCCTGACGGAAAGACCTACACCTTCATACTTCGCCCGAACGTGACCTTTTCGGACGGCACGCCGGTTACAGCGAACGACGTCGTATATACGGTCACGAAGGCACAGGATCCCGCATTACGCAGCCCCGTGCTCGCAAATTGGGCGAATATTCGCGCCGAGGTGGTGGATGCGCGCACGGTCCGTTTCACCCTGCCGAAGCCATATGCGCCGTTCCTGGAGGACACGACGCTTGGCATTCTTCCTTCGCACCTATGGAAAGGAATCTCGGACGCGGAATTCCCCTTTTCGGCATATCAGGTGAATACGGTGGGTGCTGGACCGTTCGCTGTTGCAAACGTGACGCGTCAGAAAGATGGCACGATAGCCTCCTATGACCTCACGGCATTCAAGGGATATGCGACGGGTCGGCCGTACCTGAACCGTATCCGTCTTGTGTTCTTCGAGAATCAGACAGCTCTCGCCACTGCGCTCAGAAGCGGCGCGGTAGAGAGCGGGTATGGTGTGGCAACGGCACACGCCTTGCAGGTTCCGTACAATCGGGTCTTCGGCGTTTTCTTCAATCCGGCGAAGCAGCCACTTTTTGCAGACCCGAGCGTGCGCAAGGCGCTTTCCATTGCGATAGACCGGCAGGCAATCGTGCGCGACGCGCTCGGCGGCTATGCGACACCCATCATCGGACCGGTACCGCCCGGCCTGAACGGCGCAGCGCTTCCCGTGCCTGCGGTAGGCACGCGACTGAATGACGCGCGCGCCACACTTGCGGCCGGGACCTGGAAGTTCGCCTCGAGCACGAATTCATGGAGCAAGGGCGGCAAGACGCTTTCCGTGACGATTGCCACCTCGAACGTGCCGGAGCTCAAGGTCGTAGCGGCACAGATCCAGCAAGACTGGCAGGCGCTCGGTGTACCCACTTCAATTGAACTGCACGATCCCGCGTCGCTCACGCAGGAGGTGATACGTCCGCGCGCCTATAGTGCCCTACTCTTTGGCGAGGTGATAGGACGCACTCCGGACCTCTTCGCGTTCTGGAGCAGTACTGAGCGCGCAGATCCTGGGCTTAATATCGCAGAGTATTCGAACAAGACGGTGGACGCATTGCTTGAAAAGATTCGCGGCGCGCAGACGCCCGATGCTACGGATCTTGCAACCGTGAATAGCACTATTGCCCACGACTACCCGGCAGCATTTACCCATACTCCGGACTTCGTATATGCGCTACCCGCCAATCTACACGGCGTACGTCTGAATGCTATCGCCGAGCCCTCTGACCGCTTCGATGACGTCGCTCACTGGTATCGGAATGAGGAACTGGTGTGGCCGTTCTTTGCTCGAAAATAACTAGCAGGTAGTGGGCGGACCAATCCGCGTCACCTGCTGCTCACTGGTTATTTTCATCTGGTTTTTCATTTTATTTATCGTTAATCACTACTACTATGGCATCAGCATCAGCTCCCGCTCCGGCACCGGCGCCTCGCTCTCAGGGCGACACGCACCCGAGCGCTTCCCACGGCTCTGACCCGCGTCTCGAAAACGAGCGCGCGCACGGACCGCGCCGCGCATCGCGGCGCGGCGGCCAGGGACGCGGCCCGCGGCCCGAAGGGCCTCGCCCAGACGGCGCGCGACCGAGCGGCCGTCCTCCTATGGGCGGTCCTTCCCGCGGTACGAGCCGCAGTTTATCGCGCGACCGCATGCGCATGCGTCGTCCTGCGCCCCCGTTGGCTAAACGTACTGCAGATTACTTCCCCGCTGCACCAGCATCAAACGTCGTCCGCGTTATTCCGCTCGGCGGCGTCGAAGAGGTCGGCCGTAATATGTTCTGCGTCGAGACCAACGGAGATATCTTTATC
>WNFP01003707.1_pt1 | contig 12293 bp, 9 predicted proteins | sample 5400201 | NCBI WGS metagenome assembly WNFP01 (sample SAMN13153355, study PRJNA577476) | soil metagenome | isolation source: 115 cm saprolite under Madrone tree | place: USA:California | collected 2016-06-14
AAACAGATATGGTCGACCTACAGCCACCGCGCCACACCTCGACTCTACACATATGCGAACATCGATCCCGGCGAGCCGGGGTCCGGTCCTAGGTCCCGACCGGGCATTGGTCCGCCGACCTGGCATGTCGCACTTGGCCCCAAGCGGACTCAGGCGCCAATGGACTATTGAGGTAACGCGCGTACAATTCGCTGCACTTTGCTCTTTGAAGGTAGTCGCGCCATATGGCCGAACAACGAGCCCAACGTCGCCTTGCCGCCATTCTGGCCGCCGATGTGGTCGGCTACAGCCGCCTGATGCAGCAGGACGAGCCTGGCACGCTGGCTACCCTTAAGAGCCGGCGTAGAGAGATTCTTCAGCCAACGCTCTCCAAACATCACGGGCGCATCGTTAAGCTGATGGGCGACGGGGCTCTGGCGGAATTTGGGAGCGCCGTGAATGCCGTCCACTGTGCGGTCGAGCTGCAGGAGGCGATGGCCACTGCCAACGAAGGCATATCTCGGGACCGGCGGATTGTGCTGCGCGTCGGGATCAACCTCGGCGACGTGATCGTTGAGGGTAGCGATTTGTACGGCGACGGCGTAAACATCGCAGCGCGACTGGAGGCGTTGGCCGAGCCGGACAGCATATACATCTCTGGCAGTGTCTACGATCAGGTCAAAGGCAAGCTGAAGGTCGCCTTTGACGACCTTGGCTGCCAGGTGGTCAAGAACATTGTCGAGCCAGTTCGCGTCTACCGTGTTTCGGGGGCGCCGCGCGTGGTGCCCGCGGCCGTCAAGGCCATCACCAACAAACCCTCAATCGCCATCTTGCCCTTCACGAACATGAGCGGCGACCCTGAGCAGGAATACTTCAGCGATGGAATCACTGAGGACATCATCACCGACCTGAGCAAGATTTCTGCGCTCGGGGTAATCGCACGCAATACTTCGTTCCAGTTCAAGGGCAAGAGTGTTGACGTTCCGCAGATCGCACGGCAACTGAAGGTCAGCCACATTTTGGAAGGCAGCGTGCGCAAGGTGGGCGGGCGCGTGCGGATTACCGCCCAGTTGAACGACGGTGCATCTGGCGAGCACGTCTGGGCGGAACGCTACGACCGCGATATCAGCGACATCTTCGCGCTGCAGGACGAAATCTCCGAAGCCATCGTAAAGGTGCTGAAGCTCAAGCTGCTGCCAGAAGAAAAGGAGGCCATCGAACGTCGCTCAACCACCAACCCGGAGGCGTACAAGCTATACCTTATGGCCCGGCATTACAGCGTCATGGGCACTCTACGCCATCACCGTGTCATTGTGCGCATGTGCCGACGCGCATTGGAGATCGACGCCGACTACGCGCGCGCGTGGGCGCTGCTCGCCATCGGGCTATCGATCCAACGCTTCGGCGGCGAATCGGTTGAGGGCGGCATGGACGCGGCAGAGCGCGCGCTCGCACTGGACCCGAGTCTTCCGGATGCCCATGCCGCCAAAGGCCGTGTCTTAACGGGCCTGGGGCGCTATGACGAAGCCGTACGCGAGCTGAACATTGCGCTCGGTCTCGATCCGGACTCCTATGAAGCTAATGCCGCTGCAGCTCGCTGCGCTGTCGCTACGCATCGTCACGACGACGCGATTGAGTATCTCGAAAAAGCCGCCCAAGTGTATCCAACCGATTTCTGGGCGCTTGGCATGGCTGTCCAAGCGTACGAGGCAGTAGGTGACGAAGCTGGTGCCAAAAGCGCCGCACGTCGCGCGCTTGATCGTATCGAAAAAATCATCGCGACCGAGCCTGACCATGGCACAGCCACGAGTTTCGGCGTCACAGCCTTGGTGACACTAGGCGAAACCGACCGAGCGATGGAATGGGCAGAGCACGCACTGTTGCTCGACCCCGACAATTTTAACCTGAACTACAACCTTGCTTGCTCCATGGTGAAGGCGAGGCGTACCGATCGCGCACTTGAGCTTCTCTCGGGCGTACTCGAACGAGCCCATCCTGACGGACTGCGCTGGCTCAAAGTAGACACCGATCTCGATCCCATCCGCGATGATCCCCGTTTCAAGGCCATGCTCGCCGCGGCCGAGGCTCGGCTGGCGGCGGCGAATAAGACAGGCTCGTCACCGGCGTCGTAGCTACGGCACAACCTTTCCGCGCAACATGCGGGCTCGACGGCGCGCGGAAAGTTGGGCTGCCTGAATAGTTCTGCGAGTAACAGCTGTTGGCGCCGGGAAGTGGCCCGGCACGATCGGCAACAGAACCGTTCAATGGCTTGGCACGAAGGACAGATTCATCGAAGGCCATCGCGGCCTGCTTGAGTGACCGCCTCGAACATCTACGGGGCGCGCAAGTTGGAGTCGGCTTCTGATGCTGTGGACGGCTCTCCCGCGGGCACGTAAGTGCCACGGAAGTGGTCGCCGATGGGGTGGCCACGATTCGGAGGAAGCAGGCATGCAAGCGATCACGACAATCGGTCTCGACATCGCCAAGTGGGTTTTTCAGGCCCAGGGCATCGGCGCGGAAGGCAATGTGATGATCCGCCGTCAGCTGAAGCGCCGGCATGTGCTGGCGTTCTCCCAGAAGCAGGCGCCGTGCCTCGTTGGTATTGAGGCCTGCGCAACGTCGCATCATTGGTCGCGCGAGCTCAAGGCGCTGGGCCATACCGTACGACTGATGCCGCCGGCCTGGGTGAAGCCCTACGTCAAGCGGCAGAAGAACGATGCCGCCGATGCGGAGGCCATCTGCGAAGCGGTCACCAGGGCCGACATGCGGTTCGTGACTAGCAAGACGCCCGAGCAGCAGAGCTGCCTGATGCTCCATCGCCCGGGCCCTCTCTTCATCCGGTAGCAGACCGCGGTGATTAATGCGATCCGTGCCCATCTTGCCGAATTCGGGAATCGTCGAACGGGTTGGACGCAACGGTGTCGACCATCGACCATCGAGCATGAGCATCGCCGGATTCACCCCCGCTCGCCAACCGGATCGCGCTTCCGACAGGGACACGGAGCGCCGGCATGCGGCTCGAAGCCTCGGAAGCGCAATGCCCATTGGGCTGTGGGCACGACGCGTGTAGGACATTCCAACGCGGGATGAATCAAGGTTGGTGGCATCGCCGGTTTCCCCGATCAGACCTTCAAGCTGGAGATAAATCATGTTGCTCCGACCTGTGCTCATCATCACAACGCTGATTGTCGGGATCGCTGGAACGGCGGGAGCCAAGGATTTTTGGGGACACAAGCTGCTCGGTCAGCCGACCCAGTTCATTTTCGGCTATGGCTCGCTGATCGACAGCGCGTCCCGTAATTCTACCGCCGCCAAGCCGATCCCCGCCATTCCAGTGCGGGTCTCCGCGGTCTTCGGCTATATCCGGACCTGGAACGACCGCTCTCCGTCCGGCTTCACTGCGTTGGGATTGCGTCGACCTAGGCCGCACGAGAATGCGATGTCCATCAACGGAGTATTGTACCCGGTTGAGGGCAATGACATGTCTGCCTTCGATGCCCGAGAGAAGGGGTACGTCCGTATTGAGGTGCCCCGCCGGGACATGGAGCCCGTCTCCTGGCAAGGTCTGCCGTCTCAAGGGGAAATCTGGATCTATATCCCCGATCGCCCGGGGAGAGAACCCGGGGTCGATCTGCCGCCACCCGATGCCGAGTATCCTCTGCTTCAATCATACATCGACGTAGTGATTGAAGGCGGCCTGGAATATGGTCCTGACTTCGCGCGGGAGATCATCGAAACCACCACAGGTTGGAGCAAATATTGGTTGAATGATCGCCGACAGGCACGCCGCCCCTGGGTCTTCGACACGCACTATGCCGTTGTCGATGATCTGCTTTCTTTATATGCACCGCACTTCACCGATCGGCAATTCTCAGAAGACTATGTCTCCAAGGTCCTGCTGTTGAGGAAGGTTCAAGCGCCAGCATCTGAAAAATAATGCCGTCGTTCGGGTTTGATGGTCTGTACACCCAGACGAACACCAACCGATCGGGACTTGACAGCCGAGTACGCCTTGGAGCCCACCGACGCAGAATGTTTACCTGATGACTGAGAACTAGGTTCTCTGCCTGGAGCCGCTGTCGCGATTTCAGCAGCGACGACAGCCAACCCAACAGCAGTTCAACCATCCCCACCATGCAGCGGGATCACGACACGATTCGGCAATTCTCAAGCCATCTCGTCCCGCTCGAGGTTTTCGGTAGCCACAACGGGCTGACAGCAGAAAAAACATTGCTGTGAGGTCTACGATTGGGCATGGCGATACATCCGCTTATTCGACTCGGTGCATGCCAGCTGTCTGATGACTATAAGCGGCTGATTTCATCAGTTGCTAGGGGTCGTCGAATCGATGGGGGCACAGTTGGTGCGGCCTGACATCACGCAATCTTGAAGCTGTGATACGCCCCGCAGCTCGCGCGCCAGGAGCAATCCACCCAAGACCAGCAACAGGATGAAGATCAGCCCAGCCAGAGCGGCCCGACGCCTATTAGGGCCCCGGGGGTTCTCCGGTTGTTGTTCGGTCATCAGCGCATTACCGAATCTTAACTCGTCCGGTTCGTATCGCGACCATATCGTATACCATCTCTATCACAATCCGAGCTCGCGGCGTCAGCCCAGCGTCTAAAAGGGCGCGCGAGGTCGGCAGGAAGCTTTGCATGTTCGGGCGAACAGTAATCGTCGTGGTCGCCCTGGTCCTCGGAGTGAGTGGCCTACTCTGGTGGCTTGGGAGCGGCCACGCCGCCGTAGGGAATGGCCAGGAACAGGTCTCCAATCCTCCGGCGATCCCGATCACCATTGGCGTAGCCCAGTCGGCCGGTGTGCCGGTCTACCTCCAGGGCCTCGGCACGGTGCAGGCTTACAATTCCGTGACAGTCAAAAGCCGTGTTGACGGCCAAATTATGGAAGCATTCTTCACTGAAGGCCAGGAGGTCAAAGCCGGCGACCGGCTGTTCCAGATCGACCCGCGACAGTTCCAAGCCACGCTCGAGCAGGCAGGGGCCACCAAGCAGAAGGATGAGGCCCAACTCGTTAGTGCCCAGGCCGATCTCGCTCGCTTCAGCCGCTTGGTAAACAGCGGCTTCCAGACCCAGCAGGCCTTTGACAATCAGAAGGCCCTGGTGGGAGAGATACAGGCCTCGATCAAGGCAGACGAAGCGCAGATCGATACCGCCAAGCTCAACCTCGGCTATGCCGACATCCGCGCGCCCATCGATGGTCGCACGGGCGCCCGCCTGGTCGATCCAGGAAACTTGGTGCATGCCACCGACAATACGGCGCTCGTCACCATCACTCAGGTGCGGCCGATCTTCGTTGACTTCACGATTGCGCAGGATCAGCTCGGCCAGATTCGACGCTACCAGAGTGAGGCGCCGCTTACAGTGGAGGCCCTCGACAGCGCGGACAAAGACGTTCTCGCCCAAGGCAAGCTCTCGCTGATCGACAACCAGATCGACCAGACGACCGGCACCATTCATCTCAAGGCCACTTTCGACAACGCCGAGGAGAAGCTTTGGCCGGGGCAATTCCTGAATGCCAGGCTCATTCTCACGATGGCCAAGGGCGTGATCGCCGTGCCCGCGACCGCCGTACAGGAGGGGGCCGATGGCTACTATGCCTATGTCCTCAAGCCCGACATGACGGTGGAGCGGCGGGTCGTGGACGTCGCCCACTTCCAAGCGGGCGAGGCGATCCTGGCGAAGGGAATCGCCGCCGGCGAGAAGATCGTCACCGACGGACAATACCGTCTCAGCCCCGGCGTGCGCGTCTATATCTTTCCGGGCGCGGGCTGAGCGGCGGCGAGACCTCCAGACATGAACGTTTCCGAAACCTACATCCGCCGGCCGATCGCGACGGCCCTCATGATGCTGGCGGTGCTCGTCTTCGGCGGGGCTGCCTATTTCCTGTTGCCGGTGGCGGCTCTGCCGAACGTCGATTTTCCCACCATCACGGTTTCCGCCCAGCTGCCAGGCGCGAGCCCGGACACCATGGCATCCTCCGTAGCCACGCCACTGGAGCAACAGTTCGCCGCGATCCCCGACCTCGATGCCATGAGTTCGACCAGCGGTCTCGGCTCAACCCTGATCACGCTTCAGTTTGCCCTCGACCGGAACATCGACGGTGCGGCCCAGGACGTGCAGACCGCCATCAATGCCGCCGGCGGGTTACTGCCGACGGACCTACCCAATCCGCCGACCTATCGCAAGACCAATCCCGCCGACCGGCCGGTGCTGATCTATGCCGTTCATTCCGATGACATGCCGATCTACAGGGTTAACGACTATGCCAGCACCATCCTGGCGCAGAAGCTGTCCACGATCTCCGGCGTCTCCCAGGTCATCGTCGCCGGTCAGGCGATCTATGCGGCCCATGTGCAGGTCAATCCGATCGCTCTCGCCGCCAAAGGCATCCGGCTGGAAGACGTGCGTACCGCCATCATCAACGCCAATCTCGATCAGGCCAAGGGCACGCTCGAGGGCTCCCAGCAGACCTACACGCTCGACGCCAACGACCAGCTGTTCGACGCCGGCGCCTATCGGCGCGTCATTATCGCATACCGCAACGGCGCCCCAGTCCGACTTGCCGACGTCGGCGATGTCGTCAACTCGGTCGAGCAGAATCGAATCGGCGCCTGGTACGGCACCAAGCGCTCGGAACTGCTGCTGATCCAGCGCCAGGCGGGAGCCAACACCATTGCCATCGTCGACGCCGTCAAGGCGATGGTCCAGCGCCTCAAGGCCTCGATCCCGCCGGCGGTCAAGGTCGAGCTGGTCTCCGACCGCTCGCTCACCATCCGCGCCTCGGTGAACGACGTGGAGGTGACCCTGCTGATCACCATAGCTCTAGTGGTGATGGTGATCTTCATCTTCCTGCGCCATATCTGGGCGACGGTCATACCCAGCGTGACGGTCCCGCTCGCCATCGTCGGCACCTTCGCCGTCATGTACGTGCTGGGCTACAGCCTCGACAATCTGTCGCTGATGGCGCTCACCATCTCTGTCGGGTTCGTCGTCGATGACGCCATCGTCATGATCGAGAACATCGTGCGTTATATCGAGAAGGGACTCACACCCTTCGAGGCCGCCCTCAAGGGTGCCGGGCAGATCGGCTTCACCATCATATCCATCACCTTCTCACTGACCGCGGTGTTCATTCCGCTGCTTTTCATGGGGGGCATCGTGGGGCGCCTTTTCCATGAGTTCGCGGTCACCGTGACCGTCGCCGTCATGGTGTCGGCCTTTGTCTCGCTGACTCTGACGCCCGTCATGTGCTCGCTGTTTCTGGAGCAGGGGGGCACCCATGCCTCGGGCCGCATTGGTCGGGCGGCCGAACGCGCTTTCGATGCCGTATTGGCGGGGTATGATCGTAGTCTACGCTGGGTGCTGAGGCACCAACCGCTGATGCTGGTTCTGACTTTGGGCCTGATGGTTCTCACCGGCTATCTCTACGTCATGATCCCAAAGGGCTTCTTTCCGCAGCAGGATACGGGTTTCATCTTCGGGCAGGCCGAGGCGCGCCAGGACATCTCTTTCGCCGGCATGTCCAAGATCCAGCATCGACTCGCTGACATCATCGGCAAAGACCCGGACGTCTCGGGCGTCGTCAGCTTCGCCGGCGCCACCGGCGGCAACGCGGCCGAGAACACGGCGCGCATGTTCATCCAGTTGAAGCCATTCGATCAGCGTCACGCCTCGGCCGACGAGATCATCCACCGCCTGCGCCCAAAGGTCGCAGCTCTGCCTGGCGTTTTCTATTTCATGCAGGCCGGCCAGGACGTCAATGTCGGTGGCAGGCTTACCAAGACGCAATACCAGTTCACCCTCACCGATACGAACAGCGAAGAGCTGAACCACTGGGCGCCCATCGTGGAAAAGGCGATGGAGAAGCTGCCGGAACTCCAGGACGTGGCCTCCGACCAGCAGATCGCGGCACCCCATCTGGCGGTGGAGGTCGATCGGGACCGCGCTTCGCGTCTCGGCCTGTCGCTGTCGGATATCGATCAGACTCTCTATGATGCCTTTGGCCAGCGCCAGGTGGCGACGATCTACGGCTCGGCCAACCAGTACAAGGTCATTCTCGAAGTCCAGCCGAAGTTCCAGAGCGACTCCACCGCGTTGGAGCGGATCTTTGTCCCGGGCGCAGGCGGTGCCCAGGTGCCGCTCAGCGCCATTGCCCGTTTCGTGCCGAAGGTGGAGGCCCTGTCGATCAATCACCAGGGGCAGTTCCCCTCGGTGACGCTGTCATTCAACCTGGCTCCCGGTGTGGCCCTGGGCCAGGCGGTGGATCGGATTAGAGGACTGGAGGCCGATCTTAAGACGCCACAGACGTTGGAAGGCGATTTCCAGGGCACCGCCCAGGCCTTCCAATCATCCCTCTCCTCGACACCCCTGCTGGTCGCGGCGGCGATATTCGCGGTCTACGTCGTCCTGGGCATGCTCTACGAGAGCTTCATCCACCCGATCACCATCCTCTCGGCCCTGCCGCCGGCCGGCGTGGGGGCCCTGCTGATGCTGATGGCCTGCGGCTACGATCTCAGCGTGATCGCCCTCATCGGCATCATCCTGCTGATCGGCATCGTCAAGAAGAACGCCATCATGATGATCGACTTCGCCCTGTCGGCGGAGCGCCTGGAAGGCAAGAGCCCAGTCGATGCGATCCATGAAGCCTGTCTGCTGCGCTTCCGGCCGATCATGATGACTACCATGGCGGCCCTGTTCGGCAGCCTGCCCATAGCGCTCGGCCACGGCGCCGGCTCGGAGTTGCGCCGGCCGCTCGGCATCGCCATTGTCGGCGGGCTTCTGGTTTCCCAGTGGTTGACGCTCTATACGACGCCCGTGATCTATCTCTATCTGGATCGGCTCAACAATTGGCTCGGCCGTCCTTCCGTGCCGAAGCCGCGGACCGGCCCGGCGCTCAGTGGCATCAAGGCAGGGGAATAAGAAACGATGAACGAAAGCACTATCTCGGCAAGGACGGCCACCGTTCGCGGCAATCGCGATGTGCCTGTGCAGCTGGAGCCCGAGTTCGGCGCTTTGGTTCGAGAGATCGCTCGACTCATGCAGCGAAACTTCGAACGTCTGGCGCGGGAGACCAAGCTGCCGCTTACCCGCCTGCAGGCTTCTGCTTTGCTGCGCATTGCACGCCAGCAAGGGATCAGCCAGGTACATTTGGCCGTTGTCCTCGACGTTCAGCCGATCGCCATCGTTGAGATTGTCGACAAACTGCAGGAGATGCGCCTCATCGAACGCCGCAAAGCGCGAGACGACCGCCGGGTGCACGAGCTGTGGCTGAAGCCCATGGCCAAGCCGATGCTGGAGCAGGTCCTGGTGGTGGTTCGGGGCATCCGCAAAGTGGCCTTTGCTAGCTTCTCACCCAGACAGCGCGACGCGTTCTACGAGGGACTCGGCCGCGTCAGGCACAATCTTTCGTCGCAAGCCGAGGACGAAGACGGGGAGAAAGCTGCCGTGGGGCAGTCCCGTACCCGGACGACGCCCAAGGTTGCTACGGACCGCCGGCGATGAACGTCCTTCGGCAAACAGCAGAAGCATACGAGCTCCTGCTCATGCTGGTCGGCTTGACGCCTCGCGCATTACTCGGGCCGCTGCGATATCTGACCATCGTGATCCCGCTAGCCTACACGGCGGTCGGAGTCGAGTCATGACTTGAAGGATAAGGCCATGGACAAGCGCTAAGACACGCTTTGTCAGTTTGGAATCATGAAATCTCGAGTATCAAGCGGTTGTGCACAGACAAACCTTCAATGATCACCGGTTCAGACAATACACCGTTGCAGTCGGGCTTTGCCACCATGCGCAACCCTCGCTTGCGCTTGATAATTCCGGTCGTTGTCGCCATCGCGTTCCTGATGGAACAGCTCGATTCAACGGTCATCACGACCGCTATTCCAGATATGGCGCGAAACCTCGGCACGACGGCGCTGCGAATGAACCTGGCGGTGACCACCTATGTCCTGACGTTGGCAGTCTTCATCCCGGTGAGTGGCTGGTTCGCCGACCGCTTTGGAGCCCGCAAGATCTTCACCCTGGCATTGCTGACTTTCACCGTAGGTTCGTGCCTTTGTGGAATAGCGGACAGTTTCGCGATGCTCGTGTTTACCCGGGCGCTGCAAGGCCTTGGCGGCGCGATGATGACCCCTGTGGGCCGGCTAATTTTGCTGCGCAGCTTTCCAAGGAACCAATTTTTCGCTGCAATGATCTATATGAGCCTGCCCGCGCTCATTGGTCCGGTTGTTGGTCCTTTGCTCGGCGGATTTCTCACGACCTATGCATCGTGGCGCTGGATTTTCTATATTAATGTTCCCTTCGGCGTTCTGGGCATTCTGCTTGCCCTGCGGTTCGTGGACGAAATCCGTGGCGACAGCACGATCAAATTCGATTTCCGCGGATTCTTGATGGTCGGTTTCGGTCTGGCCTTGCTGCAATTCGGTATCGAGAATATCGGCCGGCCGACCATTCCGCTGCTTGCCGTCGGGGTAGCATTGATTGGCGCCGTTCTGCTGCTGACGGGTTTCGCGAGATACGCGCGCGGGGTGACGGCTCCCGCCGTGGACCTGACATTGTTCCACATACGCTCATTCAAGGTCGGCACGCTAGCGGGAGGCCTGTGCCGCATTGGCATGAACGGCATACCTTACTTGCTGCCGCTCATGTTGCAGATTGGCTTCGGCTTGACTCCGATCGAGTCCGGCTTACTCACCTTCGTCAGCACTTTCGGCGCGCTGATCATGCGCCCAATCTCATCTGGCCTGCTACGCACACTGGGATTCAAACGGGTGCTGTTCTGGGGTGCTATTCTGTCTGCCGCCGTGATCGCCGGCTTCTCCTTGATTCAACCTGATACACCGCACTGGGCTATCGCTGCGTACATCGCCTTCTTTGGATTTGTGCGATCCATGCAGTTCATGACTTCAAATACGCTCTCGTACGCCGATATGCCGGTCGACAAGCTCAGCCGAGCCACCAGCCTAGGGGGCGTGCTGCAGCAGCTCAGCGTCAGTTTCGGCGTCTCGGTCAGCGCTATGCTGCTAGGCTTAGTCACGTGGCAGAACCAACCGCTGACGCCGGCGCGCTTCCATGAAGTATTTCTGCTGATGGCTGTGATCTCGCTGCTTTCCCTTCCCGGCTTCATAATTTTGCGGCCGGAGGACGGAAGGGAAGTCAGCGGTCACCGCCGTGATAGAAGTGACGGCAATCTGACCTCGCTACGGATTGGGTGCCGCCCGTTTTTCCCTGACGCTCGTGACCGCCAACGCCGATAGGCTGTCCGGCCCTTTTCGGTGCGAACCCAGAACCGGTTCAGGCTACACGATGAAAAGCGACCCTTCGCCAACCCGAGAACCAACGGCCATCCAGAATCCAGAACCGCCAATCGGCATCCCTCAGCCGTGGCCGAGTGTCCGACGCCGAAAGACCAGCAGTTGCTGCCGCAGGTAAAGGTTCTCCACTGGGTTTTGATCCAGCCGGACGCCCCGGTAGCCATAGCGAATCGGAGCGGGCGCCCACCGGCGGACCAGCCAAAATGTCTGCCGCTGGCACTAAGCGGCAGTGATGACGCACTTGCTCTCGCGTCCGCTGTCAGCTCTAGACCGGACCTCGATGATTGACTCAAGGGTTGTAGTCCAACCGACGGCGTAACCGCAGAAGAACTTCCCGATTTCAACCCATCTCTCGCGGGCAGGGGAGGGATGCGCGTAGAGAATAGGCCGTTCCACAACCATCATCCGAACCTATTTTGGTGCCCGTCTGAGCGTTGTTCGGTATAGGTGGTATCGCTCTCCCGCTACCAATGATTTTGGTAGCTAGAACAACACCTAAGAGCGCCGCGGCGATCTTCCCCGGCGCTTTTTCATGTTGCACGTGTTGCAAATGGCAACCTAGCACTTCCAACGGTTTGCAGACATGCGCGGCTAGTCCGTGCAACATGAACGCGACATGCTGGCGACGGATGTTCCGCTGACGTTCGCCGCCCCGTGGTACGCTGTCCGGTGGCAATTCGGGTGGCAGTGAAGCGGCGCTATGGCCAGCATCATCCCCCATCAAGTGTTTGGCGAAATCATGGAGATCGCCCGCTCGGATGATCCGCTACAAAGCCGATGTCAGAGGACAGAGAGGCGGATCGCTCAATTCAAGGCTGACCTTAAAGGACCCTTCGTGAGCCCGACCCGCGGGAGGCTCGCAAAAACCCGTCTCGCCCGTGATTTGCGGCAGGCTTTCAACAGTCAAAATCGGCCGCCGGACCACCGGGTAGTCTTCTTGGCGGCCAGTGACGCCCTGGCGGAATCCGAAGATTGAGCCCCC
>WNFP01003948.1_pt1 | contig 12293 bp, 8 predicted proteins | sample 5400201 | NCBI WGS metagenome assembly WNFP01 (sample SAMN13153355, study PRJNA577476) | soil metagenome | isolation source: 115 cm saprolite under Madrone tree | place: USA:California | collected 2016-06-14
TTTGCCGTGGGACATTCCCAGCGCGGCGGAGATGCTCGTTCATGGAGTAGTGCGGGATATTCCACTCGGACTGGCCACGCCGCTGAACGAGCCGGCGAAAACAAGATATTTTCTCAGCGTCGCCGGCGCGGGACCCGATGGCATGATCGTCTACTCCATCGACCTTGATCTCAAAGCCCGCGTGGGCATCCTTGCCTATTGGTGGCAGGGCGCGCGCGAGGCCTTCCGCTACAAATTTCAACACTTTCGCGTCAGTGCCGCAGGCAAGCAAATCGATTCCTCGCTCGTCGTGGTGGGCCGCACCAAGAACTATGGCGGGCCGTTCAAGATCACCACGGACGCCGATCTCTATGAGGATCAGTTCGAGTTGATGACTCTGACGACGCGAAGCGGCTTGCGTTATCTTAGTTATTTGCCGACGCTATTCCTCGGGAAGCTCCGCGGCACGGAAGGCGTGGATTTTTGGAAGGCAGATCGTGTGCTCTGTGAACCGCTTGGCGAAGGCGCGATTTACGCGCAGGTGGACGGCGAGCCGCTAGCCCGCCTCCCTGTAGAGTTCAAAATAGTGCCGCGCGCACTCAAGCTGCTCGTGCCGCGCAACGGCCACTCCTCGGAGTCGAAAGCAGCCGCGAACACATAACCGTGGACATCGTCACTCATGGCCTTGCGTCATTCGCCGTCGCGCGAGGCTTCTTTCCTCGTGCGGGTAAACTGGTGATGGCGAGTGCAGTCCTCACCGGCACCATTGCCGACCTCGATTGGCTGAGCAACTATTTTGGACCATCCGCATTTCTCTCCTGGCATGGCACCTATACTCACTCAGTCGCAGCGGCCGCTCTCATTTCGATGTTCCTCCCAGCGATACTCTTTTCAGCCATCTTTTGGGGCGGGCTGGGGATCGACATCGCGCTGCCGCAGGGCGAAGTAAAACCCGATGATCTGCGGGCTGCGCGAAATTTGGCATTGCGCAATCTCATTGCCGGCGTGTTCGTGGCACCGTTCTGCGCAACCCTGCTGCACATCGCAATGGACGCTTGCCAATCCGACGGCGTAGCGCTCTTACTACCATTCAGTTCAAGGCGATTTGCAGCAGACTGGCTCCCCAGCCTTGACCCGTGGATGCTCACGATCCTCGTCGCCGCGATCGCGCTACCGGAGTTGCTTCACCTGGTTGGCTCCGAAATCGGCGCCAAAGCAAAAAAGCCGCGCGGCCAGACCGGCGCCATCGTTGGCCTCGCTCTAATGCTGGTGTACGTAGGTGCGCGCGCAACTCTGCACTCCAATGTGATCGCTCTGATGGAATCGCGGACGTTTCACGGCGAAGCTTCGCGCCGCGCGAAAGCTTTCCCTGAGTCTCTTTCGCTCCTCACCTGGCACGGCGTGGTCGAAACGGACAGCGCTGTAAACATAATCGACATCGCCGCCGCTTCCCCCGACGCGTTCGACGCCGAGGCCAGCGTAAGACAATTCAAGCCAGAGCCATCACCCGCGCTGGATGCTGCCAGAAACACAGTCGCGGCCCGGCGATTTCTCGCGACAGCGCGGATTCCCAAAGCCAGCCTGGAAAAAACTGAAATCGGCTACGTCGTCGTTTTGCGCGACTTGCGTTATGCCGCGGCCGGCGAAACACAACATGAGATTGCGGCACTCATTGAGCTCGATCTAAACAGCAAAGTCACCTCTCAGGAGCTGGTTTGGGCGCGAAACCTGCGCCACTAATCCTGATCCAACTATTTTGGCGGATTTTGGGCCGGCTTATGCCGGGCTATCAAGCGCGAAAGCCCATAGCTGACCGCGACGAGCGCCACCGCTAGACCGGTCAACAGCAATTTGTGCGCAACAAGATAGGGCATCGCGTCCGCCCCATAGCGAACCGCGAGATAACCGACTCCAAAATAACGGAACAGCCTGGCCAGCGTGATTGCGGCGGTGAATCCCAAGACAGGCGCCTCAAACGCTCCTGCGGCAAACACAAAGATCTTGAACGGCGTCGGCGGCGGCAGAAGCGCGGCGATCAACATACCTCCGAATCCATTGCGTTCAACCCAATGCCGAATCGCATGAGCGCGCGCTCCTGCTTTCCTATGAAAATAAGCTTCCCCTCCCATGCGCGCCAGGAAGTAGAGTACCACGCAGCCCACGACAGATCCGGTGGCAGCCATTAAAGCGTAGAGCGGCATCCGCGCATGATTCTGCATGGAGAGCTGAATGAGGAGAAGGTCGTTGATAATAGGAAACGAGAGTACCGAGGAATCCAGAAAAGAGATGAGCAACAAGCCGGGCGCTCCCAGGCCGCTTGCAAGGGCTATGATCTTCTGCTTCCATCCGTTGAGACTTAGTGACAATCGCAACTCCCGCCGTCCGTGATTATTCGCTTGCAGGACCGCAAGCTTATCCCGACGACCACTAAGGAATTTAGCTGCTCCATGATTCGGGAGATCAGTCTAGCAGACGCCTTATTCGTATTAGAACAATGGCAGGGCCATGGCCCGCCGTCATTGGGAAAAGGCGGCGCGGTCGAAGTGATTCATGAAGATTTGCATCAATGCGGTTCGGTGGAGATTCGGAAGGCGCGGTATCTCTCCGATGACCCGAACATGACCAAACCGTTCGATGGTTTCGCGATTTTCCCGGTTCTGGTCGCCAATCAAGACCACGCCATGCACCGGTAATTCCGCCGCATGTAAAGCCGCCAAAGTGAGCAGCGTGTGATTAATGGTCCCAGCGCCGCTGCGTGCGGCGAGAATCACCGGAAGCTTGAACTTGACCATCATGTCCAGCATGAACTGCTTTTGATTGATTGGAACGAGCACACCGCCCAAGCCCTCAACGACCAGCCAATCGTTCAGCAAGCTGGTAGGCATGTTGATACGGCCGAGATCGATTTCCACGCCCGCCCAGCGCGCTGCTAAATCGGGCGAGACCGGCGGCACAAACTTGTAGACCTCATCGAGCGTACGGTCTGTCCCAATTCCCGCGAGCCGCATCACTGTTACTCGGTCCGAACCTTCGAGCGTTCCTGTCTGGATCGGCTTCCAGTAAACTGCATCCAGCGCCGCGCAGAGCAGCGCCGACAGCGTCGTCTTCCCGACGCCGGCGTCCGTGCCAGTAATAAAGAAATGATTCCTCACGCGTGTCCCGCGGGGTGGTCGTGGCGTCTGCGCGCTCGAACGATCAGCAGCACCAACGGGCTGCCGTGGTCCGCGTCGGCTTCAACGCGCTTTCGATTATGGCGTACTGCATCAATGGCAACCGTGCGGCTTGCTGCCGCCGGCGAAAAGTCTACGCTCATGGGCTCCCGTCTACAGTGGGTTGTTTCCTGCTCTGGCAACGAAGGCATGTTACCATCGGTTTGCAATTGTTTTCCGCTCGCATATTTGCCGCAGTACCGTCCTATAAACGTCCCCAACAGGCTCTTGTTGAGTCCCTCCCACGAGCGACTTCGCGCCCGCAGAAGTACTCCCACAAAGTTTGACCCGCCACTCCGCTAAATGTTATAAATCAACGTTTTGTGTACGCCCGTGTTCGGGCCCAACAGGGGCTGCCCCGTCGAGATTTGTGTGGGCAAATAGGTTGGGTGCGCGCATGGACAACCTCGGTCCAACCGAGGCAACACAAAAAGCAGGCTTTTGTCCCGTCTGAGGTGGGAGCCTTTTGATATCCGGCTAGGGATTCCCGCGGCGCTAAACAAGCAGCGTTCAGTTTAAAAAGTGTGCCGGAAACGAGTGTGCAGGGCGGCGGTTGACCCTGAATCCGATTTTTCTTCATGGAGGATTTTTGATGCGCACCTGGCTTGCAAGTGCCTGGTCCTTGGGAAACAGATTCGCCAAATGGAGCGCCATATCCGCTTTTCTGGCGCTAATCACGGCGGCCGCAACCTCGGCTCAAGAAGCCGGCGGTGAAGCTGGCCTGAAGGTGCCCGATCTTTCGCAAGTCACCTTTCGCGGAATCGATGGCCACAAGCTGCTCCTCTTCGGCATCGTGTTTTGTGTGTTTGGGCTCATTTTCGGTCTGTCCATTTATAGCCGCCTCAAAGGCATGCCTGTCCACAAGTCGATGCGCGACATTTCCGAGCTCATCTACGAGACTTGCAAGACCTACCTCTTCACGCAGGGCAAATTCCTGATCTTTTTGTGGCTGTTCATCGCCGTGGTCATCGTTCTTTACTTCGGCGTTCTCGCCCCGGTGCACCCGACTGCTGTGACGCTGCCGATCATTCTCGTTTTCAGCATCATCGGCATGGCGGGAAGCTACGGGGTAGCTTGGTTTGGCATCCGCGTTAACACCTTCGCCAACTCACGCACGGCTTTTGCCGCCCTCCGTGGCAAGCCGTATCCCATCTACCACACGCCGCTCGAAGCGGGAATGAGCATCGGCATGATGCTCATCAGCGTTGAACTGCTGATGATGCTCTTCATCTTGCTGTTCATCCCTGGCGATTACGCCGGGCCGTGCTTCATCGGCTTCGCCATCGGCGAATCGCTTGGCGCGGCCGTGTTGCGCATCGCAGGCGGCATTTTCACCAAAATCGCCGACATTGGCTCCGACTTGATGAAGATCGTATTCAAAATCAAGGAAGATGACGCGCGCAATCCGGGCGTTATCGCTGATTGCACTGGAGACAACGCCGGCGACTCCGTTGGTCCGAGCGCGGACGGTTTTGAGACTTATGGAGTGACCGGCGTTGCGCTGATCACGTTTATCCTTCTCGCTGTGAAAGATCCCAAGGTCCAAGTCCAATTGCTCGTCTGGATCTTCGTAATGCGCATCATGATGCTGGTCTCCAGCGCCGGAGCCTATTTCATCAACGGCTTCATCGCCAAAGCGAAGTACGGCAACGCCGACAAGATGAATTACGAAGCGCCTCTGACTTCCCTCGTCTGGATCACTTCCATTGTTTCGATTGCACTCACCTACGTAATCTCCTACGTAATTATTCCCACGCTGGGTGGCGACGCCTCCCAATGGTGGAAACTGGGAACGATCATCTCTTGCGGTACATTGGCTGGCGCCGTCATTCCGGAGTTGGTGAAAGTATTCACCTCCACGGAATCCCGCCATGTACGAGAAGTCGTCTCTTCGGCGGAAGAAGGCGGAGCATCTCTCGGCATCCTCTCCGGCTTCGTCGCTGGAAATTTCTCCGCTTATTACATCGGCCTGGCGATGGTCCTCCTGATGTCGATGGGCTACCTCATCAGCACTCTGAATCTTGGCGTTCTAATGCTCGCACCGGCCGTCTTTGCCTTTGGACTCGTAGCCTTCGGCTTCCTCGGTATGGGCCCAGTCACCATCGCGGTCGATTCTTACGGCCCGGTCACCGATAACGCGCAATCCGTCTACGAGCTCTCGCTCATCGAGCAAGTTCCCGGCATCCAGCAGGAACTGAAAAAAGACTACAGCATCGACGTGAATTTCGAACGCGCCAAGGAGATGCTTGAAGCCAACGACGGCGCCGGCAATACATTCAAAGCCACAGCCAAGCCCGTGCTTATCGGCACGGCGGTCGTCGGCGCCACCACGATGATCTTCTCCATCATCATGGCGCTGACACATGGCCTCACCGAAAACGTCAACAACCTTTCGCTCCTCCACGCGCCCTTCGTCCTCGGCCTAATCACCGGCGGAGCGATGATCTACTGGTTCACCGGCGCCAGCACTCAGGCTGTGACCACCGGCGCATACCGCGCCGTCGAATTCATCAAAGCCAACATTCACCTGGAAGGAGCAGCGGCGGCCAGCGTTGCCGACAGCAAGAAAGTCGTCGAAATCTGTACCCAGTACGCGCAGAAGGGCATGCTCAACATTTTCATCGCCGTGTTTTTTGCCACGCTGGCCTTCGCCTTCATAGAGCCCTTCTTCTTCATTGGCTATCTCTTCTCCATCGCCATCTTCGGCTTGTATCAGGCCATCTTCATGGCCAACGCCGGCGGGGCTTGGGACAACGCCAAGAAAATTGTGGAAGTCGAACTCAAGCAGAAGGGCACGCCGCTCCATGACGCCACGGTCGTTGGTGACACGGTTGGCGACCCCTTCAAGGACACCTCTTCCGTCGCCCTTAACCCGGTCATCAAGTTCACCACACTCTTCGGCCTGCTCGCCGTCGAGCTAGCCGTACAACTCACCGCAAGCCAAGGAGGCAATGGTCTTACCCATATCCTGGCGGCCGCATTCTTTATCGTCTCCTTCGTCTTCGTCTACCGCTCGTTCTACGGCATGCGCATCCGCGGCTCCGCCGCCTGAGGCGTGAAGCCGGTGGAAGAGAACAAAATGGTGGCTTGAGAGTCTGGACTATTCACTTGAACTGACCTAAAGCGCATACTGTCGATGATGGACAGATTTTCCTATCCGAGTCTGCGCACCTTGCGGAACGCGCGACCGCTGGACTCGTCGCGGCCATACCCTCAGGTTGTGCCCTTCGGTCCAGTTGGCGCTGGTCAGTGGACCGGGCATTCTATCGGATTGTTTATTGTCCTTGGCTTTATTCTGATTGCGCTCGTCGGTGTCCCGGAGTCGCGCTTTTTTTTCCTCATATCGCTGAGCCTCGGTACAGTTCTCGGATGCGTCCTTTGGCTCTGGCACCGGTCAAAAAGCGCCTTCTAATTACAGACGCGCCTTCCCACAACAACTCTGTATTCAGAGACAAATCAGAGCTAGAATCCTCGCGCATCGGAGTCGAGGTCCGAATCATGAAAACAAGTCATCTCTCTTTTTTGGCTGCTGCAATAATTGCTGCAAGCCCGAGTCTCTTGCTGGCCCAGGTCGATACCAAATGGAAGATCCACGATCTCACCCGCCCCGTCCCGCCAGTCGTCGATCCCGGCAGCGCAAGCACGCAGGATTCGCCAGGGCACCCGCCCTCGGACGCTGTCGTTCTTTTTGACGGAACCGATCTCTCGAAATGGCAACACAAGGACGGCACCCCTGCGAAATGGAAAGTCGAGAACGGTTACGCCGAGGTCGTGGCGAAGACCGGCTTCATTTACACCAAGCAATCCTTCGGCGATTGCCAGTTGCATGTCGAGTTTCGTGAGCCAACGCCCCCACACGGCGAGAGCCAGGAGCGCGGCAACAGCGGCGTTTTCTTGATGGGCCTCTACGAAGTCCAGGTTCTCGATTCCTACGAAAACAAAACCTATGCCGACGGTCAAGCCTCAGCTCTCTACGGCCAATATCCTCCGCTCGTCAACGCCTCACGCCCCCCAGGCCAATGGCAGTGGTATGACATCGTCTTCCATGGCCCGCGCTTCGATGCCGACGGCAAGCTCCTTCGCCCCGCCCGCGTCACGGTGTTTCACAATGGGGTCTTCGTTCAGGACAACGTGGAGCTCTCCGGCCCAACAGCACACGGCCAGCGCCCGCCCTACAAAGCGCAGCCTGATAAACTCCCGCTTGCGCTTCAGGATCACGGCAACCCCGTGCGCTTCAGAAATATCTGGATTCGCGAGTTGAACTAATACTCCGCTGTACGCCAGCGGTTCGGTTTTTCTTGTAGGAGCACAGCAAGTTTACCTTCGAAGGGCTGTGCCCGATCTCGAGACCTACGCGCGAATAAGCCCCGCGAATTTGCGGGGATTGTTGTCGAATCCCGGGAACACCGGCGCAAGGTCTTTCACGCCGACGTGCCGCGTCAGAATTTCGCCAATCACGCTGCGGAAGTCCGTCGTAAGCGCCAAATCGCGTCCTTCGTTGAGCTGGTGATCGTTCAGGCCGGGCCATTTTCCGTAAACTTGCCCACCCTTCACGTCGCCGCCCATCACAAGCATGCAGTTCGCGTGTCCGTGGTCGGTGCCGCGGTTGCCGTTTTCTTTTGCCGTGCGGCCGAATTCGCTCATCGTCACAAACACAATATCCTGCATGCGGTCGCCCATGTCGCCATGGAACGCAGCCAGCCCCTGCCCCAAATCCTTCAACAAATTGGAGAGCTGCCCCTGGACGCCGCCTTCATTCACATGGTTATCCCAGCCTCCGCAATCGACAAACAAAACTTCCACCCCAATGTTCGCCTTCAGAAGCTGTCCAATTTGCTGCAAGCTCAGCCCCAACCGGCTCGTCGGATATTGCGCGCCGTTCTCCGGCTGATACTTCGAGGGATCGGCTTTGCGCAAAAGATCGATAGCCTCAAAAGTTTCCGCGCCGGTGCCGTGCAAGGCGTGGTCGACAGTCTGCGCGTACATCGCCTCAAAACCGCCCTCCACCACTTGCCCCGACCCCGGCGACTGCGCCATCACCTTAAACTGTTTCAAATCCGGCAGCGCGATCGCTGGAGCGCTTCCGCGAAGCATTCGCGGCAGGTTCGGCCCCATCGCCACGGCACGGAACGGGGAAGCGTCATCTTCAGGAACAGTCTCAAGCGTCCGATTTAGCCAGCCGTCATCAGTTGCTTTCAAGCCCGGCGTTCCCGACTCCATGAAATCCTGCGCATCGAAATGCGAGCGAGTCGGGTCCGGCGATCCCGCCGCATGCACGATGGCGAGTTGATTCTTGTGGAACAAAGGCTCCAGCGGCGCAAGACTAGGATGCAGCCCAAAAAATCCGTCCAGGTCGATCGCCGCATCGGTTCCGCCGCGCTTAGGATGCGGAATCGCAATGCTCGGCCGCATTCGGTAATAATTCTGCTCGCCAAAAGGGACAACAATATTCAAACCATCCGCGGCGCCGCGCTGAAACAGCACAACAAGCTGCTTTTTGTTCGGCATCGGGGTCGCCGCAACGGCACGCTGCAGGAACGCTGGCATCGCGCTCAGGCCAACCATGGCCACCCCGCTCTGCTTCAAAAAGTACCGCCGCGAAAATCTCAACCCTCTGACGCCTTCGCAACATTCATGACTCATGTCAACCTCTCGTCCCCAAGCATCTCTTCTCTTCCGCGTTCAACTTTCAACTATCTCCTCTGAAACTCCGGCGCCCCCAGCACCAATCCCGCCACAACTCCCAGATCCACGTGCCTCACAGGATCGTCCAGCTTCGCCTGCACCACCTGCGGGCTATCCAGCTGTTTCTCCAGCGTCTCGACGGTTGTCGGCCCCGCTTGTCCACCCAGGAAAACCTGCACAGCCCGCTCCAGCGCCGCTTTCGCATCGCCCGAAGTTTCCACTCCAAGCAGCGCCGAAACATCCGTGCGTGACCCGCGCATCTTATTCCCCGCCAGCGCCAACGAAAAGTTTAGTCGGTTAAGCAAAGCACCCGTATTCACCCAAGCCTCCGCTTTATCCGCGTAGCCCGTCGGCGGCTGGCACTGATAAATCGGTTCGCCGATGCGCCCCACCCAGCCGACAAGAGGCTGCGGCATGTCCACGTCCGTTCCCAGGGCGCGCGCCGCGGAAACCACCAGCTCGAACGGCGTCTTGATTTTTGCGCGATAGGCCTCGCGCGACCAAAATTCCGGCGAATAAATCATCGTGTGCATCACGGCCTTAATGTCGCCGTCACTTTCGGCGAATGTGTTCGCCATCCGGTCCACAAGCGTCTTCGGCGGATTATCCGAAACAAATCGCCGAGCCAGTTTCGTCGAAACAAAACGCGCCGTGCTCGCGTCATGCACCAGCAGACCGATCACTTCCTCGCCGTCCTTCATTCCACCGGCATGAATCTTTTTGCCCAGTACATACTTCGGATCGGGATCATGCAAACGGTCGTCAAACTTGAATTCTGGATGCTGGCGCGGCTTCTCAATGGTCCAACCCGTAAAGCACCGCGCCACTTCGGTGACATCTTTCTGTGTATACCCGCCATCGACGCCAAGCGTGTGAAGCTCCATCAATTCGCGGCCATAGTTCTCATTCAGCCCGCGTTCATTCGCCTTTTTCTGCTGCCCTTGCGGCACAGGAGGCGGAAACCGCCGTCCGTAACCACCGTACCGAGCCTGCTGACGCATAGCCCGTTCCGCCGCCTGCCGTTGTGCAGCGCGCGGATCCGCGCTTAAAAAATTATCCAGGTAAAACAGCATCGCCGGACTCTTCGCAGATGCCGTCAAAAGATCCTTGAACTTCCCCAGCGTGTGCGGCTGGATGACGTCGCGCTCGTAAGACGTCAGGTAGTAGCGATCTTCTCCCTTCCCCGCAAACACGTTGAAATGGTTGAACCAGAAATCATCCATCACTTGCTGGAGCTGTCGATCGCTGTAAATTGCGCGCGTCATCTTCGCCATCGCCAATTCCGCGACCACGCGTTGCGGCCGTTTGCTGTCCTCAGCGATGGCTCGTGGCACATTATTCGGATCGCCGCCTAACAGATCGCGCTTCCCCACGCCTTTCGCGCCGGGATTCTCCATCGCAGGATCTTGCTTCATCGGTGAGGGAGCATTCGCATCGCTTCCATCATCGGACGCCGCTGCAGAAGGCTGATTCACATCGGCTGCCGAGGTTTCCTTAGGAGTCGGAGGCGCCTGCATGTCCTTAGCGACGATGGCCGCCGCCGCGTCCGACTTCCTCTGCTGTTCCTGCTCCAACTGCGCTTGCGCCCGCTTCGCAGCTTCTTTCTCCGCTGCCTTGGGCTGCGGATAATCCTCGATAAGCTTCGCAGAGGTCATCTTCAGCGTCGGATAATTCTCCAGCCGCGCCTCCAACGCCTTATCGTCAATCGAATTCGGGTTCAGCTGCTGGTCGATCCATTTCGCAAGCCCCATCTGCCGCACGCGTTCCACGTCTCCGGGCCGCGGGCCGTACGCTAAACGGTTCAGTGCATGAAGAATCGCTTCATCCGCGCTCAGCTCGATAATTGGCAGATTCTTTAGGGCAGGATCTTGCTTTTGTTTCTTATCCTTCGCCGCTGGTGGCGTCGCTGAGAGCGAAGTCACATCTATGCCCGCTGAAAACACGCATGCCACAGAAAGGATGGCTGCAAGAAATGACTTGGGGGTCGTCAAAATCGAAGCCGTCTGCTGGCTGGGGCCATGCTTCACGCTCATGACACTCTCCTGCCGGGCCGAATGGACCGCAAACACGTAGCACTCCCTAGAATAACCCTCCGAGCACCCATAAGTTGCGAGCTCGAAGGGTCAGTGTCGAATCGCTACTTCGGCGTCGGCCCGGCGGGCAGGTCTGCTCCTATCTACCTGATTTGCTTGGACCTATAGCCCATTTCGGCCGCCGCAGCGGTATTGACGTCGCGCAACGCTGCCCTTATCCTCGGTCTGCTTCTTCCTTGGAGGATTCGTGCTGATCCGCAATCTTATCTTCTGGCTGTCCACAAAACGCGGCGTAACGGATCGCATCGCGCGCCACGGCATGAAAAATGGCTTCGCGCGCCGTTTCGTCGCCGGCGAATCCCTCGCCGAAGCGCTTGCCGCCAGCCAGGAACTCTGCTCCCACGGCCGCAACGTCAGTTTGAATCATCTGGGAGAAAACGTCACCAGCGAAGCGGCGGCGCGCGAAGTCTGCGCCAGCTACATCCAAATGGTGGAGGAACTGCACGCAAAGAATCTCAACGGCAACATCTCCATTAAACTGACCCAGCTTGGCCTGGACATCGATAAGGAGCTGTGCCGCTCGATGGCCCGCGAAATCGCTGCCCGCGCCGCCGCCCTTGGCCGCGCCATCGAGATGGACATGGAAGGAAGCGTCTACACGGACGTCACGCTGGACATCTTCGAAAGCGTGCAACGCGAACTAGGAAACTGCGGATTAGCAGTTCAAGCCTATCTCTACCGCACGGAAAAAGACCTGCATCGGCTCGCCCCCGTCAAACCCAAGATTCGTCTCGTCAAAGGCGCCTATCGCGAGCCCAAAGATATTGCCCTCCAGAAAAAAAGCGAAGTCGATGCCAGCTATCAAAAGCTGACGACTCTCCTCCTGGAGGGTGCCGCGAAAGGGACTTTCCTACCGGCCATAGCCTCCCATGACTGGAACATGGTCGCGCACGCTCAAGCCGAAGCGGCCCGACTCAAGCTGGACAAATCCCGCTATGAATTTCAGATGACGCCCTGCGAATTGCTGGTTTGTTTTGCGCAGCCTGCTTGCCGAATCGGGCAGCGCATCCCGCCAGCCTGCAACTTAGCCGTCTGCACGAAGCCGCGCGGTTGGCTCGCGCCGTGCACTATTCCGTCAAGTCGAAATCGATCGTGCGATTCTTGGCATGGTTCCCCGCTCCATCGACCGCCATCATCACCAGACGGTAGCCCCCTGGAGCCAGGTCCTTTGCTTTAATGGCCAGCCCCACAGGCACCATCGGACTGCCCTTCTGAATGAAGTCGTCCAAACGAACCGCGCCAGTTTTGAAGACCACATTCCCACTGGCTCGATCAACGATCGCATACCCGGCCATCACTTGCGGGGGGGTTCCGGAAGTAAGCAGCG
>WNFP01017548.1_pt1 | contig 12291 bp, 12 predicted proteins | sample 5400201 | NCBI WGS metagenome assembly WNFP01 (sample SAMN13153355, study PRJNA577476) | soil metagenome | isolation source: 115 cm saprolite under Madrone tree | place: USA:California | collected 2016-06-14
ATTAGACCCACATTCATTGACGGAGTTTCAGGCGCAGCCTAGCATGGTTGGGGAGGGAGTTCGTGATCGGTCAGATGCTCGGTCATTGCCGTGTCGTGGCAAAGATCGGGGAAGGAGGAATGGGGGTTGTCTATCGCGCTTATGACGAGGTCTTGCACCGCGATGTGGCGGTGAAAGTCGTCAACAAGGATGCTCGTCTTGATTCATCAGCCAGCCAGCGCCTGCTCCAGGAGGCGCGCGCTTCTTCTTCTCTTTCTCATCCCAACATCTGCACCATTCACGAAGTCGGCGAGACTAACGGCGAGCTCTACATCGTCATGGAACTGGTCGAGGGGAAGTCTCTGCGCGCCATGAGCGGAGATGCGGGTTTCCCGTCGGAGTCGGTCCTGCGCTATGGGGTGCAGATTGCCAGCGCACTAGGCCGCGCTCATGACCGCGGCATCGTTCATCGAGATCTGAAGACGGCAAATATCGTCGTCGCTTTTGACGGTCTGGTTAAAGTCCTCGACTTCGGTTTAGCCAAACAGGTGGGTGGCAGCATATTCGAGGGCACTACCCGCTCCTTTGCCACCCTACAGGACGCATCCAGCGTAAGCGGCACTTTGCCGTATATGGCGCCCGAAATCCTGCGGGGAGACGCAGCGGACTATCGGAGCGATTTATGGGCGCTTGGGGTGGTGCTCTATGAGGTAGCTTCCGGACGTCTGCCCTTCGAAGGACGCACTGGCTTCGAGATCAGCTCGGCCATCATGCGCGAAATCCCGAACCCGCTGGGTCCTCCCGTACCCCCCGGCCTGTGGGCCATCATTCAACGCTGCCTCGCCAAGGAACCGATACAGCGTTATCAACGTGCGAGTGAAGTTCAGGCAGCTCTGGAAGCAGTTCAGTCGGCTGGAATCGTTTCCGCCAGTCCCGGAGCCGATCCGGGCGCACCCAGGACTACTGTTTTGCACAGTGTCCGGCACGCTCATGTCAGAAAGGGAGACTTCCTTTTGTTGCTGGGAACAACAAAAGGAGCATTCATCCTTCGCTCGAACGCGCAGCGCAGCCGGTGGGAGGTAGGCGGCCCCTATTTCCACGGGCACAGTGTTTACGCTATGGCCTACGACAACCGCGGAGGCCAACACCGTATATGGGCTTCGACGGCGAGTTATTGGGGAACCCTCCTGCGATCGAGCGACGATTTCGGCAAGAGCTGGACCAATCCGCAGCAGGCCCCGATTCGGTTTCCCTCCGATACCGGCGTTTCCTTGAAGAACATCTGGCAGATCGCCGTTGGTCGGCCCGAAGAGCCGAACGTGCTCTATTGCGGCGTAGAGCCGGCCGCGCTTTTCGAAACCCGCGATGCCGGCGAAACCTGGTCTCTTTCGCGTGGGCTGTTCGATCATCCGCATCGTCCCCGCTGGATGCCGGGAAACGGCGGACTTGCTTTGCACACCATTCTGCTCGACCCCGCCGACAACCAGCGGATGTACGTAGCCATCTCAGCCGGCGGGGTTTACCGGACCAGCGATGGCGGACGTACCTGGACCGCTCAAAACCAGGGAATCCGCGCCATGACCATGCCGGACAGATATCCTGAGTTCGGGCAATGCGTACACAAAATCGCAATGCATCCGGCTCGTCCCCAACGCCTCTTTCTGCAAAGTCATTGGGGACTCTACCGATCCGATAACTGTGCCGAAAACTGGCTCGACATTGCCAATGGAGTGCCATCGGATTTTGGTTTCGCAATGATCGCGCATCCGAGAAACCCCGACTGCGTGTTTGTCATTCCAGTTGAGTCCGACGAGTTTCGCTGCGCATGCGAGGGCCGACTGCGAGTCTATCGAACCCGCAACGGTGGCGCCTCATGGGAGCCTCTCATGCGCGGTTTGCCCCAAAAACGCGCCTATGAAACTGTTCTGCGTGATGCCATGACGGCGGATTCGTTCGATCCGGTCGGAGTTTACTTTGGCACACGGAGCGGGCAGCTCTTTGGTTCGCGTGATGAAGGAAAGACGTGGCAAAAAATACTCGAAGGGCTGCCGGCGGTGGTGTGCGTACGGAGTGCAATCGTCGAGGACGGCTCTGGCAGTTTAGGGCCAACATTGGCTAAGGCCGCGCCCGCGCCTTCACGTCAAACGAAATCTTTACCTTTGTCGAAAAGCAAGACGCGTCGATCAAAGAGGTGATCTATGTCGATCACTTTTCATATTCCAGGAGCCTTGCGCGAATTTACCGCTGGACACAGTACAGTCGAGATCGAACAGTCGCCCGCAACTTTGGCCGACGCGTTGTCGGCTCTCTGGACCCTCTATCCGGGCGTTCGCGATCGCATCGCAACCGAGCAGGGACAAGTGCGGGAACACATTAATATTTTCATCGGTGATGAACATATCCGATATACAGGCGGACTGGCGAGTCCAATCTCCGCCGGAACTAAGATTTCGATCGTCCCCGCCGTTAGTGGTGGCTGAAAAGAATTTCTGCGATATGAAATCAGTCGAAGCCAGGCTTTCTGCGCGGCTCAAATGGGCCGGGTGATTTTCCCAGAGTGTTGGACTTGGGCACCGCCACGCCCGTGCGCGGCGCAGGAGTGAGCACGGCGTGATTGCATACCGTGCGGCGATTGGGGAAGGAAGGTTGAAAGCTGGTAACGGGAGACTTGGGCTACAACGAATGCTGTATTTTGATCTTTATCTCTCTCGACGCGTAAATCCATGGCAACCTGCGTTCCGAAGGCCGGAATCCAAATCGGGCATGACATTGTTCTGCACAATTGAGTACGGCTCCACCGTCGAGGAGAGGCGTTGCGGTAGGGTGGCAGTGGCGGAGTGCGCCGATTGCGGAGCTTCAGTTTGTTCTATTTGCTGCAAGGAGTGCTGCGGGAAAGCAATGTGCGGATATTGCTACGACTATCACGTGATTCATTCATGCGTACGAGGTTCTGGACCAACTGAACTCCGACCGGTTCCAACGGCTTTTCGGCCTGCGCCCCACCTCCATGCCGTGTAACGCCAGTCGCACAGGGCTGACTACTTGTCCCCTACAGTGCTCACGGTAGGAGAAATTCGCGGGTAACACTGCAGAAATTGCATGCATCCGGCTCGAACAGAGCGCCAGCACCGCAGTACCCTCACTCACGTCTATCGTTCGAGGCATGGAAAAATCTCAATCCGAAGTTCGGCAGCAAACTCCTTATCAGGTAATTCGTGAGTACAGCTTGTTTGGCATGAAAAGTTCAAGCGCCAATGCCGAGGTTGTGGCCCAGGTGGATTTCACCCCCCCGACTGGCAAAGACTACAGCATTCAAAAGTGGTCAGGCAGCGCGCGAGGGAAGCAGATCGTGCAACGTGTCCTCGATCATGAAACGGAAGCGAGCAAAGGCAATCAAGCTCGAACCGCGCTTACGAGGGACAACTACGATTTCATCCTAATGGGCGACACTGTCTTAGATGGTCGGCCCTGTTATGTTTTAGGGTTGCAGCCAAAGAGGAAAGAGAAAGATTTAGTTTTAGGGTCGGCTTGGGTTGATAAAAGTTCTTTTTTAGTCCTCCACGTTGAGGGAGAAACTGCAAGAGCGCCTTCGTGGTGGGTGAAAAACGTTCGAATCAAGGTCTCCTTTGGCGATGTTTCCGGCGCGTGGCTGCAGACGAGCATGGAAGCCGTAGCTGATGTACGCCTTCTGGGTCTTCATACCTTGAGATCGCGTGTTCTGGATTATCGTGGCAGCGATATATCCGCATCAATAAAGCTAGCTCCAACCCGCCCTCAGTTGCGATTCCAAGATCTCGCACATTGAGGAGTCAACGAAGACTTTTGCTGGACAATGCGCCAAATCAATACCTCTGCCTCCAGCACCGGTCGATCAGCCAAGTCCAGTCCGATGCATGCTTTCCAGATCTGCTGATCATCAAAGTCTGACTTCAGGAGATCAGTCGAGCTAAGCGGAGAAGTCATTTTTGTTCGTCGCCAAGATGATCGGAACCCGGTTCACTGCACAGGCGATGCGCCGTTTCTGTAAGAATAGGGTGGCGGATCGTTCTGAAACGCTCTGTAGCCGCGCGGGGTAAGCCGGATCGTGCCGCGCACCTCTTCCTCAACGTGGCCCTCATTTCTCAACTCGGCAACGATCTCGCGGCCCAAAGCCGAATCTATCGCTTCTTTTGATAGGCTCAAAAAGCCTGTTGGATTTTCGCGATATCGCTCGGCGAGTTTGAACCGAATTCCATCGCGCACTAGGTCTCGTCGCATTTGCGGCACCTCCTAAGGGTGAGCCTATGCTGACCAAGGACTAGGAGAAATGGCCCTTTCGTGCCACTTGATGGGAGTTCTCTTCGACCGAATGCCGAGACTCTGTGTTGGCTTACCTCGCGGGGGAGCATCCTAAAGCGTGGGTTTTCATCAGCCGGACGCTGGAAATAGAATCAGATCGGGCCGCTTGGCGTCGAGTCAAGGTTTTAGCCCGTACTTTCCCGTAATGTAGTCTTCGAGTTCCTGGATCGGCTGTGCCTGAGATGATCCAGACAAATGAAACTTTGATACCTCTAAGAGTATTCTGATTGATGTGGACGGCCAAGGCCGTCTGAGTTCGACGTTGCTACATTGAACATGATGGCTCGCCTGGCATGTGCCGACAGGCGATACGCGTGCTGCTCGAGCGAATCGACAGTACGACCTCAAAAAACGGCAGGTGGAGCTTACGTGCGGCTACTCAGTGCTCGTCTGATTGTTTCGCTAATACTGGGCGTTACTCTGGTTTCGTTGTTCTCCACGTATTACGAGGTCCGAAGAGAGAAGCAAGGCCTGCGGAATGAATTGGAACGCAGAGCGGAAGTTCTCGGCGAGAGCCTCGTCGGAAACGTTGAACCTAGCCTTGAGAAAGGTTCGCTGAAAGAACTCAAGCGCGTGGTGGAGCGCTTTAGCAACCGGGAGCACTTGGCCGGAGTGGCCGTCTTCAACGCGAAGCTTGAACCGGTTGTGGCATCTTCGGGGCTACCCCAGGGCATGACCCCTCAGTCCATCGCCGTTCCACAGGCCATCACAAAGAACGCGAAGCAGAGTCAATTTGTTCACCGAGCGAGCGGATCGGTACACATTTATGCACTGCCCCTCCACCAACAGGACCAAGTTGTGGGTGAGCTGGTCATCGTGCACGACGCCAGCTACATAAATGCGCAGACCACCCTGGTTTGGCGCGAAACTTTTTTGCGGGTTCTGGTACAGGTGGTTCTGATTGCGCTGATTACCCTCCTGATTATCCGCTGGAGCATTGCCGGGCCCATTGCTCGGGCCGCGCAGTGGATGAAGAGTCTACGGACTGGGAGAGTGGGGGCTCTTCGTGCCGCTATGCCCGACCTGGATCTGCTCCGCCCGTTGGCCAGGGAGATGGAAACTTTGGCGGAGAGCCTGACAGCGGCCCGTTCGGCCGCGGAAAAGGAAGCCCGCTTACGCGAAGCCGGGGAATCTGTCTGGACACCCGAGCGGCTTTCAGTACACGTGCGAGGCAAACTGGGGAACAGTCGTTTGTTTGTGGTTTCCAACCGCGAGCCTTACAGCCACATTCGGCGAGGCAACTCGGTGCAGGCCATTGTTCCGGCTAGTGGACTGGTCACGGCATTGCAGCCAGTGCTGTGTGCTTGCGACGGAACCTGGGTGGCCCACGGCAGTGGCGATGCAGACTTAGAGACGGTCGATGGCCACGACCGTCTGCGTGTCCCTCCCCACGAACCGAAGTACACGCTACGAAGAGTCTGGCTGACGAAAGACGAAGAAGAAGGCTACTACTACGGTTTCGCCAACGAAGGCCTATGGCCCCTTTGCCATATTGCTCATACGCGGCCGATGTTTCGCGTCTCCGATTGGGAGCACTACAGCAAGGCAAACGTGAAGTTTGCAAAAGCCGTATTGGAGGAGATGGCGGGGATAGAAGAGCCCGTGCTGCTGGTCCAGGACTACCACTTCGGACTATTACCTCGTCTAGTGAAAAAAGCGCGACCGGACGCGCGGGTGGCAATTTTTTGGCATATCCCGTGGCCGAACCCGGAAACCTTCGGAATCTGCCCCTGGCAGCGCGAATTATTGGAGGGTCTGTTGGGCGCCGATCTGATCGGATTCCATATTCAGTCGCATTGCACGAACTTCTTACAGACGGTAGATCGCACCCTGGAATCACGCATTGACTGGGACCACTTTGCTGTCAATCGCGAAGAGCATCGCACTGCAGTGAAGCCATTTCCCATCAGCGTGGATTTCCCTGCCACTTCGCCCACCCAGCCTGACCGTAACACCTACCTGGAGCGGGTAGAGTTACTACAGGAATGCGGTGTGGAGGCGTTGTTCCTCGGAGTAGGGGTGGATCGAGTCGACTACACCAAGGGCATCATGGAGCGTTTCTTGGCAATTGAGCGACTATTGGAGAAATATCCTGTTTATCGCGAAAAGTTCACGTTTGTGCAGATCGGAGCTCCAAGTCGCACCCATATCAAGCGCTACTACGACTTTTTCGCGGACGTACAAGCCGAATCCGAACGGATTAACTGGCGCTTTCAGACGGGCAAGTGGAAGCCGATTATCTTCCTGAACAGGCAGCATAGCCATGGCGAGATCGAACGTTATTATCGGACCGCGGATTTATGTCTGGTCACATCTTTGCATGATGGGATGAACCTTGTAGCCAAAGAGTTCGTCGCCGCTCGCGACGATGAACAGGGAGTTCTGATCCTCAGCCGCTTCACGGGAGCGGCTCGTGAGCTGCGCGATGCTGTCCTGGTAAATCCGTATGATATCGAACGCACCGCTGAGGCCATCCGCTATGCTTTGGAAATGGAACCCGAACAGCGGACCGCTCGCATGCAACGTCTGCGCAAAGTGGTAAAGGAGCAAAACATTTATCGCTGGGCGGCAAACCTGATTGGCGACCTGTGTGAAGTGCGTCTCGACTCCCCGACCGCGGTCAGAGTTGCGAACGAGGCTGCGGCCCCTACTTTCCCGCCTGCAGCGCGATCAAACCGGCTTCTCGCGGATTGAATGATGGCACTGTTAAGCCACATTAAAGGCGCGTTAGAAGACGTGGCCGACCTTCGAAAACCTCGTGATCATTGGATTTTTCGACGGTTTGCCATGTATTAGCAATGTGCAGTTTTCTTACAGCCGTTGGCCACAATAGTTTCCTAAGGCGGCATCGCTCAGTTCTTTAGTTTCTGCCGCTCGCAGGCCTCCACGGTTTTCGTTGGATCCACGGCCTCATCGTCCACCTGTTCGTTGATGATTTTTCCTGATTTGTCGATGAGGAACGTGGCCCGCCTCGCGGTTTCCATTGGTACGCCCTGGATATCAAACTTCTGAGTCAATCCGTACCTTCTGGTCACCGGGCCTCCCCAGTCGGCGAGCATGGGAAAGCTGATTCCGTTTTGTTGAGCGAAGGCGAAGTTTGAGAAGGGACTGTCCATGCTCACACCCAGAACCTGGGTATCGGTACCCTCCAGCTTGGTGAGATTCTGCTGGAGAGCTTTCATTTCACGGGTTCAACCACCGGTGAAGGCGAAGACGAAGAATGCCAGGGCAACGTTCTTCTTCCCTCGGTAATCCTGTAACGATACTTTCTTGAGCTCCTTACCATCGAAGGCAAGCAGGGTGAAATCTGGTGCAGTGTCACCCACTTTAAGCTTCATGGGCGCTTCAACCTTGTTCTGGGATCTATTTTGGGCCCGTAAAAGGAATGACGACGACGGCACCAAAATAAGATTCAGAAGCCCCAGACAGACAAGATGTTTCCACTCGTGTTTCATTGACGACCTCCTTAAAACGGCGATCCGACTACCGCGTCCTATTCTGAAGTAACGGGCCACAAAGAAAGAATGGGGCGGGTACAAATTCTCTCAACTCTATTGGTACTCCGACATAATCTCCGAAGCGGCATCCAACACCTCGGGAACCACTGCGTCAATATCCTTATCCATTGTAAGGTGATTCACGATGCAGACGCGGAGGCAGAATTTCCCCTTCAATTCCGTATTCGAAAGATAGACTTTCCCGCGACTCACGATACGTTTGAGTAACGCTAGGTTGAAAAGATTTCGCGCTTCTTCGGAAGCGTCCTCTTTCACCCGGTGGCGGAAGCAGACCGCGCTTAGCTCCACCGGACCAGCAATCTCCAGTGCTGGCGAGTCTTTGATTGCAGCTGCGAGGCGTTGTGCATGGTCGAGATCCTGTTGGATTGCGGCGCGGAAAGACTCCAGCCCGTGATAGCGCAGCGAGAGCCAGAGCTTCAGCGCACGAAAACGACGTGAAAGTTCCATCGACTCCTCAAAGAACGCGAATCCTTCGATGGGGTCAGAGCTGAGCTGTTTCGCATAACCGCCTATGAAGTTAAACGTTTTTCGGGCAACTCCGGCGTCGCGATACAGGAGACATCCACAATCGATTGACTGGTACAACCATTTGTGGGGATCGAGGGAAAGTGAATCCGCCTGAGCCAAGCCGTCGAACTTTTGGGGGAGAGCGATGGCCGCGAGGGCTCCGTAGGCGCCATCGACATGCAGCCACAGGTCGTGGGCACGGGATGGCCCGCTCCAATGCTGACGGAACCATACGGTACGAGTCGTCGCATGGGACGTAGTGCAGGTTTTCGCACCCGATGCCCAGCATCGCCACCGCTTTGGGTACGGCCATGTGCACTTGCTCGGAGGCGTAAATGACACCCGCACCTGCGTTGTAAATGCCGCGATCGTTAGCCGGAATCCTTGACTCGCGCGCCATGGCCAAACCCATTAGGTCGGCGGCGGATCCTCCTCCGGTCAGAGTCCCAGAGAAATCATCGCAGCCGACCGCTTCTGCCAGCCAGCGAACCACCGTGCGCTCAATAGTGACTCCTGCGGGCGACGAACGCCAAGCTGTAATATTCTGGGTCAGAATCGATGCCACAAAGTCGCCCAGAGCTGCGATGGGCTCTCCCGGCCCTTGCACGTAACCAAAAAAACGACCATTCTGGGCGCGAGAGTGCGCGATGACCTCACGAAGGGCGTCGAAAGCGCGGTCGCCCATGCCATGTTCCGGCGCTTCCCCCGCAAAAAGCCGCTCCGTTTCTGTACCGGTTGTTGTTGGAAATATGGGACGTGCATCCAGAGCTGATAAATATTCGACAGACAGAGCAACCATATCCCCAGCTAAGACGCCGAAGTGTTCCGGGGAGAGTTCGAGGGGTTTCATGCTTTTGATGAAGTCACACCGCGTCGTGTGGCGGAACATTTTGACGGCCTAGGTCGTATCTGAGGCTGAATTCACCCGGCGAGGACGTATGACTTTCACTAGCAACCCAGGCAGAGTCGCAGGCCTGCTATATGTACTCACGTCAATACTCGGCTTCTTCACCATGGGGTATGTCCCTGGCAAGCTGATCGTCCACGGGAACGCAACGGCGACGGCAAACAACATCTCGGCCTCCGAGACGCTCTTCCGTCTCGGTATCGCGGGCCAACTCATCGGCATGGCCGGTTTTATTTTCGTGGCCCTGGCCTTGTACGACCTGTTCAAGGAGGTCAACCAGCGGCACGCCTGGCTCATGGTGTTACTGATTGTGGTCTCGATCCCCATAGCTGTTCTGAACGAGCTGAACTCAATCGCTGCCCTCGTCCTGCTGCGCGGGGCTGACTTCCTATCAATGCTCGAAAAGCCTCAGCGTGAGGCTCTGGCCATGCTGTTCCTCAAGTTGCATGGCCAGGGACTCGTTGTCACCGAAATATTTTGGGGTCTGTGGCTCTTTCCCCTCGCCATGCTTGTATATATGTCGCGGTTCCTGCCGCGGTTCCTGGGCGTCTGGCTTGCCCTAGCCGGCTTCGCATGGGTGATCCTGAGCCTTACGAGCGTCCTGTTGCCGCGATATCAAGACAACGTGAATACCTAATCTCAGCCTGCCTTCTTCGGTGAGATAGCGTTCATGCTGTGGCTGGTGATCAAGGGCGCCAAACCGCCAGCGCCGGACACCGCAACCTCATCGTCGGCGCTGGTTAAGTGATTGAACGAAGCGCTCATCCAGCACTTGAGACATCTTGCACCCTTGATTTTGCGGAAAGCGTAGAGAGGGCCGTAATATTGCCAATTGAACTGCAAATCCGGTAATGGGTCAGGTTGAATTTTCTTTCTTTTTATCGTCGCCAAACAGTGTGGCAATCTGTCGCGTTTTGCGGAGAACTCGCTAACCCAATCTCCGTAGGGGTGAGGGCTCCCGCCGAACATCCACCATACAGTATTTGCCGTATTCCCATCGCAGCGAAGAGGACTATCTTGTTAATACTTGGGTGAGGATTCCCATGACAGCAGAAGTTTTCATAGACAAGACCGAGGGAGACGGCGTTGAAATCTCGGTCGTCAAGCACGGTCAAAGCGCTGGCGCGGCGCACAAGTACGATACGGTCGAGAAAGCCAGAGCCGTGCTTCTTGAATTCGGCTTTGTCCCGGAACTGATTGATCGTCAGCTCAGAACTCTTTCCAAGTTGCCACCTAGCGTCCTTCTCAGGTTTCCGGAATCTGAGATTGCCGATGAGGTTTTGCGATCATTGGAGTTCACGGCGGCCATATTTCAGGCTGCCTAAACTGGCGGTCGTGTCTCGAAATCCGAGCGTCCCTTTAGCAACCCAAGCGGGTCTTACCTGCACCACCAGAACAGAGAAAAAGGCTGAAGCGCTTGGCCCTTCCGAAGCGGCTGCGCTGTCGCATACAGTATTCCCTGTAGCGCAGATTTTCGCGGCTTCGTGCCGAAACTTCGCCCCCTTATCGTCTGACCACGCGGATCTAGCAGAAAAGGCTACCTTTCGCTCGTGGCACGGTTCGTGCTCCTAAACCATGATCGTAACGACTTAAGGGGGCACTCAAATGGTCACCTTGTTGCTCTGCTTAGCTTGGGGAACGCTTGCCTTCTTTTTTGTCCTTCTTGTAAGGATGGGTGCCAAGCCCGCCCCCAAACCACCCGAGCTATTGCAACCTTGGGACCCGGCTGCTTGTCATGACGAGGTACTCCGTTCCTCGGCCACCCGATACGTCTTCACGACGCACGCGGTTACGTGGCGAGAGCACTGCACTGGCACTCACGAGACATGAACGCTAGTGGCCCGTGTCCATACTTGAACGTTTGTCCATACTTGAACGTTAAAGTGGTATCGAAGTGGGCGATTCTTCCCCTTCTCAACCTAATGAGCGCAGCATGAGCGCAGTCTTTGCCACCAATTGCACAATTTTCGGGCACTTGACCTAGCCTCATGATCCAACATAGTGTTGGACGTCGGCATCCAACCTCGCTCCCTTGACCCGAGGAGAGTCTCTGAGTGTTCCATGGCCACGCCAGGCGCAGAATTCGTAACACTTAGTGGCGAGACAGAAGCTGAGCTGCGAGAACTCGAAAAAGAAATCGCCAATAGGCGCGATTGGCCCACGCCCGCTCTGTTGCAGCAAGTCCTTGAGAGGGTTAGCTCAATTACCTTGGCCCAAGGCGCTGCCATTGCAGTCTCCGATCAGTGGGGTGTCATCTGCCGGGCCAGCGTGGGCGAAGCTCCTGAAGTAGGTTCGCGACTGCGGCCTGACTCCGCGTTGACCCGAGAGTGCTTTGAGACCGGACAGGTAGTGGTTTGTGAAGACACCGAAAACGACTTCCGGGTACGCCGTTCGACCGCCAACAATTTGCAGCTGCGTTCCGCCGTGGTGGTACCTCTGCCGAACCAAGGCTCCGTTCTGGGAGTCATCGAGATCCTATCGTCCCGCCCTTCGGCGTTCAGCACAGCCCATATTGTTGGATTGCAGCGCATTGCCGAACTGCTCGCGAGTATTTTGGCTTCGGCACCGGTAGATACCGAAATAAAGGCAGATGTGCGAGTGGTTACGCTCGCGCAGTCTGAAGAACTGACGGAAGTCACTGTTGCGTCTCCGTCAACTATCGCCCCGCCTAAGGAACCACAGTCAATAAAGCTGTTCTTGCTGGCGGGTGCATCCATCTTGTTGCTCTTGCTTTTGGTTTGGCTCGCCGTGCCTCGTCCGCAGCAAATCACCCGACCTTCCGCCCAGACCCAACCCCCGGTTCCGTTACAGAGCCGTCCCGCACAGCCGCCAGAAATCCGTACTGAGTCCACAAAAGGACAAGCCCCAAAATCTGATGGTTCGCAGCCGGATTTTCCCGCTGTGTCATCATCGTCTCCTCCCGGTCCTTCTTTGAACCAGTCCACGGAACAAGTTTCTCCTGTGCCGGAGAGACCATCATTGACTACGGGTAACGCTATTGAAGAAGCAGCGGCACGGGTCATTCACCCAGCTGTGCCCGCG
>WNFP01003712.1_pt1 | contig 12288 bp, 10 predicted proteins | sample 5400201 | NCBI WGS metagenome assembly WNFP01 (sample SAMN13153355, study PRJNA577476) | soil metagenome | isolation source: 115 cm saprolite under Madrone tree | place: USA:California | collected 2016-06-14
CTTTAGACTAGCCTCGCCGCGAAAACACGCTTTGCCTTCAAGGACCTTCAAATAGACCGTCTGCAAAACCTCTTCCGCCTCGGCGCGGTCACGGCGGCAGCACTGCAAGGCCCAGCCGAAACTCGCGCTGTGGAGCGTTTCCATTTCAGCCTTAAGCTCTGCGATGTCCATTCCTTATTCGGTCTATTCCCACGGATTCGGTCCGTGTTCAGAGTATTAGTCGCTTGGGCGAGCGAATTATATGACCTGGACGATGAAAATGTTTACCGGGATCACTCGGTAGCCCGACTGTCAGCGAGGGCTACCGGTGGGCACCGCGACATCGCAGCGACGAGAGGTCAGTACCGGGAGCGGTAGCGACCGGGTCGTAACGCTCCACTAAGCCGCGATCGCGAGAGCAGAACCCGGTCGCTATCGCTCCCGGTACTGACCTCACATGCAAACTAGTCCGTTCCTGCAAGCCCGCTTAACCGCTCGCAGCATCACTCGCCGAATGAGTCCACTGAACGGCCGCACAAAGAACCAGTACACGCGAAACTTCCGCCGGCTCACATCGTCTCCACAGACGACCCTGGTTTCGGTAGACAAGATCGTGCGACCGGGCTTCTCTTCTTTGACACTGAAGTTCCAAACCCCTCGCGCTAAACCCGGGGACACGGGACGATCAAAATCTTCGCGCTTGAATGGGGAAAGATTGCCGGTTGGCCGCCAGAACCTTCCGGTAACTCCGAGCATGATCTCGTCCGGCTGGTTGGCCAGAACGCCAAAGCCGGAGTCAATCAACGTCTGCAAAGTAATCGCCCGCTTTCGCGGCGGCACACAACCGCGGCGCAAGATAAACTCCGGCAGCGATCGCAATCCCATCAGGCACTTGATGATTAGAGAACCACCAAGATCCGCGGTCCACAGCACCCGGTTCACTTCTTCTATGGAGGCGTTAATAGCGATGCTGTGCGTTTCGACAGCATCAGGATTTGGCACGAATGAATCGATCAGCATTGCCATGTCAGAACCGCCTGCGGTAGCGGGCGGCTGATTCGTCACCAACCTGGATAAGCAGGATCAACCGCCCGCTACCGCAGGCGGTTCTGACTACTTCGCCCACTCTGAGGCGATCTGAAATTCCACTTTCACCGGTACGGTCTGCACGTACTCTTCGCCGGCAGTTACCATGGCCCGCTCGACTCTCGTTGCCACGTCTTCAGATTCGCTCTCGTCTACTTCGACAACGATTTCGTCGTGAATGATGTTCACTATCTTGCCTGAGGTGCCGCGCAGTTCGTCATTCAAGAGTCGCAGCGCGCGTTTCAGAATATCGGCGCTGGTACCCTGGATCGGCGCGTTCTTGCCGTTGCGCTGGGTCATGGAAACCTGTTGGCGATCTGACGGGTCGAAATTAAATCGCACCAGCCGCCCCGAAGCTGTCCGCGCTTGCTTATCGCTTACTGCCCGGCTGGCTGAATCGCGCAGATACGTATCCAGCTTTCGATAGGTCGCAAAGTAACGACGCAAAACATTTTCAGCTTCACTCACGCCGAGTCCGGTCATCATCGAAAAGCGTTGCGCGCCAATGCCATAGACCACGCCAAAGTTCAGACGCTTCGCAAAATCGCGTTGCTCCCTGGTCACCTTATCCTGCTCGACCCCAAACACCTGCGCGGCCGTCACCCGATGGAGATCCGCTCCCGATCTGAAAGCATCGATAAAGGCCTGATCGCCAGAGAACTCTGCGAGGATGCGCAATTCGATCTGTGAATAGTCGGCGATCACCAGTCTGCGTTCCTCGGGATGACCGGTGAAGCAGCGACGGTACTCAACGGCGTGCGGCACCTGTTGAATATTTGGATTGGTGCAGGCAAAGCGGCCGGTGGGCGCGCCGATCTGGCGAAAGTCCGCATGCAAGCGGCCCGTCTTCGGATTGATGAACTCAATCATGTTCTGGCCATAGCTGGTCAGGGCCTTTTGCATCGTGCGGTACTCGAGCAGTTTTGCCACCACCGGATACTGCGCGGCCAGCGGCTGCAATTTCCAATTGCGAGTCGAGTCGGGCAGCGGAATACCCAAGCGAGTTAACGACTCGGTCACTTGCTGCTGCGAGTCGAGATTGATGTTGGCGCGCGCCGGCCCGAATAAAGACGCCTGCGCTACGCCTTCGCCCAGCATCTCCTGCAGTTCATTGGCTAGCTCAGCTCGACGCTCGCCCACGATGGCAAGTTGTTCCATCCACCGGTCTTTTTTCATGTAAAACCCGGTCAGTTCAAGATCCACGACGGGCATCACGCACTCAAACTCGAGCTGGGCGCACTGGACCAAGTCCAATGCTTTAATTCTCTCGATTAGCTTGTCACGCAGCGGCAGCAAAACGGCGGCATCGCGCGCCGCATACTCCAACTGCGATTCCGAGAGTTCGAATTCCCAGTTACTCAGCCGCTCGCTCTTATCGACAGTTTCGTTGAGATAGCGTTCAGTAATCGCGGCCAGGCCGTGGCGTTCTTCAATATCTCCGGCCGAAACAAGCTGGCTGGCCAGCAGTGTGTCGAACACCCCCGCGAGGTCGACGCCCAGATTGTATTTGATGAACTTCGCATCGAACTTCGCGTTATGCGCAATCTTGATTGGCCGCGGCGAAGTAAACAGTCGGCGCAAGGGAGCCAGCGCCTCGCTCTGTTTCATATCGCTATCCGCGAAGCGATTGAGATCGACGATGTACACGCCTGCGGCGGACGCAAGTTGAATCAAGCGCAGGCGGCCCAGATACGGATCGAGTTCAGTCGTTTCGGTGTCGAGTCCGATGGCCTGCTTAGTCTCGAGTTCTGCGACTGCGAGACGCAGTTCGGCTGGGTTAGTGATGATTTTATACTGCATGCTCATTGCTAAATTGATTTAGCCACAAAAAGGCGCAAAACGCACAAGCGGAAAAATCATGGCTGGGAGCACGCCAGGGATGAGGTCAGAACCGGGAGCCGTAGCGACCGGGTGGGCCGCGTGCTGATTCACGACCCGGAATCGCGATCGCTCCCCGATACTGACTTCATGCCGTCGGAGTTCAACGCGGAGATGGCCGTCGATTTGAATTCGAACGTTGGTTTAATTGAGGCACCGTGCGCTGGGTTGGTGAAGACGAACCAAACCATCCGCGCCACCAGCCGAACGCGGCAGCGCAGACAAGCACAATTACCAAGACCCCTACCAGAGCGAGCTTCAATGCCAGACGAAAAACGCGCCGCGCGACGAACAGAAAAATCGTGACGGCGATAAAAACGATTAGTCCGGTTGAGATGGCGGTGAACATCTGTTGGAGCGCGGACATCCTGTCCGCACAGCGCGCGACAGCGCGCTCAATCCTTCCCCTCCGCTGACTGCCTTCGGTAGCTAGCGCTCACCGTCGTCTTAATATTCCCGCGCACGTTGAAGTCGCCCTCGATCTCGACGCTCAGAGGATCGCACGCCTTCACAAAATCCTCGAGGATCATATTGATGACGTGTTCGTGAAAAACTTTGACTTCGCGCCACGAATTAATATAGAGCTTGAGACTCTTCAATTCGACGCAGCGCTGGTTCGGCGCGTACTCCAGACGAATGGTGGCAAAGTCCGGAAAATCCGAGAACGGACAAATACAGGTGAACTCCGGGATGTCGAATTTGATCTTGATCTCGCGTCCTGGAAACTCGTAAGCAAACGTGTCGAGCGGAAAGAGATTCATCTCCGCGCGCGGCGTCGACTGGATGTCGAGACCCTGTTGATTTACCGGCGATGGTTCGTTGGTCATCGTTTTTGTTAATAACCGCGCGGTGCATATTCGTTTGGTCGCGGCCGCCCGATCTCAAAAATCTTGATCAACGCCAGCCCGGCAATAAACCCACCGACATGCGCCGCGTAAGCGACTCCGCCCTGTTGCGACCCACTCCCCAGCATGCCGAGTCCACTGATTAGCTGGAACACAAACCAGAGACCGATCGCCACGAACGCCGGCACCTGGGTAATGAACCACGACAGCAGCACCGTCACCCGCTTGGTGGGAAACAGCAGGATGTAAGCGCCCAGCACGCCAGAGATAGCGCCCGAAGCACCCAGGCTTGGAACCAGCAAACTGGCGTCGTTGCTGCCCGCAAAAATCACCGTACTGAACACGTGTGCCAGCCCCGCCAGCACTCCGCAGACAAGATAAAAGATTAGATAGCGAAAGTGTCCGATACGATCTTCGATGTTGTCACCAAAGATCCAGAGGAAAAGCATGTTGCCGAAGATATGCGCCAAACCGCCATGCATGAACATCGACGTGATCAGAGTGAGCCAGACAGGTACCGGCGTCGGCTGCAGCCCCGGCATAGCGACGCGCTGGCCCGAGATCGGCTCAACCAGGATGCGATCGCGTGTGACGATGTCGCGCCCCGTTATGATCTCCGCGGGAACCGTGGAAAAGGCGTAGGTGAACCTGTCGTTCGATCCCAAACCCTGCAGGAACACGAAGACGAAGATGTTGATGAGAATGATCGTGTAGTTAATCCAAGGCGTGGACCCTCGATCATCGTTTTCGTCTGCGATTGGAAAAAGCATCAATTGTCTTTCGGAGTCCCGTCTTCAGACGGTTACCCCCGCACTGTAAGAGTTCCGCTTAAAGGCGGTACTCCGAACTTTCGATCTTCCTCAGCCTTCAGCCGCAGCGTCAGCGAGGGCCACTTCGCCTGCCGCCAGCTCTCTTCTTACTTCTTCCGCCGTCCCAAACACGCGCGCTTTGTCGTCGTCAAACTCACCTTCCCAGCGCGCCACGACTACAGTAGCCAGACAATTTCCCAAAACGTTCACAGAAGTGCGCCCCATGTCCATTAATTCGTCGACCCCGAAAATTACTGCCACTCCGATTGGGCCCAGACCACCCGGCATAAAGCTGTTCAGCGTGGCCAACAGAATCACCAGGGCCGCGCGCGGCACGCCGGCCACACCTTTGGACGTGATCATTAACGTCAGCATCATTACGATCTGCCGGCCAAAGCTCATGTGACCGATCACCGGCTCGGCCGCTTGCGCCACAAACACCGAAGCCATCGCAAGGTACAGTGTCGTACCGTCCAGATTGAAACTGTAACCGGTCGGCATGACGAATCCGACGATCCGCCGCGGCACACCCAGACGCTCCATGTTCTCCATCGCCTTCGGCAAAGCCGATTCACTGCTGGTAGTCGCAAAGGCAATTGTGAATGGCTCGCGCACCGCTTTCAGAAATTGTTTTGCCGGCACGCGAGCAATGATCATCACCGCTCCGAAAACAAAGACCACCAGTACGAACAACGCGAGATAGAGCGACGCAATCAGTTTCCCAAGATTGACCAGCACCTGGAGTCCGTTCGTCGCAATCGTGTGGGCCATCGCCGCACCCACGCCTATCGGCGCAAACATCATCACGTAGTTGGTGAATTTGAACATCACCTGTGACAACGCTTCGCAACCGCGCAGAATCGGAGCGGCCCTCGAACCCATTGCCGACACGGCCATCGCAAACAAAACTGTGAAGGCTACGATTTGCAGCACATCACCGCGCACCATCGAATCGATGACGCTCGATGGAAAGATATGCACCAGCAGATCGCGAAAGCCCTGTGGCTGGGTCTTGACCAGTGAACTGACGTCTCCGCCGCCGGCCAGAATAACTCGGGCGCCCGGCTTAATCAGATTCACAATACCCAGGCCAATGAACAGAGCCAGCGTGGTGACAATCTCAAAATAAAGCAGCGCCTTTACCCCCATGCGACCAACTTGTTTCAGATCTCCGCCGCCGGCAATTCCAACTACCAGGGTCGCAAAGATCAGCGGCGCGATAATCGACTTGATGAGATTGAGGAAGATGTCGCGCAGGAAATAAATGTTATTGCCCCACTTGGGACTTAGGTATCCGAGCACTCCTCCGACGACCAGACCGATCAAAATCTGAGTCGTCAACGAGGGCCGGTACCACGGGCGTCCTTTGATGGTGGTCTCCATAATCCTCAGTCCGTTAATTCATTATCTGCGGTATATCTTCGCAAGCCGCAATGCATGCAACAGACAGCCAGCGGCCAATGAACCATAGCCGACCGGCAGAAGTATTCGTGGCACCGCGGGCAGCGCCAATGTTCTAAGTAACCCTGTGCCGCGATGGAACAACCGCCGAAAATCACAAAAGCAATCAGGCCGCTGTGCCAGGAACTTAGGTTAACTAAACTCCGGAGAATCCAACCTACAATCAAAATCCCTGGAAAGAACGCGACCCAGGCGGCGAGGACGAGCCTTTGCCTCCGATGATATTCATCCCACTTTCCGGGGTAACTCGCCGGATCGTTCATCGAGAAGAGACGCATGTCGATGACTACCTTCCCCACCTCAACTTATCGCGCAGCACATCAAAATAATTCCGATTCGGTGGCTGCACCAGATTGAAAGTAGTTCTGCTCTTGCGAATCACGATGCGATCGCGGGCCTTTAAGGGAAAGCCAACCTGGCCATCCAACGTCAAGGCCACTTCCTCGTTATCCGTGATGAGACGCACTTCGATCACCGACTCATCGGGCACGACGATCGGACGGTTCGACAAAGTAAAGGGACAGATTGGCGTGATCACGACCGCGTTCATCGAAGGGTACAGCACCGGACCACCAGCCGAGAGATTGTACGCAGTCGAGCCCGTCGGCGTGGCGACAATCAGTCCATCAGCCCGAAACAAGTTAACGAATTGCGAGTCCAGGTATGCTTCGATTTCGATGATGCGGGCCAGCGCCGATTTGTTCACCACGACATCGTTAAGCACGCGGTTACGCGTGATCAACTCTTCACCGCGCCAGAGCTCGATGGCGAGCATTACACGTTTCTGGACTTTGTATTGACCCGAGAGGATAGAATCCAGCGCAGCAAAAAGTTCTTCAATCGGAAACTCGGCGAGATAACCCAGGCCCCCATAGTTGACCCCAATGACGGGCACTTCCGCGTCCCCGATCATTCGCGCCGTGGCGATCATAGTGCCGTCGCCACCGAGCACCAGGATCAAATCAACTGATGACGCGAGCTGATCGTCTGGGACGATCTTAACCGCACAGCCCGTTTGTTGTTCGATTTGTTCGTGGGCGATCTCGGCCTGGCCTACCAGCTGAATCCCCTTCTGGTTCAGCCATTCGGTGAGCCGACAAAGAGTATCGAGCGCATCGGGTTGATGCGGCTTGACGACGACGCCGATTCGTTTGATCGCGGTCATGGTGACTGGGCGTACTAATTAACCACAAAGACACAAAGACCACCAAGCAAGAACGGACTCACGCAGGACGAAGGCGGATCAGCGAGCCGGCACTTGAAGCGATTCTATGCGCGACCTTTGTATTCTATTCAGCTTGGTGTCTTTGTGACTTTGTGGTTGGAGAACTGTCTAAATTCGTACAAGGCAAGGAACTCGGCATTCCCATCGGCGCCGTGAATCGGCGATTCGATGATGCCGAGCACAAGCAATGCGAGCGTCCGGGCAGCACTGTTGACTTCGGCGACCACGCGCTGATGCTTCGCCGGATCTTTGACGATGCCGCCCTTACCGACTTCGCCTTTGCCTACTTCGAACTGCGGTTTGATTAAAGTAATTATCTTCCCCTGCTCCGCAAGTAAGGGAACGATCGCCGGCAGGATCTTGGTCGCTGAGATAAAGGCAACGTCGATCGTCGCGAGATCAAACCTGGTTTTGAAGTCTGCAGGTTTCAGATAGCGGGCATTGACGCCTTCGCGCAGCTCAACGCGAGGATCGTTGCGCAGCCGCCACTCGAATTGATTGTGTCCTACGTCCACAGCCACAACTCGTCGCGCGCCGTGTTGTAAAAGACAATCAGTGAACCCGCCAGTCGACGATCCCACGTCGAGACAGTTCAATTCATGAACGTCGATATGGAATTCTCTGAGCGCGGCTTCCAGCTTCAGCCCCCCACGGCTGACATAACGTGAAGCTGGATCGCCATCTCCCTTGAGGCGGATGTTCGCGTCTGGAGCAAATGATTCAGAAGATTTATTTATTAATTGCTCATCTACCAGGACGACGCCAGCCATCACCAGCGCCTGGGCTTTAGTCCGGGAATCTGCCAGCCCGTGGTCGACGAGCAGTTTGTCGATGCGCTCGCGCTTCATCAACGACACTCTAACGCAAAGCGAGCGGGTCTCAGTAGCGCGACCGCGGGGGAAACGGCTTCGCTACCTTGACCAGCCCTTCCCTTACGGCCGGGCTTCCGACACTCAGCGTCGCGCGCCTTGCAGCACTGCGCGGGGAGCGTCGCTAATGTGCAACTCCGACGCGCAATCACGGCACAGCCAGACCACAACTCGAGGCGCGTCTACCCAGAAAAAGGGGGAAACTTTTCCTGCCATCTTGACCGCTTCAGCACTCTGCAGGCGCTGCAACGCCTGTACAAAGAACATCCCGTTGTATTTCTCTCCGTCGGTACCGTCTTCCCGATGTATGCATTCTCTTTCAAACATAAATTGCTTCTTCATGGAGGCCCTTCCTCTCGCGCCGCACCGCGCGAGCTTCGATATTCAGATCGAAACAAGATCCTGGCGTCGGGTGCTGATTGTACTGGAGGAGAAAAACAGGGCAGGGCGAACCAGAAACCAGAAAACTCTCAAGTCTCGGATGCCACAGGCGCATAATGCCATGGCAGAGACGAGAGGTCAACGTCTTTTCCAACTTATTCGACAAACTCCTTCGTTTGTCGTCACGTGATTCTTGCCGCGGCTCGAACGCGTCCTCGCGGACGACCAAAAACAAAGGCGTGCGGCCAACGTCAATTGACCATTTATGGCGGGCCCTGGCCTTCGAATATCTCTTTAATCCGGCTCGCGCCCCGGTCGTTTTTCCTGGTCCTTCGTCCGGAAGAAACTACATCGTTCCGGGTTAAGGGGTGGACCCTTCGTTTTCGCACCAACTGGCCGGGTTCGGAAGCGGTAGCCGCCTGATTCGCTGTCGCTTGAGACGACGACGCCTGCGAAAGAACAGTCGTAGATGAATCGTTCGGTTGGTTTGCCTTCGCGGGCGGCGCCGCGACTGGCTGAAGGAAAGCGCTTGCAGTTGGGCCGCCGGCTGCGGTCTCGGTCTTTTGAGTTGAGTCAGAATTGTTCCGTATGGGAGTTTGAGTCGTATGCGAGCGCGCGATCTCATTCTGAAAAGCCGGAACTGCGGTAGTCTGCCGGCGATGCTCAAAATAGTTAACGCCGATCGCGCCCAAGCCGCCACACGTGGCCGAGCTCAGCAGGATTAGAGAAATCCAAAGGGCCGCGCGCTTTCGTTCCACGAGCCTGGCCTTTGCAATCGGCACTACCTGGCGGGCCGAGACGAGTGTTGCCTCGTCATCGAAATGAGGCGCGGGCAGATCGGGCGCCGTTGTAATTACGATGCGACTTCTATCCATTTCATCTCAAGGCGAATGTTTTCGTATGACAACGTGGAGAGAGGATCGGGGCCGAGCCTTAGATGCTAATTGTCGGCTCTGCGTTCAATGCAAATCGTTGTTGCCGTATTACGAAGCTGAAGATTTAGTAAGACGCCGAGTAATACTAAAATGACAATCCGCAAGGCGCGCCTTCTTGCGCCTGGTTGCTGCCCAAAAAGTAGGCACGCATGTCGTCCGCCGGAGCGGACGAAGTGAAAGTAGCCCAGCGATTTAATCGCTGGGGTTCGATAGGGCGAACGATTCAGTCCGTGAAACGGACGGCTGGATTGTTACAGAAGCGTGAGCGGTAGCGAGCGGGATAGAGACTCAAGCTCAAAAGGTTAACAATCTCTAAGAGCATTTCGCCCAAGTTGAATCCTTATCCCGCTCGCTACTGCTCGCGGTTCTGTACCAGTAGATCGGAATTACAACTTTGACGCATCCGCTGCTTGCTAAATTGCATCAAGACGCACGTTGGCATGTTAGGAACGACGAGGAAAAGTTGTCGCAGGATCTAAGTCAGATTTTGCGCCGGATGGTTCTAGGCGGGTACCTTTTGAGGTTTCGCACGCCGATCTTCCAGGACTTCGACCGCTTCTTTCACGCGCGTGTAGATGCCGTCAGCATCCAAACCGTACTTAGCCAACAGAAGTTTCGGATCGCCGTGCGTGACAATCCGGTCGGGAACCCCCATGCGCACGACTCGAACCTTGTCCTGCAGTCCGTTCTCTTCCAATAACTCGATCACGCCAGAGCCGAAACCGCCAGCCAGATAAGCTTCTTCCACCGTAACTATCAGACGTTTGGTACGCGCCAACGCCAGTAGTAAAGCACTGTCGAGAGGTTTCACGAAGCGCGCGTTAATGACGGTCGCCTCGATTCCTTCCTTTGCCAGATTCTCGGCCGCTTGCAGAGACGGATGAACCATCGAGCCATAGGCGACGACGGCAATCTCACCCCCGTCACGTAACAGTTCGGCTTTGCCAATCTCCAGAATCCGCGGCTCCCCATCGATCGGCACGCCCATTCCGTTGCCGCGTGGATAACGCATCGCCGCCGGCCCGACGTATTCGTTCATAGTGAACATCATGTCGCGCATCTCGCCTTCGTCTTTGGGAGCCATCAACACGATGTTCGGAACCACGCGCAGATAGGCGATGTCCAACAGGCCGTGATGCGTAGGTCCATCACCGCCGGCGATGCCGCCTCGATCCAAACAGAACTTAACATTCAGATTTTGCAGGCACACGTCATGCACCAATTGATCGAACGCGCGCTGCAGGAAGGTCGAGTAAATCGCGCAGATCGGCTTTAGTCCTTCACAAGACAACCCAGCGGCAAAAGTGACGCAGTGCTGCTCGGCTATGCCGACATCGAAAGAGCGCTCGGGAAATTTTTCCAGCGGCAGCGCGACGCCGGTGCCGTCGGGCATGGCGGCAGTCAGGGCGACGACCTGCTCGTCTTTCGCCATCAACTCGCACAGGGTTTCGCCAAAGACCTGCGTGTAAGTAGGAGCTTTCGCCGGTGACTTAATCGGCGTGCCGGTTTTCAAATCGAACGGGCCGGTCGCATGCCATTTGTAGTAATCTTTTTCCGCCGCCGGATGGCCTTTGCCCTTGGTCGTCAAAGCGTGCACGATCACCGGCCCATCTTTCACTTGTTGGGCTTCACGCAACGCCGCCACCAGCGCTCGCACATTGTGACCATCGACGTAGCCGATGTACTTGAATCCCAGCTCGTTCACCAGCGCGCCCGGCAAAACCGCCGCGGCGATCGCGTCCTTCACCGTCTTGGCGGCGTGATGCAGTCGTTCGCCGACCGTAGGAATCGCCAGCAGTTTTTCTTCCACCTCGTCCTTGAAGCGGTGATAGCCGTGCGCTTCACGAATCCGATTGAGGTAACCGGTCAGCGCACCCACGGCGGGAGCAATCGACATTTCATTGTCATTGAGCACAACGATCAGGCGCGCTTTCAAGTGTCCCGCCTGATTTACCGCTTCCATCGCCATGCCTCCGGCGAGCGAAGCATCGCCAATCAAAGCCACGACGTTGTGATCTTCGCCTTTGCGATCGCGCGCGATCGCCATCCCTAAAGCCGCCGAAAGCGACGTCGAAGCATGTCCTGCGCCGAACGTGTCGAATTCCGATTCGTCGCGACGCAAAAAGCCGCTGATGCCACCGTACTGTTTGACCGTGGGAAGAAGATCGCGCCGGCCGGTCAGAATTTTATGTGCGTAGGCCTGGTGCCCGACGTCCCAGACCAGACGATCATGCGGTGTGTCAAAAGCGTAATGCAGCGCCACAGCCAACTCGACCGCCCCCAACGAAGCGCCGGTGTGTCCCCCGACGCGAGCCATAGTTTCCAGGATGTATTGTCTGATTTCGTCGGCCACCTGCTGCAACCGATCCAGTTGCAGCAGCCGCAAATCGGCGGGCGAGTTGATGTTTTGAAGCAATGTCATGCGGTCCGAATTGTAAACCGTGTCGTGGGCTTTTGCTATCTCACAACGGATTTCACTTTTGAATATTCTGTCGCGGCGCGCGTGTTCTTCTACTCAGTCTTGCCTCAACCTCAGGTCCCAAATCTCTGGCGGCAGCTTCTCTATACTCGCCCGTCAGGAGGTGAGCAGCTTTATTAAGCAAAGTGATTTGTACTCCAGCAGCAGGTCGGCAGTCAAGAACTTCTTTAAACCAATTTGCTGGTTCAAGCGTCTGAACCCTCACATGAGAAAGACCCTGAGCTTCGCTGAAGCTATCAATCACCGTTCGAATTATCCGAATCAAGGGAGCACCCATAAAATGTTTTTACGCACAAAGCTTAAATCTGCCACTCTGACCCTCGGGTTATTGACCGCGTTTG
>WNFP01003713.1_pt1 | contig 12287 bp, 8 predicted proteins | sample 5400201 | NCBI WGS metagenome assembly WNFP01 (sample SAMN13153355, study PRJNA577476) | soil metagenome | isolation source: 115 cm saprolite under Madrone tree | place: USA:California | collected 2016-06-14
ATTATGACTACGATAACGGCGACTATTCCGATGGGCAATACGCGCAAGCCGACGTGATGCCTTCTCAGGAGACCATTGTGGCTGTGCAGAAGGAGCTAGCGAAACTCGGTTACTATCACGGTCCGATCGATGGCTTGATTGGCCCACAAACCGAAAGAGCGATTGGTTGGTTCCAATCCGTCGACAAGCTGTCCGTCACTGGCCGGATCGACGATCGGACATTGAAGGCCTTGCAGATCAGTTAACCGCACAAAATTGAGAGCTCTCTAATTCGATAAGACTCTGCGGGGTATCATCTCCGCAGGGTTTTTTTGTGGCAGGGCGAAAACACGCGAAACGCTTCGTCGCGGCCAAACGCCCCTGAGAGATGCACTGCGTTACAGCCAGGGCGCGCCGGAGCTTTTGCGTAGTTGGGCTTTAGCCGTACCGACATGGGCAATCCTCACACCACCCGAAGTGCAATTGAAAGCTAGTCAAAAAGGCCACCGCAGTTTCGCTCTTCAGAACTATAGAGCTAATGCCTATTCGTAATAGGTTTATCAGAAATGCACAATGGTTCGAGTGCGGTTCAGGGACTTATTGGTCAAAACTCGAAGAACTGTTGATGTTCAAAGAAATAATTTCCCGCACAGCATTATTAACATTAAGAATCTGAAAGTTCAGATAATCATGAGCCCGATGGTGACAAAGCTTTGTCCAAAGTTAATTCTCGAAGGCACACGTCTCAGTGGCAAGACAGACTTGGCCTTGGCCTTAAACGAGAATCCTCGCATCGTGGGTGTTAGGAAATATCGATACCACTCACCCATTATTTCGGCAGAGTGGAATGGATTTGTTAAGAATCCATACGGTTCCAGCCTCATCGATTTCGAAGCAAAATATGAAATGCAAGCGATGGAGGCCTATCGAATCTGGTTAAGTTTATTTGAGCTTTACCGGTATTACTCATGGATCATTGATCGTTTCCACATTTCAACTCAGATGTGGCAGGCAACTTACCGGGGGGTACGATATAAGTTCGGATGGTTGGAGTCGCGCTTGGCAGCTCTCGGATTTCGATTGATATTTTGCTGGCGCCACCCGGATTCTTTTGCGGAAGCTCGCAGACAGCGCCTCAAGATCTCCAGTAACCCATCGCAATACGATGATCTGACGATTTTCATCCGGGACCAGCAGACCATAGAGAAGCTGATCGAAAGCTCGGTTATTCCGAAACTGGTAATCGATGTCACCGAGCGCTCGGTCGAAGACCAGGTCGGGTACATCGCGGATTGGCTAGCAGCAACCGGAGGCCTTAATCCGGTCGAATCGCCGCCAAATCCAAAACGTGTGCTGCGTCCGGTGAGAAGGTCCCTGGAATCAGCACCGGTTGGCTGAGCGATGCTTGCGTCGGTTTGATGCGCGCCGCCTATCGGAGGTGACGGAGGCGCCAAAAGCGTGCAGACTTCCGGACTGCCGGTTACGATCGCTAACAGAAAGTCCTGGCATTCCGTCCCCCGGTATTCTGTGTTCTCGTTATTGCGCGTCCGGTATTCGGGTATGCCGCACCATTTGCTTTCCGCCTTTGACGTGGCATATCAGTGCCTCCGATAGCATGCTCTTCCGCGTTTCTCACCTGACCGATTACCATTACCCAGCGCCGGTCGCGGAAGCATATCTCGAATTGCGGCTCACTCCTCAAAGTCGTCGCGATCAGATCGTAAAACAACACGCCCTGTTGATAGAGCCGAGCGTCCAAGTCTCCAACTACGAGGACTATTTTGGGAATCAGGTCTCATTCATTTCGCTTCCGTATAGACACTTGCGACTGAAGATTTCGAGCGAAGCGCTGGTGGCAACAACCGAGCCTCCGTTGCCGACCGAGAGCCTCGAACTGTCTGTCCAAGAAGCGCGCCAAATACTAGGCTCGGCTTTGCCATTCGTGTTCGACTATTTACAGCCCACCGAGATGGTGAAAATCAGTCGAGAGTCGGCTCAATGGGCTCGACGCTATCTGAGCGGGCGGATGATTCTCCGAAAAGGTCTGGAAGAGCTGACCAGAGCGATTTGGGAGTCTTTCGAATACGAAAAGGGTTCCACTGAGTTTTCTACCGATCTCTCCTTTGTCTGGAAGCAGCGCCGAGGTGTTTGTCAAGATTTCGCTCATGTAATGCTCAGCGTTCTGCGCACCGCCGGCCTTCCTTCTCGTTATGTCTGTGGGTACATTGAAACCGCCCCGCCCAGTTCTGCATCCGGTAAACGACTGGTTGGATCAATTGCCACCCACGCGTGGGTGGAAGTATTTATTCCCGGCCAGACTTGGGTCGCACTGGATCCGACGAACAATCGCTGGTGCGGCGAGCAACACATCGCTGTTTCGTTCGGTCGGGATGCGCGAGACGCTGCCCCCATTCGCGGGACTTTCAAGGGCGGCGGCAGACAGACCCTGAAAGTACGCGTAAAAGTAAAACGGTTACGCGACCCGGCCAGGATAACGTCAAGATCGCCGTCATCGCCGATGACGGATCCAAACCGAACCAACCAAACGAAAAAACATTTTCAAGTTGATTGAAGTCGACGCATGCGCGTTCAAATAGAGAACTGGATCAGATACACGTACGAGAAGCCAGTAAGCTTCTCGCCGCACCAGATCCGTCTCTACCCGCGAACCGATCCAACTATCGTCACTCATCGATTGCAAACGCTGACCAATCTCCCGAGCGATGTGCAGTACCGGCGAGATCTATACGACAACCTGATTGCCAATTGCTTTTTCACTGAACCGGCCAACACTTTGGAATTGAGGATCCAACTTGAAGTGGAGCTTTGGCCGAGGAACCCATTTCACTTTGTATTGGCTCCGTACGCGGTGGAGCTTCCGCTTCAATACACCCTACCGGAAGCGAGAGTTTTGGCACCGTACCGCGAAATTCTTCCGGCCGACGAAGTCGATTCGGATGAAATCTGGCGACTGGATGGAAAACGAAGCACAGTCGACACTTTGGTCGACTTGGCTCAGACGTTGCATTCTGAGATCAGCTATGAGGTCCGGGAAGATGGCGAAGCACGCCCTCCGTCGCGGACCCTAGAACTACGCTCGGGCGCTTGCCGAGATACCGCTCTGCTCGCGGCGTCCATCTTACGGAAGATGGGCTTGGCGGTTCGCTTGGTGGGCGGGTTTCTCTGCGAGTTTCAGATCGATGTACGGGACCGTCGAGCGGATAGCGCACTTCATGCCTGGATTGAGGTTTTTCTACCAGGAGCCGGTTGGGTCGGCATCGATCCGACGAACGGTACATTTTGTGACCATCGTTTCATTCCTACTGCTGCGGGGGTTTTGATGTCCGACATCGCATCGGTGGAAGGCAGCTATTTCGGAAACGAAAAAGTACCCTCGGATTTTCAGGCCAAGCTCGAACTTGAGTTGGTAGTCGAAAAAGATCTCGATCGCCTCGCAGACAATGTCGAAAAAACCCTGGCGACAGAGAATGTCATTCTCACGATGGGAGGCGAACCAACGTTTGTGCCGGAGCGTCCAGAGGGCGCCGAGTGGAACGTGGCGGCGGTTGGGCCGACCAAAATTGGGTACGCCTATCAGTTCGCCAACGCGCTGGTCGAATCGGTTCTGCCCGGAGCAATCATTCTCTACACCCCAGGAAAGCTTTATCCTGGAGAGGTCGATCCTCGTTGGGCCCTTAATGTTTTGCGATCACCCGAACCTTTTCCCGTCTTCACCAAACAGGAGATAAAGCCTCCGGACGAAAAGGGCCTCAAGCAACTCCGAGACGTGCTGGTCGAGGAGTTGCAGATCGAAGATCGCTGGATGCGAGCGGCCGATCTTGATGAGCCCAAAAAGCAGGTCTGGGTGCTCCCATTGGATTTCGCTGAAGGAAAATGGAAAAGCGAGCGTTGGAACCTACGCAAATTTGAGCTCACTGCAGCCAGCGGACCAGCGGGTTTAAGGTTACCGCTGCATTTGTTACCAGATAAACTGACCAAACGAGCAATGGTGGTCGAGGTGCAGTCGACGCATCTCGACTGGTTTCTTCCCCCTCTCCTTACTGCTAAATTCGAGTCATTGATCCGAACGATTTACCGTGCAACCGAACACCCTAATGCCATTCATTGGCAAAGTTATGTGCCGGTCGACTTACCTTCGGATTGGTCAAAAATCTCCTTTACTGCCGACCCTGGGGTTCTGGAAGTCAATCTTCCCCCCTGCACTGATTGGAAGACTTACAAATCGTGGCTGGAGTGTCTCGGATCGATCGGAGGGCGATTCGGTTTGCGCAACTTTAAGGAAGACGGTCTGACAGTGGGTACGGGTGGCGGCAACCACTTGCTCTTTGGCGGACCGTCGGTGGAGCGCAACCCTTTTTTCACCCGCCCAGGTTGGATAGCTTCCATTGGTCGCTATTGGCAGCATCATCCCGCTCTCTCTTACCTCTTTACCGGGATCTACGTCGGCGGTTCTGCTCAAGCCCCACGACCCGACGAATGTGGACACAATCTACTGGACCTTGAGCTTGCCTACCGTCAGCTCGAATCCTTGCCCCCCGGCGATCAACGGCAAAGCATTCACGAGATCTTGCGCCACCTCCACACGGACCCGAGCGGGAATCCTCATCGAAGCGAAATCAGCGTCGATAAATTCTGGGCGGCTCCTCTCGGATTCTGGGGTCTACTCGAATTTCGGGCGATCGAAAGTCTACCGGAAGTAAACTGGGCAACCGCAGTCGGATTGCTGTTTCGCGCGACTATTGTCTATTTGCTCAAGCAGCCATATCGATCGGCACTGAAGCAGTGGGGGCAGGAGCTGCATGATCGGTTCTTCTTGCCGACCGCGCTCTGGAACGACTTGACCGATGTGCTCACCGAGTTGGCCCAATTTGGCTTCGCATTTGATCCTGCACTATTCCGAGAGATATGGGAGTGGCGCTTTCCGGCAGTTCTTCAATGGGAAGGATTAGCCGTCCGCAAGGGTCTAGAGGCGTGGCCGCTGTTGGCGGATACTCCGGTCGAAGGCCAAACCACGAGCCGGTTCGTCGACACCTCGATGACTCTCCTCGAATTTTCCGCGAACGCTCAATTTTATCGGGAACACCAAGTCTTTGTGAATGGCCGCGAACTACCTTTTCGCTCCCTTTCAGCACGAGAATTGATCGTCGGCTTGCGGTTCCGCGGTTCTGCGCTTTATCCGGCCTTGCACCCGCAGCTGCCGATCCAAACTCCTTTAATTGTCACCATTTTCAATCGCGACACAGAAAAAGTGATGGCACAGTTCATCCTTCCCAAGGACCAAACCCGGTTTACCGAAACGGATCAACCGCCTTTCGTACGAGGCAAACCGTGTGAACCTCCCGCGCCCGGTCTGATCACCTGCGATTTACGAATCGAAGATTCGTTATTTGAAAAGTAGAGTAGCCGCAGCTTCTAGCTGCGAAACGTATCGTAGGCTCACGATGTTTCATGGCCGCGGCTACTCTGCAAGATTTTTTTGGAAGTAGCGGTTGACAGTGTGGAGCGTTCTGAGCGGGCAACGCGTTCCGCACCTGGAAGGTGTGTCTACTTTCGTTAAGTTAAAGCCTATACGCAGCCGGCGGACCGCTACCGAAGGCTGCAACCGGCCACCCTTCTGCTGGCCGTTGGCGTACTCGGCGCTCCCGACGTCCGGGAGAAGATGAAGCGCACTCTACTTCATCCGATCGAAGGTCTTTTGCAGAATTTCCAGATCAGTCGCATTGCCAGTCTTTGCTCGGCTGGCCTCGATCCATTTTTGCTCGAGAGCATTCTTGGTCGGACGATCAATTTCGTAAAAAACGCCGAAATAACCTGGAAACGGCGCGTCCGCCAATCGGTAAGCGGCGATCTCGTCAGTGACATCGTGACGTGCCTCGTCCTCGGGCGAATCGTCCCATTTCTTCTCGTCGATCAACTTGAACTCGCCTCCTTTCCGCGGGTTGCCGGCATCGAAAGCGCCCGGATAAAATTCGATGCATTCTGACAAGCACTCGATCACCGAAAATCCATCGTGATCCATCGCCCGCTCGATCATTTGGATCATATGATTTACTTGTGCAGCATGCGTGCGCGCGACGAAGGTAGCACCCGCCGCGATTAGTTTTTTGATCGGATTGACCGGATGATCGATCGCTCCGGTGGGGTCGGTCTTGGATCGATAGCCAATCGGCGAAGTTGGAGAGGTCTGCTTCTTGGTCAGGCCGTAAACAAAGTTATCCATAATCACGTACGTCAGCCGGATGTTCTTCCGGGCGCCGTGATCAAGATGATTGCCGCCAATCGAGAACCCGTCACCGTCACCGCCGAAAAGGAAAACATGCAAATCGGGACGGGCCAGACTGATGGCGGATGCCAACGGAACTGCCCGTCCATGGATGAAATGTGCGCCGTGTGAATTGACGAAATAGGGAAAGCGAGAGGAGCAGCCGATACCCGCAAGCGTAACAATATTCTCGTGGGGCAACTGCCGCTTCTCCAGCACCTTATAAAATGAAGCCAAGACGGCAAAATCTCCGCAGGCTGGGCACCAAGTCGGATGATCAGCGGTCACTGCTTTCTTGGTTAACTTCTCGCGCTCTGGCGGTACTGCAGGAACTGAATCTACGGGATTCATTTGAATGCTCCTTCTAAAATCTCACGTACCCGATAGGTCAATCCATCGGTCTTGGTCAGGCTCTCAATTTTTGGGTTGCAGAATTGGGCTCGCAACACGGTCGCGAGCTGACCATGGCCATACAGACCCTGATCATTCATCTCGACTACAATGATCCTCCGAAATCGGTCGAAGACTGTTTCCAGCCCCCTTGGTAGTGGATGCAGATGTCGAAGATGCAGGGCGGAAACCCGGTCGCCGCGTGCGCGAGCGCGCTCGACAGCTTCATAGATCGGACCGTAGGTTGAACCCCAGCCGACCAATAGCGCATCCCCCTCCTGATCACCATGGATTTGCGGCAGCGGCAGTTCGTCTGCTAGTTGCTGGTATTTCTTCCGACGTTTCGCGGTCATTCCTGCATGCAGACGAGGAGAGGCAGTGGGATGACCCATTTCGTCGTGTTCGAGTCCGGTAACGACCGGATACTTGCCTTCCAGCATGCGGGTGCCCGGCGGAGCATGCTGTGTGATCGCCTCGAGTGGATACGGCTTAAAGCCGGCCGTACGCGGTGTCAGATCGGGCTTTGGATCCTGCATCAACTCGGCCAAATTGGGTTCATCGAATGCTTCAATCCGAGTCGCCAAAGAAGTATCGCTTAAGATGAAGACAGGCGTGCTGTATTTGCGGGCGATTCGAGTGGCTTCTGCTGCGATATAAAAACAGTCCTCCACCGTCGCGGCGGCGAGCACCACGCGCGGGCTGTCGCCATGTCCGCCAAATATCGCCTGATAAAGGTCACTCTGTTCCACGTTGGTCGGCAATCCAGTGCTCGGTCCGCCGCGTTGAACATTGACTACAATTAGAGGTATCTCCGCCATTGATGCCCAACCGATCGCTTCCGCCTTCAACGAAATTCCGGGCCCGGCACTCCCGGTCACCGCGAGCGAGCCAGAATAGGAGAAACCTAGCGCTAGGGAGACTGCCGCCAGTTCGTCTTCCGCCTGGACGAAGAGGCCACCATATTTAGGGAATTCCGAGCGCAGAATTTCCATCACTGACGACCAAGGCGTGATTGGATAACCGGCTCCATAACGCACGCCGCCTGCGATCAGTCCATAGGCCAGCGCCTGGTTTCCATCCATGGTTACCTGAGGCCGGTCTGATGCTCGGGGACTCGGTTCGAATTCGTAAAGTGTGGTAAGCAGATTACGAACCGGATAGGCATAGCCGGCTTGGAATGCCATCAGTGCAGTGCTGACGATACTCTCGTTCTTGCCGCCAAAACGCTCGCGAATGAGCCCTTTGAGTTTTTCCGTGTTAAGATGGAAAATGCTCGCTAAGAGCCCGAGTACGAAGATGTTCTTCCCTTTGTCTTTGGCAGTTCCGCCCAGCGCTTCCACCGTAAGCCCCGTGATCGGTACCCCCACATAAACAAACCGCTTATCCTCCCGGTTCGGCTGAACCTGGTCCGAATCGTAAAGCAGAACGCCACCTTCCCGCAGGAAGTCGATGTGGTCTGTGTAACTGTGCTGATAAAAGGCCACGAGGAAATCCGCTTCATCGCCAGCCGAAAGCACTTCCCCGGAACCGATGCGAACCTGGAAAATCGATGGCCCCCCTGAGATGGTCGACGGTATCGTCATATACGTCATCACATCCTGCGCGCTGCGTCCAGCTAAGCGCGCGAGGAATGCGCCGGCGGTCTGGATGCCGTCTTGGGAATTGCCGGCCAGTCGAATAACAGCGTCCCGAATGTGCTCGGGTCGCAGGTCGGCGCGGCCGGTAGGAAGTGAAGGAGCCGGTTCGGGTAAAACGGGGGAAGAACTCAAAGCAAATGTTTCTTAGAGGCTAATAGAGGTGGGAGGCCCTTGTCAACGGCACTTCGAATCAGTAATCAGTGATTGGTAATCGGTGATTAATGATTGGTAATGCGTTACCTAGCTTGGTACGGCGAAAGCCACGCCCGCATTCGCTACGCGAGAGCGTTGCGGGCGGGCCTGATTCCGTCTCAGTGGAATCGGCTTGAGCCACTCGTGCCCCCCTGATGGCATCAATTTAATCACATGCGGTGATGCGCGCGTGGCTCAAACCCGTTTAGCGCCTGGCGGACGAGGTTTTCGCCTTACCATAAAAGGAAAGGCGCTACACCGTGGGCAACTTGTGGGTGAGCGATCACCCGCTCGTCGCTTCGGCTTCGCAGGCTAGCAATTTACGCATTATGAACCGCCTGCACGAGGTTGGTCAGTGATTCTTTCGCATCTCCATACAGCATCCCGCAATTGGGCTTAAAGAAAAGCGGATTGACGAGACCGGAAAACCCTTTCCCCTGACCTCGCTTCAGCACAACCACCATCTTCGCACGATCCACTTCCAAGATCGGCATCCCGGCAATGATGCTCTTGGGGTTGTCGCGAGCGTCCGGATTCACCACGTCGTTTGCGCCAATCACGACGGCAACGTCGGTCGAGGGGAACTCCGGGTTGATCACCTCCAGCTCTTGCAGTTGGGAATAAGGCACGCTTGCCTCAGCCAACAAAACATTCATATGCCCTGGCATTCGGCCGGCCACTGGGTGAATTGCGTACTTCACTGTGACACCTCGGTCTTCGAGGGCATCGGCTAACTCTCGCAAAACATGTTGCGCTTGCGCGGTCGCCATACCGTAACCAGGCACGAATACTGCCTGCCGCGCATAAGCCAGTTGCACCGCAACATCGTCTAACCCGATCTCTCGCATTTGTCCTTCGCTCGCTTGCGTCGTTTCCGAAACGCTGCCGAACGCGCCGAATAAGACGTTGGTAATCGAGCGATTCATCGCTTTACACATCACGATCGAAAGAATAAATCCGGAACCGCCGTCCAGGGTTCCCGCAATGATCAACACATTGTTACCAATCACCATCCCAGTCGCCGCGGCGGCGAGACCGGCATAGGAGTTCAGTAAGGCTATAACCACCGGCATATCTGCAGCGCCAATCGGCAAGACGAGCAGAACGCCAAATGTAAATGCCAGGATCAACATTAGATAGAACAGCACAGACGCTCCCGGAAGGAACAGCAGACAAACGAAGCAGATGATCGTAACTGCCAGGAGCGACAGATTGAAGATATTTTGACCCTGGTAAGTGAGTGGTGAACCCGGCATCAGACCCTGCAGTTTGGCAAACGCCACCAAACTACCAGTGGTGGTCAGTGAACCTAGTAAGACTTCAAAACTGAGCGCGCTCATCTTGAATTGGCCGAGCCCAGCGCCATGCAGATAGTATTCTGAGATTCCGACCAACGAGGCAGCCAGCGCGCCAAACGCATGAGACAGGGCGGTTCGTTGCGGCATCGCGGTCATCGGCACCCATAAGCCCATGGCCAAGCCGATGGTCGAGCCAATGAGGAGCCCGGCAATGATCCACTCGTAACTAACTATCTCGCGGTTGACGAGCGTGCCGAGGATAGCGAGTAACATCCCGAACTCGGCTAGATGCATCCCCCGCCGCGCAGTATCCGGGTGACTCAATCCGCGGAGTCCCAGGATAAAAAGAATCGAAGCAAAAAGATAACTGACCTCAGTAAATACACTGCGTACGTCCACGGCTCAGTCCTCCTTCCTGCTGACCGGAGTTTCCCGTTTTCGGAACATCTTCAACATGCGATCGGTGATCACAAAACCGCCGACCACGTTGATCGTGGAACAGGTCACAGCCAAAAAACCAAGCACCGCACTTACGATGGTGTGATGCGCACCAGCAGTAACCAGCGAGCCAACCAACGAGATACCGGAGATCGCGTTGGTTGCCGACATCAGTGGAGTATGCAGGAGTGAAGGCACGCGCGAGATCACCTGGTAGCCAAGAAATGCGGCCAGGATCAGAACGTAGAAGGTGGCGATCAGTGTTTCTGCGGACATAGCACGGGGGAATGTTGTTGCCACCGAAGAACAACCGAAAGTGATTGGTGAGTGGTGATCGGTGATTACTTTGTTAAATAGGGTCAACAGACGCGGTTATCCATAGCCTTGGTCGCCCACGCCGGGTTCGAGCCAGGCGTGGAAATTCCCATAGCGCGATCAGACCCCATCGCGGTAGGGCGTGGCGCTCCGCGCCCGCCGACTTGTCCGCCGTCAGCTTCCACGGTGCTTCCGCTCGCAATACCATCGCGGCGAAGGCGGAACCAAGCGCATGGATTAACCCTGGTAAGCCGAGAACCGTTGAAGCAATATGATGGATCCTCGCGGGAAATTCCTGTTGTTACATTCTTTGGCTTAACGGGATGTTGGCACGCGCTCGATTCGGCGGTCGCGGAGCGACCAGGCCCTATCACACCGAGGGTTTCCACCGTCAGACGCGATGACCACGTTAAAACCAGTCTAAACGAAGTCATACCAATCACTAATCACGTCGGTCATACGCCTTCTTAATCGTCTCATTGCAGATTTCGCCGGCATGGGTAATGACGCATGCCTTAAGCAACTCGTGGTTCAAATCGAGAGGCAACATCTTGCGCTCCTTATCCCAAAAATGCTCAATGAAAGCGCCAAGATTGTTTGAGTACATCTCGCTGGCGTTCGCAGCCACACGTCCAGGTAAATTCGCATATCCCAAAATCTTTACGCCGTTCAGTTCAGTTTCTTGATCGTATTGCGAACATTCCACATTGCCCCCAGTGTCCACCGCCGTGTCGACGACGACACTTCCAGGGCGCATCCGCTTGATCATTTCCGTGGTGACAACTTCCGGCGCCTTTCTTCCGAAAACCTGAGCCGCAGTGATGACGATGTCGGCTAGCGCGACATGCTCTGCCATGACCTCGCGTTGCTTTTGCAATTGCTCAGGCGTGAGCGGTTTGGCATAGCCTCCGACCGTCTCGCCAGTCTCGCCCAGATCTATCTTCACAAACTTCGCACCCAGCGATTTCACCTGCTCTTCGACTACCGGCCTGGTATCGAACGCTTCCACCCACGCCCCAAGTCGCCGGCCGGTTGCGATTGCTTGTAGACCAGCCACCCCCACTCCAATGACTAACATACGGAGAGGTTTAATGGTGCCCGCGGCAGTCGTCATCATCGGCAAGATGCGTTTGCTGGCAGCGGCGGCGAGAATCACCGCGACATAACCACCGAGGTTTGCTTGCGAACTAAGCGCATCCATTTTTTGCGCAATCGCGACGCGAGGAATCATCTCCATGCTGACGGCAGTAACTCCTGCCGCCGCAAGCCGGTGCACCAATTTCCCCTCGTTAAACGGGTCAAGTAGACTGACGTGAATGCTCCCCGATTTCAGATGCTCGATTTCTTCAAGTGGCGGCTTGCGCAGCCGCAGTACAAGGTCGGCGCTGCTCAGCGATTGCATGCGGTCGGAACTCGTTTTTGCACCGGCCGCTTCATACTCATCGTCTGCCCAGCCGACCGATATGCCAAGTCCTCTTTCCGTCTCGCAGTCCGCTCCGAGCTTTACCAGTTTCCCAACCGTTACGGGCGAGAGCGGCACCCGTGCTTCGGATGGATCAGCTTCTTTGGGAACAAATGTTCGCATGACGGTGAATCGACTTAATCGGTCCGCTGACCAGGGAAGAATTCCCCAGCAGCAAGCGCCGAGCGGCCACAATTTTGCGAGGTAAGAAAATCGACGCGGAACCCATTCGGGAGATTTCTGCGCGGATGATGCCCAAATCTTTTGCAAACATCAATAGAGGAGACAAGGAC
>WNFP01008419.1_pt1 | contig 12281 bp, 8 predicted proteins | sample 5400201 | NCBI WGS metagenome assembly WNFP01 (sample SAMN13153355, study PRJNA577476) | soil metagenome | isolation source: 115 cm saprolite under Madrone tree | place: USA:California | collected 2016-06-14
GGGTGCCTTCGGGATATTGATTGCGGCTGCGGAAGCTGAGGCCGCCTTTGGAGAGATCTTCGCAAACGGCGATTTCTTCTTGAAAGCCGCGGTGGCGAATGCAGGCCAGGACGCGAGCTTTGATGCGCGTGCGATTGCGGCGAGGAATGACGCGTTCTTCGACGGCGGTGCCGGGCGCGTCATTTTCAGGGTCGCGGATTTCGGATTGGGATTCGATCCAGATGGACGGCGAGTCGCAAAGCTTGCAGACTCGCGCGACGCATTTGCGGACTTCGAAGGATTTCAACTGCAGATCGTCGAGATAGACGACTTCGCGGCGCTGGCAGAAGCTGCATTCCATGAGAAGACGAGCGAGGGCTTCCTCGGCTTTGTGCGGGGCGGGGAACTCGATGTCCCAGAAGTCGGAGCGTGGATCGAGAATATGAATGGCGTAAAGGAAGTTATTGGGCGGGTCCTGGTCGATTTCGGCGACGACGCGGGCGCGGGTCTTTTTCCAGTTGTCGCCTTCGAGGTCGCGGCGCAAGTGGAGCTCCTGACCCATGGAAAGTTTTTCGGTCAAGCGGAGGACGCCGCCATTGCGGCTGACGAGCAGCGTTTCGGCGTTGTGCGTGACGGTGACGCCAGCGGAGGTGAGCCAGGTTACCTCGACGGGCATGCGAAATCGCACGCGGTCGCTTTGGCGGAGTCCATCAGAAAGTGTGGTCATGGCACGATAATAGAGAAACCTGCAATCAGGCTAGCACGCCGGGACTGGGCTGGCCGTTCGGCGAAACGCTGGTTTGTCGTTCCAAGTAATATCGTGTACGGATAATGCGTGGTGATGACGCGTCTCGCTGGTGTTATCTTTTTGGCATTCAAGATGGTTTGAAAAACGAGGCGCCGGGTTGTTTCGGGCAAACTAATTAAGTACCGGACGCGCCCCCGGTAACCAAAGCCGATTGCAGTCCGGCGTATACGACTGTGAGCAACGTCATTTCCATGGACGACCGAACCTTGAAAGGCGACGCGCGGGGGATGTCTCTTCGCGACCGCCGCTACTGCATTCGCTATCCGTTTGCGGCGGACGTTGAGATGCTGGACCTGGAGAGCGGCACAAAGGCAGTGGGCGTTACGTCCGACATTTCCATGGGCGGCGCGTTCATCTGCTCGAGCCGGCCGTTCGCTTTGAATGCCCGCATCAGAATCACACTCAAGCGGAAGGACCAAAGGGTGGAAGCGCTGGCCGTGGTGCGTATTGTGAAGCCGCGGATCGGCATGGGCGTTGAATTCATGGACGTCGAGGAACCTTACAACGGTGTGCTTTTCCGCTGGGTGGAACACCTCCGCAAGTCCCGCTGACGATTTCTAATTGGCCTAACATCCTGGTTTGAGCGCGGCCGCATGCGCAGGCCAAGTTCACGCATCAGGGCCGTGTGTCAAGGCCGTGTATCGAGGGGATGTTTGCTTTTTTCGTAGAATTCGTTCTGGAGCTTGAGGCTCTGATCGTCTGCCTTTGCGGCGCGAATGGCTTCGACGGTGGCGGCGACCCAATTGTTCATGTTCCACTCGCCGAGTTCCCGGGTGGCGACTGAACCGTCACCGGAGTAATGGTTCGGAAAGCGGCCGTACCACCAGATGCCGGTGTACACATCGTCCGGCAAGTTCACGCGTTTCTGGTCGCTGCCGGATTCGCTGGCGGCGCGATCGAGGTGCACCAGGTCGGGCCGGGAGACCATAGTGTTCGAGGTTTCGTTCTCCCCGGCGTGGTAATCGATGCCGGTTGATTTTTTCGGCGGTCCGCCGGGGCGGCTCCTTCCGCCGTCGAGGACGTAAACGACAAAGTCGCGCGGGCGATCGAGTTGCGCCTGCGCGAAAAAGGGAAGCAAATGTCCGTTTCCGCCGTGGCCGTTGACGATGAGGATTTTCTTGCAACCATTGCGCGCCATTTCATCGGTCGTTTCATGAAGCAGCTTCAACTGGAGTTCCATGCTGTAGGCGATGGTTCCCGGTTCGTGCTTGGCTTCAAAAATTTGCCCGAAGTAGTACTGCGGAAAAACGACCGCGTACTCCTGCTCCGCTGCTTGCAAGGAGGCATGCCGCACGTTGAGAAGATCCGTGCCCAGCGGCAGATGCGGCCCATGTTTTTCCAGGATGCCGAACGGCAACAGGCACGTGCCTTTGGAAAGTTGAATGGCGTCGCGAAACTCCGCGGCAGTCAGCTCTTCCCACCTCGCGGAAAGTTTGGATTGCGCATGGATGGAACAAACAGCGACGAGAAATACGAACAGAGAACGGATAGCCGCGCGCTTCATGGAATTTCCTCCTGAACCGCCCTGCATTTTAGCCTTATACCACGTCCTCGAGCCGCCGTATTTTGGGCTCAATGCCGAAGCGGAGGACGACAACTATCTGCACGAGGAGAAAGCCGATCATCAGACTGAGGACGCCGCGAATCCCGTAGGATCGGAACAGGGCGACGGCCAGGAAGGGCGTGAGAATCGTCGCGGCACGCCCAAAAGTGTTGCAGATACCGGAGGCCCGCAGGCGCACTTCCGTAGGAAACAATTCCGGAATGTAAATCGCAAAGAGCGTAGCAACGAGGATGTAGATGGGAACGGTCAATAAGAAACCGACAATGTTCAACGGCATCGGCTGATGGACGAATGGATAAATGCCACCGAGCACGATGGTGAGGAGAGACGCGCCGACGATTGTTGGTTTGCGCCCCCAGGAATCAGCGGTGAATGCACCGATAGCCGAACCAAATGGCGCGCCGAGCGACATGATGAGCGAGTAACGGAAAGATGTGACGATGCTTAGCCCTTCCTGAACGAAAAAGGAGGGCAGCCAGGTCACGAAACCGAAGATCAAAGTGTTCATCACGATCAGAGTAGTGGCGCCGACGATCATTCGAGGAAGCAGCGCGGGACTGAGAAGGGAAGTGAGATTGCTAGACGGATGAGCGGGTGATCGCGGCACGTGAGGCGGAAGGGGACCGTGCTGTTGCGAGACTTCGTTTTCGATGGATTGCAGCAGGGTTTCCGCTTCGCCGATTCGGCCAACCGATTCCAGCCAGCGCGGCGACTCCGGCAAGGCCTTGCGCAGGTACCAGACGACCAGCGCACCTAATCCGCCGAGCGCGAACATGGCGCGCCAGCTGAAGTGCGGGATGATGAGCATTCCCAGGAGTGCGGCGACGGGCAAGCCGCTCACCACGATGACGTTCATGGCGCCAAGCCATTTGCCGCGAGCCTGCGGAGGAACGAACTCCGTCATCGTCGAGTATCCCACAACGTTTTCGGCCCCGAGGCCTACTCCCATGACGAAGCGCAGCAGGGTCAGCACGACCATCGACGGAGCAAAGGCGGAAGCGATGGATGCGAGGCCGAAGATGGCGAGATTAGCCTGATACGTGAAGCGGCGGCCGTAGCGGTCGCCGAGGAAACCGGTCAGAAAAGATCCCAGCATCATGCCGACAAACGTGAGGGACATGAACTGCGCGTTCTGACCCATGGTGGAAAAACCGCTTTTGAGCGTGGCGCCGAGAACGGTTGCGGCGACGTAGATGTCAAAGCCATCGAAAAACATGCCGGCGCCGATCAGCAACAGGATGCGGCGATGGAATCTGGAGATAGGGAGCCGATCGAGGCGCGCCCCGGAGTCCGCGGTCACAGCCAGTTCACTTTTTCCTCGCGAGCAAGGCCAGGCTACCTTTCGTCAAGGCGTCAACGGCAAGACGGCAGTTTTGGTCAAAGGAGTTTTGCTGGGCATTGAGAAAAAATCCTTTGCAACGACGGACGGCGGAAGGGTCGAGCCGCAGGATACGCTCGACGAGGGCGTCGGCTTCGGAGGAGAGGCGATCAGCGGGACAGACTTGCGAGACCAGACCGATTTGCTGCGCGCGATGCGGGTCGATAGGTTCACCGAACAAAACGAGTGGAAACGCGAAGCGCGGAAGCGCGTATTCACCGAGATAGGACAGGATGGCGACGGGGGCGAGACCGGAACGCATCTCGGGGAAGCCGAGGGAGGCCAGATGAGCACGCCGGTAGAGGGCAAATCCTACTGGATGGCTTTTTCGAATAGCGGCAGGCTTGTGAAACGCGGAGACCGGGTTAACGTCGTAATTGGCCAATTTCACGCTGACAACCTCGTGGTGGAATAGCGTTTGCTTCCCCAGATCGTAGCCAGCGTTAATGCGCTTGGAGTTTGACGTAGCGCAAAGACTGAATATTGGTTCTGCTTTATACTTCCCTAGACTTAGTGCAAAACTTTGCATAGAGGCGCATAAAATGGTCCGAAAGTCCTTGGCTGTCTTCGTAGTTTGCATCTCACTCGCGCTTGCCATTTCGCTCTTCGCGGCGGCCGATACGGGCCCAAAGCCCAGTTTAAAGACGCTACAGCGGCCAGCCGATGAGATTCAACTCCCGTTTGTGATGGAAATGAAACGTCCGCGCAAAATGCGCTTCGAGCTGGTATTCAAGGGGCAGACGGCAATCCAGGTGTATGACGGGGCGAACGGCTGGAAGCTGAGGCCGTACCTTAATCGGCGCGTGGTTGAACCATATACGGAAGAAGAAATGAAGTCGGCATCCATGCAAGCGGACCTCGATGGTCCGCTGGTCGATTACGCGGCCAAGGGCACCAAGATTGAGCTGGTGGGCACGGAAAAGGTTGAGGATCGCAATACATATAAGGTCAAGCTGACCACGAAGGACGGCAACTCGAGAAACGTATGGATTGACGCCCAGACCTTTTTGGAAACGAAAATCGAAGGGCAGCCCAGGCGGCTCGATGGCACGTACCATCCCGTGGAAGTCTACTTCCGCGACTACCGGCCGGTAGACGGCCTTGTGATTCCGTTTGTTTTGGAGACGAAGGTTCTCCCGGTGGCCAAGACTGTTGCGGGGCTCAGGGATACTCCCGTTCCAGTGGAGAGAATCACCATGGAGAAGGTGGTGGTGAATCCAAAGTTCGATGAACCGCTTTTTACCAAACCGCAAGTAGAAGCGGCGACGATTAAACCGACTCCTGCGAAGACCAAGTAGAACCCAGCACAGGCTCGATTGACGTGTACCGCGGAGCAAAGTCCGCTGCCGGGCTCCGCGGTATTTGATTGCGTGAATTCGTGTTCTCACCGCGGACGTTGAGAGTACGACAGGCCTCGTATAGATCGGGGTGGGTGCGACAGAAGCAATCACCCGGGCATATGAACATTCCCAGTTAACCTCTGCGACGGGTTGGCCTACGAAACGTTTCGCATTAGTCTGCCATTCAGTACCGGAAAAGGGCACGAATTTATCCAGAACTGCCATCATCGTGGTACCCCGGAAGCTCGATGATTAACTCGCCTCGGGCTCGAAAGGCTCGCCCTCATGGCTGCAGCAAAAATGGGCTGGACGTCCCCCCTCCTAGCCACTAGCACTCGTTGCCGTCGCGGGAACTGTGGTTGAACAACCGAGGTGAGAGTGGCCCCTTAGCGTGCTTACCGGGACTTTGCCGCCTGTAGACGAGAGTTGCGGTTCGGAATGGATGCGCCCTTCTTCTGCGCTATCGACCGCAGGGTATATACCGCCCTTCAGACTCTTCCGCCTCGCTCCAGCGTCGAAGCGTGGGGTTCTCGTCTTCCGTGCAACGTTAAAGAAACAAAGGAGATAAGGAATTAGGCAATCCGCACGGCCCCTTGGTCTCGGTGTATAAGTACTGTAGCTATTGCGCTTGCGGGGGCGCAAAGACACAGCGCCGTTGTTCGCTCATGATGCTTGGTTGTCAGCCCTAGGTATTGGCCGCGACCGCCCTCTTGGCAGAGTCAGCATCATGCACCTGCCACCCCTGACCAACCGGGTCTGAACACCGGAGATGAAGCCGCCAACTCCACGATCGGGCAGTGCTGGGGGTCGCGGCCTTTCGCTCAAGCAGGGTTTCTCCTATGGCCCGGCGATTGCCTGTATTACTGCGCACCAAGTGGGCTTGGAGAAGCACTCAGCGTTGATCGCGAGCCGTACGGATGGAGCGTAGGATGACCCAAAAGAGTCGGATCGGTCTTGCAATCGCGGTGCTTGTGGCGATAGCCGCGTCTTACGGACTTGGCCGGCACTATGGGCATTCGGAAGCAGGCACCAAATCCGGGCGTCACGTGCTCTATTACGTGGACCCCATGCATCCCGCCTACAAATCGGACAAGCCAGGAATTGCCCCTGACTGCGGAATGCAGCTGGAACCTGTCTATGCCGAAGACCTCGGGAACGCTCCAGCATTTTTGTCCTCGACGCCATTGCCACTAGGAGCAGTCAGCATCGACGGCGCGACCCAGCGATTGCTGGGGATCCGGCTCGCCAACGTCGAAAAAAGGAGTGGAACCCACACGGTCCGCGTGGTGGGTCGCGTTGTGCCGGAAGACACCGGAGTGTACAGAATCAACTCTGGTGTGGACGGATTTATTCGCGAGACGTACCACGATTCGGTGGGAACACTCGTCAAGAAGGACCAGAAGCTGGCGAGCTACTATTCACCTGAGTTTTTGGCGGTGGCTTCCGGGTTTCTGGCTGCCAGCGAGCACGTGCCGGGTTCCGTGGGCACCGACGGGTCACGAACTGTTCCATTTCCCGGCGCCTTATCCAAGCAAGGCTTAAGCAGTCTTCAGGGCTACAGCGACCGCCTGCGAAATCTCGGCATGAGCGATGTGCAGATCAAACGGATGGCCGATAACCACGAGCTTCCGGGGAGTATTGATGTAGTTGCGCCGACAGACGGCTTCATTCTTGCGCGCAACATTACGCCAGGACAGCATTTCGAACGCGACATGGAATTTTACCGTATCGCTGATCTGGGCCGCGTATGGGTGGTCGCCGAGGTTTATGCACAGGAAGCACCGTATCTGCACCCGGGCGGCCAGGCTCGAGTCACCTTGAGTGACGAAGGACGCCAATTGCCCGCGCGCATTGCCGACAGCCTGCCACAATCGGAGGCCGGTGGGGGGAGCGTCAAGCTTCGACTGGAAGTCAATAATCCCAAATTCATTCTGCGGCCCGATATGTTAGTGGATGTGGAGTTGCCTGTGCATCTCCCATCCGGGGTCACGGTTCCGGTGGACGCGTTGGTGGATTCCGGAGTGCGGACCCGCGTGTACGTGGAGCACGGCGAAGGCATCTTCGAGCCTCGCGATGTCGAAACGGGATGGCGTTATGGCGAACGGGTGGAGATCCGAAAGGGTGTTCAGCCAGGTGAGCGAGTGGTTGTTGCTGCCACCTTTCTGGTGGACTCAGAAAGCCGGCTGAAATCATCAGCGCCGGTTCGCGCGCCTGCGCGCACCACAGACAGCCCGGCTGGTATGTCCGGGCAGGTGGCGGCAGAAAAAATGGTAATTGATCCGAGCTGCGGCATGCCGGTGGATCCTGCCAAGGCAGCAGCTTCCGGCTACACACTCGCTTCTAACGGCAGTACTCACTACTTCTGCTCCAAGAAGTGCAAAGAAAAATATCAGAACAATTCCGCGAGCACTGCTTCCAAGCAAGCATCCGGGAGATGAAGATGATCAACAGGATCATCGATTTCTCTGTGGAGCACAAACTCGCGGTCTTGACGTTGATTGGCGTGGCGTGCATCGCGGGATGGTGGGCGATGGTCACGATGCCACTGGATGCCACTCCGGACCTGAGCGACACACAAGTCATCATCTACTCACACTGGGACCGAAGTCCGGACATAGTCGAGGACCAGGTCACCTATCCAATCGTCACGGCGATGCTGGGAGCGCCGAAGGTGAAGACCGTCCGGGGCTTCTCCGATTTCGGCTACTCCTACGTGTACGTCGTCTTTGAGGACGGAACGGATCTATATTGGGCGCGCTCGCGAATCATGGAGTATCTCTCCAGCGTCGTCCCCCGTTTGCCAGAGGGGGTCAAGACCGAACTTGGCCCTGATGCTACGGCTCTCGGATGGATTTATCAGTACGCTCTGGTGGATACCTCGGGGAAGCATAGCCTGGCGGATCTGCGTTCGTATCAAGACTGGTATTTGAGTTATTACGTTCGGTCGGTGCAAGGCGTGGCCGAGGTGGCGCCAATCGGTGGCTATACGCGCCAATACCAGGTGAATCTCGACCCGAATCGACTGCGGGCGTATGGGATCCCTGTTAGCCGCGTGGTGGAGGCGGTAAGGGGAGGGAATAGCGAATCGAGTGGACGGCTGCTGGAATTTGGCGGCACAGAGTACATGGTTCGCGGCCGCGGTTACGCGCGCTCGCTCGAGGATTTTGAAAACATTCCACTGAACGTGAGTGATACCGGGTCGCAGATCCGTATAAAAGACGTCGGCCAAGTGGTGATGGGGCCCGACCTGCGGCGCGGCCTCGCCGACCTGGATGGCACGGGCGAAGTCGTCTCCGGGATTGTCGTCATGCGGAACGGCGAGAACGCGCTTGATGTGATCGACCGGGTTAAAGCCAAGATCAAAGAGATAGAGCCCGGACTTCCGGCAGGCGTGAAGATCATTCCGATCTATGACCGCTCGGAGCTCATTCACAACACGATTGGCACAGTCAAAAATACGATCATCGAGGTCATCATCACCGTAGTGCTGATCATCCTGGTCTTTCTGTGGCACTTCCCCAGCGCGGCAATCCCGATCGTGACTATGCCGGTCGCGGTGCTGTTGTCTTTCATACCATTCCGGATGATGGGTATCAGTGCCAACATCATGTCTTTGGCCGGAGTGGCCATCGCATTCAGCGAGCTGGTAGATGCTTCTATCGTGGTCGTCGAACAAACTCACAAGAAACTCGAGCTTTGGGAAAAGTCCGGGCGCAAGGGAAACTGCCGGGAAGTCGTGCTCGGTGCCATCAAGGAAGTAGCTGGAACGACTTTCTTTGCGCTGTTGGTGATCGCTGTCTCCTTCCTGCCGGTGCTGACGCTGCAGGCTCAGGAAGGGCGGATGTTCCGACCGCTGGCTTATACCAAGACGTTGACCATGCTTGTTGCGGCGGTGCTGGCAATCACACTCGATCCGGCCTTGCGTCTGCTGCTGACCCGTGTTGGGCGTTTCGACTTCCGGCCGGAATGGCTATGCCGGGTTGCGAATGCCGTGCTGATTGGAAAAGTCAAGTCCGAAGAGCTTCACCCCATCAGCCGGCGGTTGATGCGTGTGTACGAGCCGGTGGTCCGTTGGACGCTGCGTTGGAAGTGGCTGGTCATTGGCGGCGCGGTGGCATTGATGATTGCCACCGTACCGGTTTTCTACCACTTGGGATCGGAGTCGATGCCACCGCTCGACGAAGGCGCGATTTTGTATATGCCTACGACGCTGCCCGGCGTTTCCATCCGCCAGGCGGAGCAGCTGCTTCAGGTCAGCGACCACGTTATTCGCCAATTCCCGGAAGTGGATCGCGTACTGGGCAAAGCAGGGCGCGCGGAAACTGCCACGGATCCCGCTCCCCTCTCCATGCTGGAGACGGTAGTCATCCTAAAGCCGCGCGCAACGTGGCGACAAGTTGATACCTGGTATTCCTCCTGGGCGCCGGAATGGGGGAAGAGTGTGTTACGTCACGTGACGCCCGATAGGATCTCGACCGAGGAATTGGTCAGCCAGATGAATGCAGCTCTGAGGATTCCCGGGGTCAACAACGCGTGGACGATGCCCATCCGAGGGCGCATTGATATGCTGACGACCGGCATCCGGACACCAGTGGGGCTGAAGATCGCAGGCACGGATTTGCAACAAATCCAGGGAATCGGCGCCGAAATCGAATCGTTGCTGGGTACGGTTAAGGGGACGCGCACGGTGCTGGCCGAGCGCACGGCCGAGGGCCACTTCCTGGATCTGCAATGGGACCGCGAGCGGCTGGCCCGCTATGGTATCAGCGTGGAAGATGCACAAAGAGTGGTCGAGAATGCGATCGGCGGCGACAACGTCAGCACGGTCGTGCTCGGGCAGGAGCGTTATCGGGTAAACGTTCGCTACCAGCGCGATTTCCGTAGCGACCTTGGGGCGCTCGGGCGTATTCCGGTCCCGGCAGGAGGTCAGCGGCAATTGCCATTGAGCGATCTCGCGCAAATCAGCATCGCCACCGGGCCGGCCATGATCCGCAATGAAAATGGCCTGCTCACGGGATATGTTTATGTAGACGTCGCCGGCCGCGATCCGGGAAGCTATGTCAGCGAAGCGAATCAACTGCTGCGTGAGCACCTGAAACTGCCCACTGGCTACTCGATCGCCTGGAGCGGGCAGTACGAAGTCATGCAGCGTGTCAAGGAGCGCCTGAAATTGGTGGTGCCGGTCACGCTGTTTCTGATCTGCCTGCTTTTGTACACCAACACCGGGTCAATGCCCAAAACCATTATTGTTTTATTGGCGGTGCCTTTTTCTGCGGTGGGTGCGATCTGGTTCCTGTATGCCGCCGACTACAACATGAGCGTCGCTGTGTGGGTGGGATTGATCGCCCTGATGGGGATCGACGCCGAGACAGGCGTCTTCATGCTGCTGTACCTCGATTTGGCCTACGAGGAGGCCGAGCGCGAAGGCCGCTTGCAGAGTCTCGGCCAGTTGCGCGAAGCCATCGTTCAGGGGGCAGCGAAGCGCCTGCGGCCGAAGTTCATGACCTTCGCCACTACTTGCATTGGCCTATTTCCCATCACGTGGGCGACGGGCGCTGGCTCAGACGTGATGAAGCGGATTGCGGCGCCCATGGTCGGCGGCATTTTCACTTCTTTCCTGCTCGAGTTGCTGGTCTACCCAGCCGTCTATGAAGTCTGGAGATGGGGCTCCTTTCCGAAAAGTGTAAGAGGCAATCAGGGTTTTGAATCGATGGAGTTGCAGGCAGCCGCAGGTTTGACACGGTCGCGATTGGATGTGGAAAGCGCCGCTCCCGCCTCCAGAATCACCGAGATGTTAAGCTAGTCGCGCGTTTATTTCTCCGAAAACTGTTTTCTGCATCAGCATGGGAATCCGCGGTCTTCCCATTTTCACTTTGGCAGAGACTGCTTCTTCTGCGCCACTTTCTCGGCCGCCAGCCGGGCACGGATCTTCTCACGAACTTCTTTCCGTTGCTCCGCCGTCAGCAACTCGAAAACCTGACCGCGCTCCATACGCTCGTACCCTTCCAGCATCGCATCTCTTTGATCCGCGGTTAACTTTTCGTCTTTGACTACGGCATCCCTTCGCGTCTTCATATTCCGATGGACCTGGTCAATTTTTGCTTTTTGGTCATCGGTGAGGTTCAATCCGGCAAAGTCGTCCGCCTTGGTGGGGACTCTCTTCAGTCGAGACACGCCAGCGGCCTTGGGCGGAGCCGGCATCGGACTAGGTGTACTGCTCTGCGCGCGGGTCAGTCCGGGCATCACACATAGAAAAAGCAATCCAGCCGCAAGTCGTTTCGTATGTCGGTTCTTCTTCATGCCCAGCCCTTTCTTAACCTCGGTATTTTTCTAATTCACATTATACCAACTCTTCGACCGCCGGAAAGCCGCGCCCTACGCATGACGCCCAGTTCTAGCGTCCATGGATGTTCACTGCTAGCTTTCCAAACTTATCCGGGAGGTTTGTGTTTGAAATGGCGGACGCCGCTGCTGTATTCGGCAACGACATGGCCGTTTCCGCGGAGCTTGTACTTGTAGGTCGTTAGTCCTTCGATGCCCATCGGACCTCGTGAATGTAGTTTGCCGTTGCTTATCCCTACCTCAGCGCCGAGGCCGTAACGATAGCCATCCGCAAAACGCGTGGAAGCATTGTGGAATACGCTGGCAGCGTCAACTTCCTGCAAGAAACGCTCGGCAACCGCTTGATCTTCCGTAACAATGCATTCCGTATGCTTCGAACCGTACTTGTGAATGTGTTCCAGTCCCTGCTCCACCGTATCCACAATTTTCACCGAAAGGATGAGGTCGGAGTATTCGGTCGACCAATCCTTTTCGATCGCGGGGACCAGTTCTGCCTCAGGAAGTAAAGCTAGAACACGGGGACAGCCACGAACCTCCACATTTGCTCTTTTTAATTCCGCGACGACCCTGGGAAGGAATGCGGCGGCGACATCCCTGTGGACAAGAAGGGTTTCGACGGAGTTGCAGGCTGCAGGGTACTGAACCTTAGAGTCTAACGTGACGGCTACCGCTCCGCTCAGATCCGCAGCGCGATCGACGAACACATGGCAGATTCCTTCACCGTGGCCCAAGACGGGGATACGGCTGTTCTGCTCCATGAAGGCAACGAACTCCTTCGAACCGCGCGGGACCAAAAGATCGACTTCGCCCTGAAGACGCAAGAGCTCCATCACATCCGAACGAGATCGCAGTAGGTGGATGGACTCCTGA
>WNFP01003718.1_pt1 | contig 12279 bp, 13 predicted proteins | sample 5400201 | NCBI WGS metagenome assembly WNFP01 (sample SAMN13153355, study PRJNA577476) | soil metagenome | isolation source: 115 cm saprolite under Madrone tree | place: USA:California | collected 2016-06-14
CAGCAAGTCCTTGTATATCATGCAGATATAAATCGCGAACTATTCCCGTACTAGATCCCTAGATTGGTCTCAGGCTTGCACACTAGTACGGCGTGCTCTGGCACCATAAAATTTCTCAAGGAGAAAGCATGAAGAAACAGAAGGGTTTCTCACTTATCGAATTGCTGATCGTCGTGGCGATCATTCTGATCATCGCGGCCATCGCAATTCCGAATTTGCTCAAGGCCAAGATGGCGGCCAATGAATCCTCGGCGGCTGCCGCGATTCGCACCATCAACACCGCTCAGGTCAGCTTCTCGACTTTGTTTCAAGCAACTGGTTACAGCGCGACTTTGGGTCCGCTGGGTGGTCCAGCTGCGGCGTGCGCCCCTCCAGCGCTTAGCACCGTCTTGCAAGCCTGCCTCATCGACGAACTGCTCTCCGGTTTCGGTCCGGTGGCTTTCGTGAAGAGCGGCTATACGTTCAATATGGCTGCTGGCGCGGTTGTCGGCCCCCCGCTGGTTACTTACTTCGTGACGGCGACTCCGGTTAGCCTTGGTACGAGTGGTCAGAACATGTTCTGCTCGGACCAGTCCGGTGTGGTTCGTCACACCACAACCGGTGTAGGCTGCACTGTTGCCAGCCCCGCGCTGCAATAAGCGGTCGGCTTAAGGCCCAAGCCCAAGGGCCCGAATCCAGGAACAAGAGCACGGGATTAAAATTCCCGTGCTCTTTTTTATTATCGGTTTACGTGTTGGGTGCGTGACGTTATACTTGATACTTACGGGGTGGAGGGATACGTGACTGGATAAGAACTCTCGAAGGTGAACCATGAAGAAGCGCGACGGTTTCTCTCTTATCGAACTGTTGATCGTCGTAGCGATCATTCTGATCATCGCAGCCATCGCCATTCCGAACTTGCTCAAGGCGAAAATGGCGGCGAATGAGTCCTCGGCGGCTGCCGCGATTCGCATTATCAACACAGCTCAAGTCAGTTACTCGACTCTGTTTCCTGCAGTCGGTTTCTCCGGGACGTTGGGTGCGCTAGGTGGGCCGGCTGCAGCGTGTGCTCCCCCCGCCCTGAGTACCGCCGTACAAGCCTGTCTTATCGACGAGCTGCTCTCCGGCTTCGCCGCGCCGCCTTTCGTGAAGAGTGGTTATACGTTCAATATGGTCCCTGGCGCGGCTGTGGGGCCAACACTGGTGACCTACAACGTGACGGCAACCCCGATTAGTCCTGGTACGAGCGGTCAGAACATGTTCTGCTCGGACCAATCCGGCGTGGTTCGTCATGACATCACCGGTGCTGCCTGCAACAATGGCAGCCCTGCGGTGCAGTAGGTGTCGTCGGTCGTCAGTAGGACATTTCCTGTCAGCTAGCGGGTGACAGAAAAGGTCAATTTGGTACTCATACGGGCCGCCCTTTCCGGGTTACACGCCAGCCGGGCTACCAGCTCTGTTTCTAACTATTTTATTATCATGTGGTTGCGAAGATTGTGGCTGGCATTTGAAGTAGCTTGGGAATGGCACAGCTCTTGCAGCTCAACAAACGTGCTCTTGCACCCAAAATTTCTCAAGGAGAAAGCATGAAGAAACAGAAGGGTTTTTCTCTTATCGAATTGCTGATCGTCGTGGCGATTATTCTGATCATCGCGGCCATCGCAATTCCGAATTTGCTCAAGGCCAAGATGGCGGCCAATGAATCCTCGGCGGCTGCCGCGATTCGCACCATCAACACCGCTCAGGTCAGCTTCTCGACTTTGTTTCAAGCAAATGGTTACAGCGCGACTTTGGGTCCGCTGGGTGGTCCAGCTGCGGCGTGCGCCCCTCCAGCGCTTAGCACCGTCTTGCAAGCCTGCCTCATCGACGAACTGCTCTCCGGTTTCGGTCCGGTGCCTTTCGTGAAGAGCGGCTATACGTTCAATATGGCTGCTGGCGCGGTTGTCGGCCCCCCGCTGGTTACTTACTTCGTGACGGCGACTCCGGTTAGCCTTGGTACGAGTGGCCAGAACATGTTCTGCTCGGACCAGTCCGGCGTGGTTCGTCATGACGTCAACGGTGTAGCCTGCACTGTTGCCAGCCCCGCGCTGCAATAAGCGATCGACTTAAAGCCCTGGGACAGGGCTGAATCTAAGGAAGAAAGAGCACGGGAGTCAAATCCCGTGCTCTTTTTTTCGCCCGAAGGTTTTGGGTTCCTCTAGGGAACAGACCTCAGAAAGTACGTTGAAAACATGTGGACATCAGCGCGGTCCTGAAATACCCGAATTAGGGGCTCTTTCAGTACTCGCCCAGGCCGTAGGATGGCCATCTGATTGCCACCATATACGCTGAAGGTCGACATCTGAGTAGAGACACTTGTGGACGACTGACATGAGAACAAAACAGGCTGGGTTCTCTCTGATCGAACTGCTGGTTGTCGTGGCTATCATTCTCATCGTCGCCGCGATCGCTGTCCCGAATTATCTGTCCGCCCGGATGCAGGCGCATGAAGCCGGAGCCGTGCAAGGCGTGCGCACCATCACGACGGCAGTCACTGCTTATGCGTCTTTTTTTGCAACCATAGGCTATCCGGCTCGTCTATCGGATCTGAGTGATGGCGGCGTGACCCCGTGCTTCGCCGTGCCGGCTCAGGCCTGCTTAATCGATCCACTTCTCGCGGGCGGCCTCAGGTCCGGATACCTCTTCACGTACGCACAAGACGCTTCGCATACTCCCGCAGTCGGCTATACGATTAACGCCGACCCCATCAACCGTGGTACCACGGGCCGCCGAAGTTTCTTCACGAACTACCCTGGCGTGATTCGCTTTAACGCCACCGCTCCCGCAACTGTGGTTGACCAGCCGCTCTGATTAGCACTGTCTGCGCCCAGGTTTCGTCTCCGCGAATCCCTTGCGAATTTCGCTGCTGAACCTCGCGTGCCCTGTTCCTGCTAGACTGGTCTTATGCTGCGATGTGTCGCCGTATTGTTCTTCCTTTCGTCCTCACTATCGAGTATTACTGGCGCGCAAAACATCGTCGCTAGGATGGAGGCCCGTTATCGCTCGGCTAAGACGCTGCAGGCGGCGTTTCTTGAGCGCTACAGCGAGAACGGCCGCGTCGTGCGCACAGAAGCAGGCATTGCCTATTTCCGCCGGCCGGGCAAAATGCGCTGGGAATACCAATCGCCTGAAAAAAATCTTTTCCTGGTTGATGGCAAATCGGCCTGGTTCTACGTTCCGGCGGATCACACCGTCACTCGCGTTCCCGCGAAGCAGAGCACCGATTGGAGGACTCCGCTGGCGCTGCTTGCAGGGGAGATGAGGGTGTCGCGCGTCTGCTCCCGTATTGAGCCTGCCGTTGATGAGAAACCGGAATCGTCAGGCCACGTTGTACTCTTCTGCAAGGTTCGCGGCGCGGGCTCCGAGGCGCGCAAACAAGGTTCTCAGGAGGCTTCTGTACAATCAGGAGATGCCAGCGAAGCAGTCTTCTTTGAAATCGTCGCGGATTCCGGAGAGCTCGTCAGAGTACTTGTGCGGCAACCGGGAGGTGTAACCGTCGAATTTCATTTCACAAATTGGCAGGCCGATCCTGTCATTGACGACTCGCTTTTCCACTTCCGCGTTCCCTCCGGTGTGGCCATTGTGAATGGGGAATTACCAGCAGACGATATTAAGGTAAACCCTTAAACACGCACAGGTTCCTGCCCCGTTTCCTGCGGAGAACAGCCAACCTCGCGAGCCTTGCCCGCATATCAATTAGATGAGGTAAACTGAAAGGGTATGGGTCAATTTGTCTGCCGAGTAGCGGATGCTGAAGGGCGTGTCTTTTCGCACGTCGAACCTGCGGGCACCCTGGAAGAAGCGCGCCAGAAACTCGTGGACCGGGGCTTGTACGTCTATTCGGTGGAATCTCGCGGCGGTCGCCTGGCGGCTCTGGTTCGCCAGAAGAGCGGGCGCGAGATTGGCGGTTCGGAATTTCTCATTCTCAACCAGCAATTCAATACCCTCATTAAAGCCGGCTTGCCGATTTTGAAAGCACTGGACCTTCTCGCTACCCGCGCCAGTTCGCCTAAACTCCGCCCGGTCATCACCCAGGTTCGAGATCGCGTCCGGGAAGGGAAATCGCTTTCCGAGGCCATCACCGAAGCCGGTGTATTTTCCAAAGTCTATTCGACGGCCATCCTCGCCGGTGAGAAGAGCGGCAATTTGCCGGGCGTGCTGGATTATTACATCGCCTACCAGCGCGTCAGCACGGGCGTCCGCAAAAAGATTCTCGCTTCGCTGGCTTACCCTGCGTTGTTGATCAGTGTCGCGATCATTATCGTGACCTACTTAGTCGCGGTTGTAATTCCGAAGTTTGCTCTCCTCTATCGAGACATGAATGTCGAACTCCCCGCACCAACGCGATTGTTGATTGCCATCACGGTAGACTACCGCTACTTCGTATTGGGAACCGTGGCGCTGATGGCCGTGGCCGCAGCCGGAATTTTTCTCTGGTCTCGCGGTGAAGAAGGCGGCGCGGCTTTCGATCGTTTCAAGTTCAGACTGCCTATAATTGGTGACACGCTCCTCAAATTTCAAGTCGCGCAATTCTCACGCACGCTTTCTACGCTGCTGACGGGGGGCACTCCTCTAGTTGCCGGCCTCTTGACCGCCTGTGACGCCATCACCAGCAAATTGCTGCGCTCCACCGTCGACCAGGCAACTCAGATGGTGCGTGAGGGGGAATCTCTGCACGGGGCTTTGGCTTCCAAGGGTATTGTGCCGGAACTGGCCCTGGACATGGTTGAGGTGGGCGAATCCAGCGGCGCGCTGGCGCCCATGCTGAACAGCGTTGCGGAGTTTTATGAGGAAGAAGTCAATTTGCGATTGACGGCTCTTGTTTCCCTCATCGAACCCCTTCTCTTGATCTTTATGGGGTTGTTGATTGCATTTATTCTGATTTCACTCTATTTGCCAATCTTCTCGTTTTCCATGGCGGGACCGGCAAAGTAAGGACTCATGGCTACCACCGAACAGCTTCCTCCGGTGCCCGGGCTTCCCGGCGACGCTGACGAACAGAACGAACGCGAATTTGCGCGTAAACTCGCGGAAAGATACCGCTTCGCTTTCATCGATCTTCGCGAGCAGCGCATCGATGCCGAGCTTTTTCGCACCATCCCCGCCGACCTGATGTTCCGCTACAACTTCGTGCCTCTTGAAGTGCACAACAATGTTTTGGCCATCGCCGCGGCGGATCCCGGCCAGGTGCAGATGAGTGATGAGCTCCCCCTGCTGCTCGGCAAAAAGCTTTTGATTCGCGTCGCTACTGCTCGTCAGATCGGCGACATTCTGAAACGCACTGAACAGTCCCAGCGCGTTCTCGAACAAGCCACCGAAGCTTTCACTCTTCAGACTTCCAAGGAAGAAGACGAAGCCGACGAAACCATTTCCGGCGACCGGCTGACTCGCGACAGCACCGCCAGCCCGGTCGTGCGCCTCGTCGAAACCATCATCTTCACCGCGCTCGAACGCCGCGCCAGTGACATCCACATCGAAGCGCGGGACTCCGAAGTCGCCGTCAAATACCGCATTGATGGCGTTTTGCAGCATGCCATGCAGCCCATCGCTAAGGAGTGGCATTCCACGGTCCTCTCGCGCATCAAAGTGCTAAGCGATTTGGATATCGCCGAACGCCGCGTTCCTCAGGACGGCCGCTTCCGCGTGAAATACAAAGGCCGCTACATCGATTTGCGCGTTTCCATCATGCCTGCCAGCCACGGTGAAGACGCGGTTCTCCGCGTCCTCGACAAGGAAACCCTTTCGGAGAAATTCTCCAGCTTGACGCTGGACGTTGTTGGTTTCTCGGCCGAAGAAACCCGCCGGTTTCGCCGCTACATCCGCGAACCCTACGGCATGGTCCTTGTTACCGGCCCGACGGGTTCCGGCAAAACCACCACGCTCTACGCCGCCATCAATGAGATTAAGAGCGACGAGGATAAAATCGTCACCATCGAAGATCCCGTTGAGTATCAGCTTCGCGGCATCACTCAGATTCCCGTGAACGAGAAAAAAGGCCTCACTTTCGCGCGCGGTTTGCGTTCCATCCTGCGCCACGATCCCGACAAAATCATGGTCGGCGAAATTCGCGACCAGGAAACCGCCCAAATCGCCATCCAGTCCGCGCTTACGGGCCACCTCGTCTTCACCACCGTTCACGCCAACAACGTGACCGACGTCATCGGCCGCTTCATCAATATGGGTGTCGAGCCTTACAACTTTGTCTCCGCTCTAAATTGCATCATGGCGCAGCGTCTCGTTCGAGTGACTTGTGCGAATTGCAAGAAACCCAAAAGATATTGTGCAGAGGAATTAAAGGAAGCGGGCCTCGACCCGGCCATATGGGAAAACGTCATTTTTGCCGAGGGCGCTGGTTGCCTGGAATGTTCCGGCACCGGCTATCATGGCCGCACGGCAATTTGTGAATTACTCGATTTGACCGACCGCATTCGCGAAATGATCGTGGATCGTCGCCCGACTTCGGAGATCAAGCGCGTCGCTTGCGAAGAAGGCATGATCGCTTTGCGCGATAGCGGGCTGGCCAAGGTTCGCGCGGGAATAAGCACCGTGAAAGAAATCAACAAGGTGACTTTCGTTGAGTAGTACGGCCACATTCCGGCAGGGCATTTACAAATTCGAGTTGGTGCGCCGCCTGGCGCTCTGGCTCGATGCCATGCCGCATACTGCCTTGGCCGTCGAAGTATCCCCGGACCGCGTTGCTGCGGCCCGCTGGAGCCGCGCTGGCGCCCTCGATGGGTATGCTGTGGAATCCTTGCCCGCTGGTGCGCTGGTTCCTTCGGCCGTCGAAACCAACATCGTGAACAGCGCCGCCGTCAAGACCGCCCTCGCTAATGTCTGCGAACGATTGCGTGCCGCGAACGAAGACGTTGTCATGATCCTTCCGGATACCGTCATCCGCGTGTTCGTACAGCACTTTGAAGATTTCCCTCGCTCGGCAGCCGAAGCCGAGCCGATGTTGCGATGGAAGCTCAAGAAAAGCGTGCCTTTCGAGGCCGACGAGACGGTCATATCTTATATGCGGCAGGCTCCGCGCGAAACGGGAATTGACGTTGTTACCGCCCTAGCCCGCCTTCGCATCGTCAGGGAGTACGAATCTCTCGTCGAAGGCCTCGGTTTATATCCCGGCGTGGTGATGAGCTCGTCGCTTGCTGCCATCTCCCTGCTTGACGACGAGAAGCCGACCCTCCTTGCACGCGTCTCGGGTACCACGCTGACCACTGCGATCGTGCGTCGCGGCGTCTTGTGCGGTTATCGCTGCACGGACCTCCCGGCACAAGGCGCAAACCTCACGCCGCAAATGCTGTGCGAGGAGATTTTCCCGGTGGCTGCTTATTACCAGGATACCTGGCAGGAAACTGTTCGATCCGTCCGCGTTGCCGGGCTTGGGTCGCGCCTACCAGAATTTATCCGGCTTCTGGAGAGTGAATTCCATTGCGGTGTGCGTTCGCTGCTCAGTTCCGCGGTCTCCGATGGACGGATCAAGGATGATGCCCGTCCCCTGGCGGATCGCGACTTGGAAGGATTAATCGGCTGGATGTTGCAGCGGGGCTAGAATCGACTTTTTCGGATCGAGGCAAGAGCAAGTCATGAAAGTTCGGCTCAATTTAGCGACCAAGGTGCTGCTAACCCACCGGCGATTCCTAGTAGGCGCTAGCCTCGCGGCTTTCTTCGCGGGCGCTGCTTTTCTCGGCCTCGGATGGCACGTGTATACTGCCCGCAAAGCGGATGCCGAAATGCGCGCCCGAACCGAAAGAACGCGTCTGGAAATGGCCAAGCTCGAATCGCAGCGCAGGGATTTGGAACGTTACTTCGCTCAGAAGGACATCGCTGAGTTGCACGATCGCGCCGCCTTTATCAATACCATCCTCGACGCGCGCGCCTTCAATTGGACCCTGATGTTCATGGATCTCGAACGCATCCTGCCCGGTGGCGTGCGCCTCATCAGCATCGAGCCCAAGCAAGTCGGGGGCCGCGTCGAAGTCAAATTGACAGTGGGCACCATGAACGACGAGGCTGAGCTAAAATTCGAGCACGCCCTCGAGGAATCGAAAGCCTTTACCGAAGTTCGCATTCAGCATGTTGGTTCGCCGCCCAGTTCAGCTAACAATCCGAGTGCCGATCAGAAGGTTGTCCAATTGACTACGGTCTATTCGAGGAGCTGATGCGGCGCGATTTCACAACGCGGAAACGAATCATTGTTGGCGGCGTGACTCTTCTTGTTCTCGCGGATGTCGCACTGGCCGCCTACAGTTGGCAGCTTTCCTCCGCCCCGCGCACCATCCGGCAGCCGGGCGCCGTGGAAATAAGGCCGCAAGACCTCTTGAGAGCCGACATCAAGCGCGCCCAGGAAATTCGCGATAGCATTCCCGCGATCCAGAAAGATTGCGATCGCTTCGAACAATCTCTCTTTCCGGCAAGTTCAGGCTATTCCGCCGTCAGGTCTGAGCTCGGCGCTATTGCCAGGAAAAGCGGAAACCGGCTCGCGGACCTCAGTTTCAAGCCCACGGATATTACGAGCCGCGGGATGACGGAAGTTGTCATCGACGCTACGGTCGATGGGGACTATAAGAGCGTAATTGGATTTCTGAATAGCCTGCAGCGTTCGAACAATCACTATGTAGTGGACTCCTTGACGTTGGCTTCCGATACCTCTAATCAAGCACCCGCAAATGTCCTCAAGGTCGCGCTGCACCTTAAGACGTATTTCAGGACCGCGGCATGAATCAAAAGAAACAACTCGCTGCCCTCGTGGTCCTCTTGCTCATTGCAGGCTTCATCTGGTTTTTGTATTTCAGTCATGACAGGCCTGTTGTGACCGCCGACGTAGTCCATAATTATCGGCCGCTTGGGGTTGACAATCCTTCGCTCCATTGGGGCCCAGTCGAGAGGACGCGCAAGACCGAATACAAGAGCAATGGCCGCAATATCTTCAGCCAAGTACTTCCACCACCGTCGCCCCCAAAGTATGACAAAAAGCATCCCCCGCCTCCGCCGCCTCCTCCGCCACCACCGCCTGAACGGAAGGTATCGCCGCTGCCCGCGAAGTACTTCGGTTTCGGCACTATTCCTAACGGTACTGCTCGGGTCGCATTCCTCAGCGCCGGGGAAGACGTCTTCGTGCTCAAAGAAGGCGAAGTCTTTTTGAACCGCTTCCGCATCGACAAGATTGGCAACACCAGTCTCGAATACGAAGAAATCGCCACGGGGCTTCGCGGCACCGCCCCCCTCGAAGAGCAGGGAGGACCGCCATCCCAATGATCGCCGCACGCCAAAAAACAGCAGGGAAGCGCAGTGAGCGCGGCTACGCTTTGCTCGTGGTCATCTTCCTCGCCACGCTTTTGCTCCTCTCCACGATGGCCATTGCACCAAACATCCAGACCGAAGGCCGCCGCGAAAAAGAAAAAGAAATGATCTGGCGCGGCAAGCAATACGCCCGCGGCGTGAAACTCTACTATCGCAAGCTGGGCCGGTTTCCCACTTCTCTCGACGATCTCACCAAACCGAAAGTCGGTTCTCTCCGCTTCATGCGCCAGCCCTACAAAGATCCCATGAACAAAGAAGATGGATCGTGGCGTTTGATTTACGTCGGCCCCGGGGGGCAACTCATTGGCAGCAACAAACCCCGTCCAAGTCTCCAGCTTCCCCAGGCCGGCGGAATTGGCACGCCCGCGAGTAACTTGAATAGCCCCGGCAGTCCGCTACAAACAGGGACAAATGGCCAGCCCGGAATATTTGGTCAACCCAACGCTGGCGGACAGCTAGGCCAGAGCGGAACGCAGCCTGCCGGATCAATCCCCGGCGCAAACCCGCCAACAACAGGAACTCCCGTAAGCGCGGATCAGGGTGATCCGGCATCCCAAACGGTTCCAACTGCCGACACGCCCACGATTATCGGTGGCAATATCATCGGCGTGGGCAGCAAGGTCAACAAATCCTCGGTCATCATTTACGACAAAGCAAAAAACTATCTCCTCTACGAATTCATCTGGGATCCCTCCAAGGACGGTTTCGGAGTAGGACAGCCGGGCTTGCAGACGGGAACAGGGCTCGGCCAGCCTGCTGGTCAAACTCCCTTTGGACAGCAACCGGGACCGGTCAATCCGCAGCCGAATCCTCAGCCACCGCAGCCTCCTCAGAATCCGCCACAACAATAATAGAAGTTTCTATTGAGGTTGGCCGGTGGGCGGGGGAGAAGATGCGGGCACAGTTCTTGCTCCAGACGCCGCCGTGGAGGACGCGGGCATATTTGCGACTCCGGGTGTCAGCGGGGAAGACCCCGGAATAGTTCCGGCTCCGGGCGCCAGTGGGGAGGAGGCAATTCCGAGTCCGGCCGCTGGCGAAACCGGCGTCTTCGGGGCAGGCGTATTCAAGGCGGGCGTTTTCTTGGAAGCTTCGGTTTTGCTCTTGTCGTAGCCGCGCTTGACGCGGCGCACGTACGAAATGGTTTCCGCATAGGGCGGAACGCTGCCGTATAACTGAACTTTGACAGGTCCCGCGTTGTAGGCAGCCAGCGCCAGCGACAGATTGTTGTTGTACATCTGCAGCAAGTACTTCAGGTAGCGCGCACCTGCGTCGATATTTTCTCCCGGATCGTCGATGTTTTTTACTCCAAGTTGCGCGGCGGTTTCCGGCAAGAGCTGCATCAGTCCATGGGCATTTTTGCGCGACACCGCTTTAGGATCGAAGTTGGACTCCACGGCGATGACGCTGGTGACCAGGTCAGGATCCAGGTTGTAGCGTTTCGCGGCGGCTTCGACCAAATCGCGGTAAAGCGGTTGCGGGGCCACAGTCGCAGGTATAGGCGTAAAAACGTCTTCGGGCTCGATGGCGACGACTTCTTTGGCATCGATCTCCACTCTGCCCCCGGTCATTTGCAGGCGATACTTGTCGCCCACCAGCTGGTAGCCCGTCACTTTCAGCCGCTGGCCGCTGCGAAGCACGACGTACTCCGCTCGCAGCGCCGGAGCGGCCAGCAAGAGTAACGGGAGCAGAAGTAAGTTTCGGTTCAAGCGCAAGAAGGCGCCTCCCGCAACGCGAATTTTTCGATCGCAGAGGCTACGCCGCTTTCGTCGTTGGTGCCGGTTTCATGCCAGCCGTAAGATTTCAACGCCGGCACGCTGTTTCCCATCACTACGGGAATTCCCGCGAAGGAAAGCATCTCCAAGTCGTTATGATTGTCACCGATGGCCAGGATTTCTTCGCGCGCGATCCCGCGCAACGTGGCCCATTCCGCCAGCGACGATCCCTTCGAGCAGCCTGGAGGGATTACATCAATCATCGCAAAATCCTTGTGTGCGTACGAAGTCACCGCAAGGCGGAAGTCTGCCGCAAAAGGCGCGCTCCGCAAACGCGCTTCGGCCTCCCGCATGGAATCAATGCTTCCAGAGAGCATCACCTGAATGGGATCTTCCGTCAGACAACTCTCCAGCGGCTGGGCCAGCCCGATGAACTCAAGGTTGCGCGAGTAATAGGTATAGCGCAGGGAGTCGTCCAGGTCCAGCGATTCGAGCATCAGCTGATTTTCGCGCGCACGGTCAAAAATCACTGCCGCGCCCTCGCGCCACTCGGTGGTGAGATGCAAAACCTGCGCCGCCGTTTGCTTGGGCAAGAGGTGTCGCAGATGTGTCTGGCCCTCCTTCGAGCGGATGAGCGCGCCGTTGCTCACGATCATGGTGAGGGCGGAATCGAGCTGATGAGCCACGGTCATGGCAAAGTCATAGCGGCGCCCGGTGACCAGGGCGACTTCGATGCCGCGGCGTGCCGCTTCCGCGATGGCTGCGCGGTTGGCCTCGGGCAGGTGCCAGCGGCTGTCCAGCAGCGTGCCGTCGATGTCCAATGCGATTAGTCGGACGGCCATAGAATCATTCTACCTCGGATGCGACGCCTTTTGGCCACGTGGAACGAAGAGGATGGGCACCCCACCCCCTGGTATCCTGAGCAAAGAGTGCGGAATCGCTTGAAAAGAAAAGGGTTGAATTTTTGAGGAGTGCAAAAAAGCGCAAAAGAGTGCGCAAGAATGTGAATACAAAGGGGATTAGGTGGGGTAGGGAATAGGGGATTGGAAATGGTGCCGAGGGTCGCGAGCGTAAGTTCCGAATTGGGAATTGTTGGTACACACCCTGGGTGTTTTCGTAAGTGATGTCATGAGGAAGGCGCCTCCTGGGGCGAGCGGTGTAGGCTCGCCCCATCCCGGCCCAGCAAGATTCGCAGGACGGGCACGGGCAAGGAGGCACAGATGGGAACACTCTACCTCGGAGTGGA
>WNFP01009356.1_pt1 | contig 12278 bp, 10 predicted proteins | sample 5400201 | NCBI WGS metagenome assembly WNFP01 (sample SAMN13153355, study PRJNA577476) | soil metagenome | isolation source: 115 cm saprolite under Madrone tree | place: USA:California | collected 2016-06-14
TGCGGCTGGCGATTGTGACGGGGCCGAACATGGCGGGCAAATCGACTTACATCCGGCAAGTCGCGCTGATTGTGTTGATGGCGCAGATCGGCAGCTTTGTGCCGGCGGCGAACGCGGAGATCGGATTGGTCGATCGCATTTTCACGCGCGTCGGCGCGAACGACGATCTGGCGCGCGGGCAATCGACCTTCATGGTTGAGATGAACGAGACATCGAACATCGTGAACAACGCGACCGAGCGAAGTCTGGTCATTCTGGATGAGATCGGCCGCGGAACATCGACCTTCGACGGGCTGTCGATCGCCTGGAGCGTGGCGGAATTCTTGCACGACAAGATCAAGGCCCGCACGCTGTTCGCGACGCATTATCATGAGCTGACAAAACTGGCGGCCGAGCGCAAAGGCGTTTGCAATTTCAATGTCGCCGTCCGGGAATGGAACGAGCAGATTATTTTTCTGCGCAAGATCGTGCCGGGCGGCGCGGACAAAAGCTACGGGATCCAGGTGGCGCGGCTGGCGGGTTTGCCAAAGGAAATTTTGGATCGGGCCAAAGAAATTCTGGCGCACCTCGAAAATCCGAACGGCGTGGCCGAACAACAACCGAAAACGCGCAAGAAAAGATCGACATCTGCGCCTACGAAAGCCGAGAAGCCGCAGCTGGATCTGCTATAGTGCCGCCTGAAATTCCCATAGTTCTGCGGCCGACACGGCCGCCTCTACAGTATTTGTGCTGACGACAAGGCCTGGTGAAATTATCATTAGCGCATTGCCGCTAACATGGCCGTTAAAACCGAAAAAGAACTCAACGAAACCCAACGCAGTCTTTGGTTGAAAGCGATGGCCGCGGTCGAGCTGCGCAATTTTGGTTACGCGATTTCGCTTTTGCAGGGAATCCTGAAACAGGAGCCGGAGTTTTTGACCGGACGCCAATTGCTGCGCCGAGCCGAAGTCGCGAAACAAAAGGCTGGCAAAAAAAGTTTCTTCAACATTTCGACCGCGGCGATCGCGGTGATGAAAGCGCAACGTGAGATTAAGAGGAGACCGCAGGGCGCGGTCGAAATGATCGAAAAAATTTTGGAAGATGAGCCTTACAATCGACAGGCGAACCTGACCTTGAAAGAAGCCGCGGTCGCGGCCGGTTGGCCCGAAATTGGTGTGTTTGCGCTGCGAACTTTGCTCGAGGAAAATCCCCGCGACGTAAAATTGCTGCAGCAGCTGGGGCAGCTTTATCATCAGACCGGTCAAAGCGAGGAAGAGGTCGAGGTTTACAATCGAATCACAGAGATCGATCCGCTCGACGCGGCGGCGCTGCGATTGGGAAAGGATGCATCGGCGCGGGCATCGATGAGCAGCGGCGGCTGGACCCAGGCCGAAAGTTATCGCGAACTGATCAAAGACAAGGATGTGGCGATTTCACTCGAGCAGCAGAGTCGAATGCAATTGACGGGTGAGGCGCTCGACCAGCAGATGGCCGAATTGCAAGGGCTTCAACAGAGCCAACCACAAAATGTCGATCTTGCCCGGCGGCTGGGCGCGCTGTGCGAACAAAAGGACGACATCGAATCAGCGATCAAATGGTACCAGCGTGCGGTCGAGCTAACTGGGAGCAGCGACGCCGGCCTTATTCGAAAGCTGTCCAATTTAAAAATGCGCGGCGCAGAGCGCGAGATCGCCGCGCATGAGGAATTTCTTGCCGGACATCGGGAAAAAGACGCGGCGCACGCGAAGAAAACCGAAGAGCTTCAAGCCGCGAAGAAAAAGCGAGCCGGAATATTGATCGAAGAAGTGAAAAAGCGGTTGGAACGTAATCCGACCGATTTGCAATTGCGTTTTGAACTTGGCGAGCACTTTGTGAGTGGGCAACGATTTCGCGAGGCCGTGCCGGAGTTGCAACGCGCGCGACAAAATCCAAATGCGCGCTTGAAAGCGATGAATCTGCTTGGTGTTTGTTATCGCGAGCTCGGCATGCTGGATCTGGCAATGAAACAATTCAAGGAGGCGGCGAAGGAGATTCTAACGATGGATGGGACGAAAAAGGAAATCGTCTACAACCTCGGGATCGTTTACGAAAAAATGGGCGAGCGCGAAAGGTCCCTCAATTGCATGAAACAAATTTACGAAGCTGATTATGGCTACAAGGACGTGGCCGATCGGGTGGAAAGGTCGTACCAACAGGGCGAGGAGCGGAGTTGAGTTGGTGAAGGTTCGCCACGAGGAATCCGTCCGCCGGCGGATCGAATTCCGCCGGCTCGAATAGCTGGCTTGCATGCCCGTCCAAAGCTGTGTCATGATGCGAACCTCCGATGCCGAATGTCGGCATTCGAAACTGCACACACCTATGAAAAAGAATCTTATAATGTCACGAATCGCAATTGTTGCGTTGGGCGCCGGGGCGCTTTGCCTGGCTACGACAAGCAGCGCACTTAATCCCTATCCACCACTAAGAACCGGGGCGAACAAAGACGTGAGCCCCGCTCCAGCAAAGGGCGCGGCCAAAGCCGGCAGCAAACTAAGCGCAGCGGACAAAACTTTCATGATGAACGCAGCCAAAGGCGGCATGATGGAAGTTGAATGGGGCAAGTTGGCGGCGCAGAATGGCCAAAACGCGGATGTAAAGAAGTTCGGTAACCGGATGGTGACCGATCATTCCAAGGCGAACAGTGAATTGATGGCCCTGGCAAAGGAGGAAGGGGTCACGCTCCCGGGCGCAAAGTCGCCGGGCAAATGGAAATCGGACAAAGATTACATGGATATGATGGTGAAGGACCATCAAGCGGACCTGGCTGAGTTCCAAAAACAAGCACAGAGCGGAACTGATCCTGACCTAAAGGCGTTTGCGGCCAAGTATTCCAAAGTAGTCCAGCAACATCTAGATCTTGCCAAGCAGACTCAAAGCAAGCTGAAATAACGACTGCGATTTAGTCTTACGCGCGGCACGCCATCACGGCGTGCCGCTTCTTTTTGGGCTTTGCTTTCCCCCGGACAAACTTGAGCATTTTAGAAAATGCGGAAGACAAAAATCATCTGCACGCTCGGCCCGGCGACCGAGAAGCCGGAAACGATTAGGAAACTGATCGCGCGCGGAGCGGACGTCTTCCGCTTGAACATGAGTCACGCGCCACAGGAGTGGGTGCGCCAGATTGTTCCGCAAATTTGCCAACTCGCGGACGAATTAAGCCACCCGATTGGAATTCTGCTCGACACCCAAGGCCCGGCAATCCGGACCGGGCCGGTGAAGACGCCGTTAGAACTAAAGAAGGGGGACGTGCTCGAGTTTACCGTTGGTCACGCGAAAAAGACGGAAAAGAAATCGGTCGAGGTCAATTACGACAAGTTCGCCGACGACGTGAACGTCGGCGACACCGTTCTGGTCGACAACGGGCTGATCAAGCTCACGGTGACCGCGAAGAAAAAAAATCGCGTCCTTTGCAAAGTCGTCACTCCGGCGGCACTCGGCTCGCGGCGCCATATCAATTTACCCGGTATCCATGTCAGCCTTCCGCCGCTAACAAAGAAGGACATTGCTGATGTTGGACTCGGGGCGGAGCTCGGTGTCGATTTCGTCGCGCTTAGTTTTGTCCGCAAACCCAGCGATTTGGTGGAGCTTCGCAATTTGCTCGTCCGCAAGAAAAGCAAAGCACAGGTGCTGGCTAAGATTGAGGACCAGGCGGCGGTCGAATCGATCGACCACATTATTAAGACTGCCGACCTTGTCATGGTCGCCCGCGGCGATTTAGGCATTGAAGTGCCGATGGAAGAGTTGCCGATTATTCAGCGACGAATCGTCAAGAGTTGCATCCGGCTCGGCAAGCCAGTGATTGTCGCGACGCACTTGCTCGAATCGATGATCCATAACCGCGTGCCAACGCGAGCGGAGATCACCGACGTGGCGAACGCAGTCTTCGAACAAGCGGACGCGATCATGTTGAGCGGCGAAACCAGCATCGGCCATTATCCGGTCGAATGCGTGGAGGTCTTGAATCGCGTGGCCACGCGGATTGAGCGGAGCGGCGGCGCCGGTTATGCCGAATCAGCTATTCTGGAAGACGCGCGACAAAAAACCGTTGCCTCCGCGGTTGTCCTGGCCAATTCGCTAGCCCGGTCCAAGATCATTGTTTTCACGCGACATGGAAGGATGGCGCGCTATACCTCAAATCTCCGCCCGCAACGCGCCACTATTTTTGCATTTACGCCGAGCGAAGAAGTCCGGAGACAGTTGTCGATCTGCTGGGGTGTTTACCCAATACAGATCGAATTCAGCGATGATCCGAATGTGACGATTGAGACCGCACAGAAATATTTGCGCGATCAAAAGCTGACTTCAGCTGGCGACAGTCTCGTCATCATCAGCGACGTGCGCGCGCGGGACGCGTTAGTCGATTGCGTCCAGTTGCGCACCGCAAAATAAAAACGCGCGGATTTGCATCCGCGCGTTTCAAAAAGACGATGTCGATCTCGCGTTAAGCTTCAACCGGCAATTCGACGTCGATCGGCTTTTCCTTCTTGCTCAGTGCCCGCCGCAATTTCGAGAGCGCAATGTTCTGCAGCTGACGGATACGTTCGCGGGTCACGCCGAATTTCTTGCCGACTTCCTCGAGCGTCTTCGGTTTCCCGCCATCGAGGCCGAAGCGCTGGAAAATAATTTTCTTCTCGCGATCATCGAGCACGTCGAGCAAACCGCCCACTTCGTTGCGCAAGTTTTTGTCGCGCAAAAGCTCAAACGGTGTCTGCGCATCCTCATCGCCGACGATTTCGCCGAACTCGGTCGAATCGTCATCGCTGATCGGTGCATCGAGTGAAGCCGGACGGATTGAAACGGTTTTGAGCTGCGAAACTTTACCAGAGGCAATTCCGATCTCCTCGCCGAGCTCATCATCGGTCGGTTCGCGGCCAAGCTCCTCGCTCATCTGCAAAGAAACACGGCGCATCTTGGAGATTTTGTCGACCAGATGAACCGGCAAACGAATCGTCTTCGATTGATTCGCCAGCGCGCGCTTGATCGATTGTTTGATCCACCACGCTGCGTAAGTGCTGAGCTTGCCGCCTTTGGCGGGATCAAAACGCTCGACTGCTTTCATCAAACCGATGTTTCCTTCCGAAATCAGGTCGAGCAATGGCAGTCCGAGATTGGCGTAATCGTGCGCGATCTTGACCACGAGTCGCAAATTGGAGCGGATCATGAGCGCGCGAGCCTCGCGATCGCCCTTTTTGATCTTGGCGGCGAGCTCAATCTCCTGCTGCGGCGTCAAAAGCGGGATTTGCCCGATCTCACGCAGGTAAATCTTTATTCCAGTATCGCTATCTTCAGCGGCCATATAGCCTTTCTTCATGAAAAATTGGGGGTAGGTCCGACAAGTTGCCGGCTTTTAGTTTCGTGGCTGGCTCCTTCAACGGATTTCCTAACATCAAGAAAACTAGTTAACAAGGTTAAATATTCCGAATATTGACATTCCTCCAAGTGGCTTTGTTCAATTTTTCTTAAAACAATTGGGAGACCTGTTCACCAAGGCGAAGGCACCGGGATGCGCGGCTATTTGCCGCTTTTCGCCTATGTCATTTTCTGCAAGTCTATGCCCAATCGTTCCCTCCCATGCTGGCAAAGATTTATTCGGCCGCAGTTTACGGCGTTGACGCTTACGAAGTGGAAATCGAAGTCAACGCCGGCGCGGGCGACCCGAAGATGGTCATTGTGGGCCTGCCGGATGCCGCCGTAAAGGAAAGCAAGGATCGGGTCCGAACAGCAATTGCTAACAGCGCGTACAAGTGGTCGCGCAAGCGGACCGCGATCAACCTGGCGCCGGCCGACATCAAAAAGGAAGGACCGAGCTTTGACCTTCCGATCGCGCTCGGAATGATTGCGGTCGCGGAAGGGCTGAATACTTCGGCTAAACGCCGATTCTCAGGAGCTGATCCGCATCGCGATGACAGAGCTGAACCTGAGTGCGCGCGCTTACGATCGAATCCTGAAAGTCTCGCGAACCATCGCCGATTTGGACGACAGGATCGACATCGCGCCGGAACACGTGAGCGAAGCGATTCAATATCGCACGTTCGATCGAACGCTTTGGATTTGAAGGCGAGAATCATTTCTTTGGTCGCGTTATTTGCGCTCGCCGGCTGCGGCCGAACTGAGCCAACGATTTCCGGGCCGCTGAAGCAACGCGGTTACGTCTGGCAACGCGAATGGACGCCGGCAGTTGTCGATGCGCTCGGCGAAACCAATCGACGAATGGATGGCGTTGTCATTCTCGGTGCGGAACTCAACCTCGCTGGAAAGAAGCCCGCGGTCGTTAAGGCGACGATCGATTGGGACGCACTGAAACGACAAGCCGGGCACTGCGCAATCGCGATTCGGGTTGCGCCATTCGCCGGCCCATTTCGCTCAGACGGCGAATCCGCGCAGGCGATTGTCGATCTTGCGAAGCAGCTCTTGGCGGAAGTTCGCGAGCACGATGTAAAAATTGACGAATTTCAATTCGATTTCGATTGCGCAGAAAAGAATCTCGGGAGTTACCGGGCATGGCTGCGAATGTTGAAGCCAACCATTCAGCCGAAACATTTTGTTATCACCGTGCTCCCCGCATGGTTGACGAGTTCGAATTTTCTCCCGCTCATTCGGGAAGTGGATGGATACGTTTTGCAGGTTCACTCCGTTCCGATTTCCGCGGGCACGGCCACGACGTTATCCGACTCCCGTCTGGCGCACGAATGGGTAAGGAAAGCGGCGAAATTTGGAAAGCCGTTTTCGGTCGCGCTGCCGACCTATCGGTGTGCTGCCGGTTACGGACCGGATGGAAAACTGCTGAGCGTGGCAATGGACAGCGTGCAGCCGTTCTGGCCACCGGGCACGCGAATTTTAGAATTCGGCGCGAACGCGGACGAGATCGCGGCGCTGGTCAACGATTGGCAGAGAGCGCGACCGCGGGAAATGCGCGAGTTGCTTTGGTATCGTGTTCCAATTGCAACCGACGCACGCAACTGGCGCTGGCCGACATTGTCCGCGGTGATGGCGGGCCGGCTTCCCGAACACAAGCTGAACATTTTGCAGGAGGGCGAAAACCCAATCGATTTGTCGATCTTCAATGCGGGCGAGGCCGATGAGCAATTGAGCGCAAACGTGACGGCGACATGGAGCGGCACGGAATTGACCGCCGCCGACGCGCTTTCAGGTTGGAATGTTCGATCACAGATCAATCGCGCGGTCTTCAGCGTAGTCGCATCGCACGGACTGCGATTGCCGCCGGGCGCGACGCGGAAAATAGGTTGGCTTCGTTTCGATCGAACGACTAATCTCGAGACCGAACTTTCAAAATCAAAGTGAGTCGCTTCGCTAAATTATTGGCGGCAGTTGGGGCGACGCTGTGCTTCGCGGGCGGATTGCACGCCACCGGATATTTCGGACCGGATGTTTATTTAGATGACGGCGGCAAAATTGTAGACGCATCGCCGGAATTCTACTGGGAGCTCGAGCTGCGGCGGATCGCGCAAGAATTTCATCCAACCGAGAAACTTATAGTTTCAGAAAAGCCCTCGCCGAACTATGAGGAACAGGAGCCGGACAATCGCGGCAACGAAGATTCGGAGAACGCTGACCTGAAGGATTTTGATTCAGCGCTAAAGGAAGGACGAATCAAGCCGCCTGATCAGACAAAAGCGAAGCAGGCTCATGGCGATGCGCGGAATGTTATTCATGCAACGTCGGCAGCGCTGGAGAGCGCGCAGAAACCGCTCCCAGCCGAGTTCGATTCCGAATTCGCGGATTATCATCGCGGCGCGCTCGCGTATCGAAACAAACAATGGGATGAAGCCTGGGAAGGCCGCGCCGAATGGAAACAGGATCATCCGGAAAAAGCGGCGCCACTTTTTCTAACCCAACTTGCACTCGGCGACGAGACAGCGGTCGTTTCATTGAAGGCGCTCATTCCGGATCGCGACCCGGTTTATGGATTGTTGAACTACGGTCCAAGATCGGCAGAAGACTCAGAAAAGTGGACGGAAGAGCAGCAACGGGAAGAGGCTCAAAAGGAAGTCGCGAAATTGAAATTGGCGGCGAAGGACCACTTACTGCGGCGATTGATCACCGTGCACATCCTGGCGGCATCTTTTTTGTCCGATGCGGAATCGCCCGATCAAACGAACGCGCCGGTGAATCGGTCCGAACGCTGGCTCAACATCATTAAGGAAGAGAAACTGGATCGAGTAGAAGACGCAGAGTATCTCGGTTGGCTTGCCTACGACAACGGCGATTACAAAAGCGCTGCGCATTGGCTGGAATTGAGCAAAGGCGACAGCGCAGCCGCGCTTTGGCTGAAGGCAAAATTGCAGCGGCGGGCCGGAAAATCAGCCGAAGCGACCAACACGATGACGCAGGCAGTCGAAAAGTTGAGAGCGTCCCCTTATTATACAGAGGGGTTCGATTATTCCGGCGGCGGTCACTGGGGGTTTTATGCAAGTGCGAGTGGCGATCTTGGCGGCCTTCGCTTGTCGCGCGGAGACTTCGTTCAGGCGCTCGACGCTTTATATAAAGGCAAGGTTTGGGAAGACGCCGCCTTTGTTGCGGAACGGGTGCTGACCACCAACGAACTCAAGCAGTACGTCGATTCCCTTCCTCCAACCGAGAAACCGAAAGAAGGCGAAGATTATTATGTGAAGCTTCGTTACCTGCTGGGGCGGCGTTTGGTCCGCGAAGATCGATACGCTGACGCCAAACAATATTTGTCGCCACCCTACGACAAGGTGCTCGAAAAATATGTGAAAGCATTGAAAGACGGCGCGAACGAAAAACTTTCGAAAACGGAACGCGCGCACGCCTGGTTCACGGCGGGATGGCTCGCGCGTTACGATGGAATGGAATTGATGGGAACAGAAGGCGCGCCGGACGCGTTCGCCGAAGGCGGATCATCGGAGATGCCGGACTTGGCCAAGCAGCGCCGCACGGGTTTTTACGAAACGGTTGCCTACGACAAAAACAACCACGTCATTTTGGACAAAGAGGGGAATCAAATACCGAAGAAGGAGCCGATCCCGCTAAAAGCAACGGCAAAGGAAGTCCAACGATTGACCGCGAACAAGATCGAGCCCGACGTCCGCTTTCATTATCGGCTCATTGCCGGCGCATTAGCGATGAAAGCCGCCGCGTTGTTGCCCGATAACTCCGAAGAATTAGCGGACGTCGTTAATCAAGCCGGCCTTTGGGTGAAAGATCGAGATGAGAAAATCGGTAACCGCTATTATCAACTGATCGATCGCCGCTGCACGAAAACGAAAATCGGCCAGGCCGATATGGCAAAGCATTGGTTTGTAGATCAAGAGGGTCCGTGGAGTACCGCGGAGCAACAGGCTTATCAGGCTTTTCATAAAGAGATCGAGCCCGAGTCCTCGCCGGAACCCGAATCTTCGCCGACGCCCGAATCGTCGCCGCAATAACTGACATTTCCGGTTCGAGCTGGTGTTGAGACTTTCCGGCGCCGAATTTTGTGAGAATGTTGAATCTGATTTGGGATCGGCAGCGTCTTTATTATAGGAGGAGATCGAGCAGAGGGATGAAACCAAGCTCCGAAGCGAACGATGTTCGGAGAATTTTTCGCCCGCGACGGCGTTTCCCCATCACCGACTACAGTTACCAGACATTCTCACTCGATCGTTCCCACGGCGGTCCAATCGGCAACTCCCGGCCGTCGTTCCTCAATATCAGTCGCGAGTATTTTGGTTACGAAGCGCGACGAAATTTTCTGGCCGAGAGCGCGTTCTTTCTGGCGATCATTGCCATTCTCGCGGCGACGTTCATCAGCGGCGCGCGTGCGATCATTCATTTCTTGAATCTTCCCGCCGCTTGAGGCTGACCCGACTGGAGAACATGGACATGACAAAAGCGGTTCGGTTCGCGCCGGCCTCAATAGCCTTTTGTTTGCTGATGAGTTGTCGCCCGGCTGTCGATCGAACATTGGAGGAAATGATTGATCACAGCTATCCAGTCGAGCCGACCGCGACTCTCAGTGTGACTAATCGCGATGGTTCCATTCGCGTTTACGCCGCTGGGGCCGAAACACGCGACGTCCGAGTTGAAGCGATTAAAAAAGCGTACCGCGCTGACCGGCTGAAAGCGATTTCGGTCCAGATATCAGCGGGGCCGAATTCAATTTCGATCGAAACAATCTATCCGTCAGATTCAGGAGCCGGATTTGCCGACCGATCCGGGACGGTGGATTACGTGATTATCATTCCGCAAACAATCCGCATTTCAAAATTGGAATTGGCCAACGGCGAAGTGCAACTCGACGGAATGCGCAGCAATGAGGCGCGCGCGCAACTGGGCAATGGCCGATTATTCGCGCACAATTGTTTCGGCAACCTCGACCTCAACCTTAAGACCGGTAATCTTGCGATCGTGTACGAGTGGTGGGAAGACATTGAGTTCTCAATTCACGCCACCATCCAAGACGGGAATGCATTCGCTTACATTCCAGCCGAAGCGGCATTTCACCTGATCGCACACACGGCCACCGGTAAAATTGCCAATGATTTTGCGGAGAAGGAGCAGCGACATGCCGAGCCGACCAACACGGTCGACATGTTAGTCGCCGGCGGCGGCAAAACGACCTTTGAGTTCGAAGCACAAGATGGCAACGTCAAAATTACCGGACATAATCCATAACCAAATCGCCTACGATGCCTTCGTTCGATATTCTTTCTGAAGTCGATGAGCAGGAAATCGATAACGCGCTCAATCAGGCGCGGAAAGAACTCACGACCCGGTTCGATCTTAAAGGTGCCAAGACTGAGATTGTTCAAGAAAAGGACAAGATTGTGCTCTCAGCCGATGACGCCGGCCATTTGAAGGCACTCCGCGAGATTGTGATTGGCAAACTTTCCAAGCGCGGTGTCGATCTCCGCAACGTGAAACAGGACGAACCGGCGCTTTCTTCAGTTGGTCACGCCCGGCAGGAACTGAAAATTCAGCAGGGTCTCGAAGGCGAAAAAGCCAAGGAAATCATTCAGGCGATCAAATCCCACAATTTCAAGGTGCAAAGCCAGTTGCAAGATCGACAAATCCGCGTGACCGGCAAAAAGAAGGACGAGCTCCAGACCGTGATTCATTTTGTCCGCAGCCGCGACTTTGGCGTCGCGACAAATTTCAAAAACTTTCGGGACTAGCCGCCCTGCACCGGCGGCATGATCGAAATCTCATCCCCCGGTTTCAGTTTGTATTTGCGATCGACAAAATCGACGCCGGCGCCAATCAGAATATTTCTATCGTGTGATCGCAGCGCGGGAAACTTGACATAGATATTTTCCAATAAATCCAAAACCGCCGCGCCGTTTTTAAGATCGACATCGGTTTCCTGAGTGCCGGCCAAATCGCGCAGTTGAGAATAAAATCGGACATGAAACTTCATTATTTCGACGAGGTAATTAATTCTTTCCGCAGAACTCCAATGCAGGGCAAATTACGATACCGCTCGTCGTAGTCGAGACCGTAGCCGACCACGAATTCGTCTTCGATCTCAAAGCCGAGATAATCAGCGTCGACCTCGCGCGCGCGCCGCTTCTTCTTGCTCAAGAGCACGCAGATGCGAATGCTGCGCGGTCGCGCCGTTTCGAGTTTCTCCCGAATAGCGGCGAGCGTGTGTCCGCTGTCGAGAATGTCGTCCAGAATGAGAACGTGTCGATCTTTAACGTCCGGCGGCGCGACTTGTTTGAAAATCACTTCGCCGCTGGTTTGCGCTTGGCCATGGTAACTCGCCACGCTCAAGCAATCGAGCTTTAGCGCGAGCGGTATTCTCCGAAGCAAATCGGCCATGAACATCAAGCTGCCATTCAATACCGCGATCACCGTCAGTTCGCGGCCGCGGTAATCAGTGGAGATTTGGGCGGCGATTTCGTCGAGCCGCCGCAGAATCGTTGGCTCATCAAAGAGCACACGCTCGAGGTCGCCTTGCACTGAACATTACTAGGTCATTGCTTTGGGCAAAGATCAACGCGCGACTCACCCGTGCCCAAATGCTAATTTTTGGCTATGCTGGTGCAGCACGAAAAATTCGAGGTCGCCACAAATGGCAAGGGGACTTACGAAATTACCAATGCTGTTCAGGACAAGATCGACAAATCGGATGTGCGGAATGGGATCGTGACGATTTTCGTGCAGCACACGAGTTGCAGCCTGACCGCGATGGAGAACGCGGCCCCCGAGGCACGGCGCGATGTCGAACGGTTTTTCGAGAAGCTCGTTCCCGAAGACGCGGACTACGAACACGACGATGAGGGCCCTGACGACATGCC